>VOFI01002687.1_pt1 | contig 28457 bp, 31 predicted proteins | sample 5384131 | NCBI WGS metagenome assembly VOFI01 (sample SAMN12384728, study PRJNA508395) | human gut metagenome | isolation source: healthy gut H | host: Homo sapiens
ACTCCACGTTTCCCAGCCGGCAATTACCGCGGCTATTCAGAACTTGGAAGATGAACTGGGGCTGCTATTGCTGAGTCGGGGTGGTCGGACGTTGGTTCCCACACTGGATGGTGAGGCGTTTTTGGCCCGCTGCGATGGCATCCTGACAGAAGTGGAGGGCCTAACAGCGGATTTTCAGGCCCGGAGCCAGCGCCGGAGCACTCTTTCCGTGGGAGTGCCGCCTATGGTGGCCTTTTTTCTATTCCCCAAGATTTTTGCGGAGTTCACCGGAAGTTGTCCGGAAGTACACATTCGGCTGACAGAAGCAGGATCTGATACAGCACGGGATATGGTGCGCGCCGGTCAGCTAGATCTGGCGATCATCGCCATGGGAGAAACGCCACCCGCTGCACTGGCCGCGCATCCACTGATGCGGATGTCCATGATGTACTGCACCGGCTACGGCACCCCCCATGGCCGGGCGAGGAAATTGCAATGGCACCTTTAATCCTATTTACCAGCGGATATTATCACCAGACCCTGCTGCAGACCCGTTTCCGAGACGCAGGACTGACGCCTAATGTGTTGTTCTCTTCCAACCAACTGCTGACCATCAAGAGTTTTGTCCGGCAGAATCTGGCAGGGGCCTTTTTATTACCCCAAGTGATCGAGCCCGGGGAGAATATCATAGCCCTGCCGGTGGACCCGCCGTTGCCGCTGAACATCGCGGTGGTATGGCGGCGGGACGTATTCCTTACCCGGGAGATCCGCCAGTTTATTCATTTTATGAGAACCCGCTTTGAGTGACCTCATCATGTCGGGGCATAGAAGGCTGGAACATTGTAATATAGGCGCTTTTTCCCAAAGAAGTACGCAGAACCAAGTCCCTAAAAGCATAGAAAATTAAAAATTATTCCTAAAAAAGTCTAAGTGAAAGGTGGGGAAGTTATCAATAGCTCTGTCAATGAAGTCGCCGGATGATCAAAGGAGCTTAGGCCCGGCTGATTTCGGCGGCTTTCTTTTTCTCGGAGTTCCGTCATTTTGCGGTGTCAACCTGGCTCAAGAATAAAAAGGTGCTTCGAGGCGGGAAACACGGACGTATCCGCTCTGATTTCAAAGATAATGCGGAGTGCAGCAAAGGATTGAAGACTTGGGGCCGTCATAACAAGGTAGCGCCCACAGTTCAGGGCTGTCCGAATGGGAATGGATCATCTGCCATGAGGAGTGAGCACATGAATTGAGAGATCATGAAAAATCAAATGCTTATATTAAACAAAAAAATTCAAGGGGAAATTGGTCGGCCCCTCTGGTTGGCGGCAAGTCGACCACTCTGCGAATGGTGGCGGGGCTGGAGGAGATCTCCAGCGGAGAACTGTACATTGATGGGAAGTTGATGAACGATGTAGCCCCTAAAGACCGGGACATCGCTATGGTGTTCCAGAACTACGCGCTCTATCCCCATATGACAGTGTATGAAAATATGGCGTTCCCACTGAAGCTGCGCAAGCGCCCTAAGAGCGAGATTGACAAAGCTGTACGTGAGGCGGCGGAGATCCTAGACATTACGCAGTACCTGGACCGCAAGCCAAAAGCTTTATCCGGTGGGCAGCGGCAGCGTGTGGCGATTGGCCGCGCTATCGTACGGGAACCCAAGATCCTGCTGATGGACGAGCCTCTCAGCAACTTGGACGCCAAGCTGCGTAATCAGATGCGCGCAGAGATTATCAAACTGCGCCAGAAGATCAATACTACCTTCCTCTATGTCACCCATGATCAAACAGAGGCTATGACTCTGGGGGACCGGATCGTTATCATGAAGGATGGCTTCATCCAACAGATCGGTACGCCTCAGGAGGTTTTTGACCATCCTGCCAATCTGTTAGGTGGAGTTGTCACTTGAAAAGAGTGCTGACTTGACCAAGAAAGGGATTTCTGGACAGCCTGTTACATTGGGTGCCCGGCCCAATCACATCATGTTGGGGAAGGGAGAAGGAGGTTATATCTTGGCCAAGGTAGATGTGTTCGAAATGATTGGGTAATGGGATCCATCTTCATGCTATGGCTGCGGGAAAGAATGCAGTCATCGTCGTTCCCCACTATGAATATCAGCGGGAGCTATACGGAGCGGTGGTTTGCTCCCGGGCGGGAACCGGACTTCTGTTTCGGCGGAAATATCTGCCACATCTTCAACACAGAAAGTGTCAATCTGGAGTACTAAGAGTCCAGAACGCATCAAAATCCCCGGCCTTTTTCCTTTATCGAAAAGGCCGGGGATTTTCAACGAAGTTCAGAACAGGAAGCAAACCTGTGGGACACGGGTTTCCATGGACTGAAAGGGAATCGAAAAAGAAGGCCTCAGCCTTTTACCGATCCGGCAGTCAAACTGGCATTCACCTGCTCTTGGAAGATAGCGAATACAATGATGCTGGGCAGCACCGCAATAGTGATGGCAGCAAACATTGCCGTGTAGTTAAAACTGAACTGGCTGGTGAAATAGCTCAGGGACAGGGGCAGGGTCCGGTTGTCTGTGGAGCTGGTGAGTAGCAGAGCAAAGGTAAACTCGTTCCAGCTCTCCAAAAAAGTCAGCACCGCCGCACTGGCCAAGCCGCCCTTGGCGCAGGGCATCATTACCTGGACAAAGGTACGGAAAAAGCCGGCGCCATCAATATAGGCGGCCTCCTCCAGCTCTGTGGGAATAGAGGCGAACGCAGATCGAGCACCATCAGAGAAATAGGCATATTCAGCGCTGTGTACACCAGAATCAGCGCAATCTTAGTATCATAGAGGCCCAGCTTTGTGATGATATTGTACACGGGACTCATCAGCGCCGTGGTGGGAATCACCATGGACAAGGAAAGAATGGCAAAAATCGTGTTCTTGAAGCGAAACCTCTTCTTGGCGAACACATACCCCGCCATAGCTAGGCAGAACACATTCAGAATCGTTGTGATGGTGGCAACTATCAGGCTATTTGCGAAAAACTTCAGGATCGGGGCGATCTCGAGTGCCTGCACATACCCGTCAAAGCCGAAGTGGGAGGGCAAGGACAGGCCATTGGAAAAAGATCTCGCTGTTGGTCTTGAAGGAGGACAAAATGACCCAGATAATGGGGAGCAGCGCCACGCACACACATAGTGCCATGAACAGATAGGAAAATCCACGGGTGACCTTCTGGGTAGGCGTTCTCTTATAATGTGCCAACATTCCGATTCTCTCCTTAGTCTTCCTTATTCATGCCGAAGATCTTGCGGATCAGCGTCATAGTGATGAAGCCCAACAGAATGATTACAACTCCGATTGTATTGGCATAGCCGTAATTGTTGGCCTTCATAGTGGTGTATAGATACAGCGGCAGATTGGTAGTGACTGTACCCGGGCCGCCGCCGGTGGTGATATAGAGCATGGAGAACAGCTGTAGCATGTATGTAGCGGCCATAATGACCGTGGTACCGATCATTTTCTTGACCACCGGGAACATCACCAGACGGTCGATCTGGAAACTGGTGGCACCGTCAATCTCCGCAGCCTCGATCAAGCTCTCATCCGTGCTCAACAACTGAGCCAGGACCAACGTGGTGGTGTATCCTGCGAACAGGAACCAAGTCAAAGTGACGGACGGGAACGCAGTTGCCGTCTCGAACAACCAGTTGTGCTGTAAACTCTCAAGCCCGACCAACTTCAAGAACGAATTTACCGCACCGTATTGGGCATTGTACAAGTTCAGAAAGATCATGGCGATAGCGGACTGGGAGATAATATTTGGAATCATGTAAGTCACACGAACGAATTTCCAGCCTCTGGGTTTTTTTATACAGGATGAAGGCTAGTAGCGTACCAAGAGTCACGTGGAAGATGCAATGGATAAAAAGCCACTTGACTGTTGCCAAAGATGGGCCAAAAGCGATTGTCCTCCGTAAACAGCTGAACAAAATTGGAAAATCCGACAAAGGTGAAGGTGCGGGGCAGCAGGCGGTAATCGAACAGCGATGTAACGAACACCATTACCAGCGGGATTGCGAAGATCAGGATAAAGAGGATACATGCTGGCGCTAAAAACAGGGCGATCCATCCGCCATTTTTTTGTTTCATCAAATTCCATCTCCTTGTCCAAGGATAGGGAAGATCGGGCTGCCGCTAGGGCAACCCGATCCTTTGTGCGCAGATTGCGGTCACGGGCTTCCGGAGTTTCGTCTACGCCATCTCTGGCGGAAAGATCAGGACACGGCGTTTGCCGCAGCAAAATCTGTGAGGATCTGGCAGAACTGCTCCGGTGTGTAGGTGCCATTGGCCAGGTTGGGCAACTCGGCACTGAAGAGATCTTGTAGGCCGGGAACCATGTTGCCGGTGAAGGTGTTGGAACGTACCGTGCATTCGGAGGCTATGTTCAGAAACTCGCCCAGCAACGGGAAGTTGGTGGTAGCGGTATCAGTGATTTCCACAGAGGCAGCGGCGGGGACCATGCCCTGCATCTCCAGTGCCAGCTGCTGAGACTCGGGGCTGGTGAAGAACTTCACCATGGCGATGGCCGCCTCCTCCAGGGCAGGATCGTCCTGCTTGGTGACAAACATGCCTTCAATGGGGGCGTCATAGACGAAGTTGCCGGGATAGGCAGCCACACCCACGTTCTGATCAAAGCCATCAGGCGTCTTGGAGGTGTCAGAGAAATCACCGATCATCCAGGGGCCGTTGCAGATCATGGCCACGTTGCCTGAGAAGAAGTTGTTGGCCGCGTTCTCATAGGCGCCGCCCACAGCGTCCAGCGTGGTGTAGTTCTGATACCACTTCTGCATCTCGGCGACAGCGTTGACAACCGGCTCAATGTTGTAGTCGGTGGGATACTTGGTGTTCATGAACTCCAGGCCCTCATCGCCGCTGGTGGCAACCATGGCGCCCATCAGCAGCATGGAGACCCAAGCACCGTCAGCGGTGTCCATAGCCAGTGGAGTGATGCCTGCAGCCAGCAGTTTGTCGCAGTTGTCAAAAACTCATTCCAAGTGGTAGCGGGCTGAATACCAGCCTGGTCAAATAACTCCTTATTGTAGAAGTAGCCAATCAACTGACCTTCATTGGAGGAAGCATAGATCTTTCCATCGCGGCAGTTGGCAGCCTGCCAGGCGTCGTTTTCATACATGGAAGCCCATTCGGGATCCTCGTTCACCACGTCGGTCAGGTCTACAACCAGATCAGCTTCCAGGGCTAAGTCCAGCAAGCTGTATCCGCCACCGTAGACCACGGGAGGCAGTTTGCCGGAAGAGATTTGGACTTGAATTCGATCAGCATAATTGGCATCTCCGGGGATCTCCTCAACCTCAATGCGATACTGGCCCGCATATTCTTCGTTGAAGCGACTGACCAATTCCTCCACCACGGGGGCAGCCGTGTTGGTCCCGATCTGGAAAGTGGGATAGTTGATTACAATCTCATCTTCAGAGGAGCCGCTACCATCATTGGGGGCCTCATCGCTGGTGCCGCCGCAGCCCATCAGACCGGAGGAGCATGGCCAGAGCCAGTGTGCAAGACAACCATCTTTTCATCTTCATTATCGTGTTCCTCCTTCGTTTCAGGGGTATAGCTACACCCCTCCTGTATGCTTTCTCAGTATATCACGGAAAAGACGACAAATATTAAGACTCTTTTGCTCTGATTCTGGTATAAATTCGCTCAATTTTTGCCGCCGAAGGCGGAGAGAGAAGAGGGCGGGAGATTTACAGATTTCAGTGTTGAAAAAAGGAAAATCCTCATTGTACAATGAACCCAAGACAAAAGTTAGGCGGCCCGAGGCGGTGAAGGAAATGGCACATAGACGGGGAAATGTCAGGCGGAAGCGGTCTCTCATGGTCAGAATGTTTTTACTGGTCTGTGTGACGATTTTGGGACCGTCACTACTGATGCTTCTGGTGTTCTATCGTACGATCCCTGCTAGAATGGAATCACAGGCCAAGGGAAATGTAAATTTCTACATCAGCCAAGTGACTGCATCTGTTGCCAACACTATGGAATTGGCACAGGACATCGCGTATAATGCCATGATAGACGATAGCCTGTGTGCAAGTATGCAGGATTTGGACATGTATCTGGCTTTGCAGGGACGGGATGACCTGCTTCGGGTCGTGGGGGGAGTGGCGGCTTACCAATCCACTTGGAAACGGGGAGCGGTAAACAGCGTGTACCTTTTTCGCAGGGATGGGGCGTTCACCTTTTACTCCCCCAGGGGGTCCTATGAGCAGGAGCAGCGCCGAATGCAGAGTATCTATGAGGCTGCAAACGAACAATCTTCAGCAGAGACGCTGTTTTCCATAGAGAATACGCCAGAGAACACCGCCTATTTTTTGCTGGACTATAAGAATATCGATACGCTGGAACCGTTGGGCAAGCTGATTATGGAGATTGATGTAGATACTTTACTGAATGCTGGAGACTTGACGGAACTCTATCCAAACACATGCTTGGCGCTCTCAGATGGAGAGGGAAAACTGCTATACGGGGAGGGGGAGGACCTGCAAGAACTTCTGGAGCAGACTGAGGATAACTCTTCCTATCTCCAAGGAACTGCCCCGGGTTGGCAGGGCCGCTTTTACCATGTCAGTCAGCGTGTGGACGATGAGGAGCTGCGGGTGGATATTTTTATACCACTTCCGTCCATGTACGATTTGGTTTGGGAGGGAGTTGGATTTTCTCAGCCCTGTGTATCGCGATTGTGCTGCTGACGGTTCTGGCGGCTGCGGTCGCCTATCATCGGGTGCTGGGGATCCGCTGCAGAAAATGGAGGGGATGCTGCACCGGATGGCGGAGTCAGACTATGCCGCCCGTATGCCTGACAGCGGCTATCGGGAACTGGCTGATCTGGAAACTACATTTAACCAGATGGCTGATAATCTGGAGGCATCCTGGAAGGATGCCTATCAAAAGGGCATTCGATTGCAGGAGAGCGAATCACGCCTGTTGGCTGCGCAGATCAATCCGCACTTCATCTTTAATGTGCTGGAGACCATCAATATGCGTTGCGTGGATGCTGGATTGAAAAATATTTCCCGTATGGTTACGGACCTGGCGTGCCTGCTTCGGGGAAATATCGGTGTGGGAAGCAGCCAGAAAATTACATTTGAACAGGAGCTCGGTTACGTCCACTATTATTTGGATTTACAGAGAGAACGATTTGGGGAAAAGCTCTCTTACTCAGTGGAATACGAGGACGAGGACCTTTTGCGGTACCTGGTTCCGCGGCTGACGATCCAGCCTCTGGTGGAAAACGCCATCGTCCACGGGCTGGAACCCAGGCGGGGCTTAGGAAGCGTGGCAGTCCGGCTGTGGGAGGAGACACAGAATATTTGTGTGCGAATTGAGGATGATGGCGTAGGCTTTGATCCGGAAAATCTGGATCTCGCAAGAGAGGTGGAAAGTGCCGGACAGCACAATCATATTGCACTAACAAATGTACTTCGCCGTCTGCATCTGCTATATGGAGACCGGGCGGATCTGCAGATCCGTTCGAAACCCGGTCAGGGTACCACCGTGCTGCTGACTTTGCCGCTTGATCAAACAAAGGGGTGAGAAACCATGCCGTACACTGTGATGCTTGTGGACAATGAAGCGATAATTCCCCGAGGGCTGATGTGTTTGATTGACTGGAAGGCTCACAACTGCTGTGTGCGAGCAATTGCAAACGACGGAGTAGATGCTGTCCATCAAATTCAGGAGTCCCCACCGGACATTCTGATTACAGACATTCGCATGCCGGAGATGGACGGACTGCAACTTTGCGGCTGGGTCCGGGAACACTATCCGGGCATTCAGATGATTTTGCTTACAGGCTTTCCGGACTTTGAGTATGCTCAACAGGCTATCCAGTGCGGGGTGACGGATTTCGTTCTGAAGCCTACCACGGAGAAGGCGCTCTCCGCTGCAGTGGACAAGGCATGCCAACGGCTTCAAAGGAAAGCCGTGTGCAGAAGAGCCTCCTGCTGGAACAGCAGGCTCTGTTGGGAGAACTGATTTTTCAAAGCCGACACTCGCTGCTTTACATTCTCAATAAACTCAATGACCTGCACATTGTGCTGCCCAGTTATTATGTTCTGAGCCTGGAGGTGGTTTTCCGGGGAACTTTGGAGGAATGCACAGCGATGCTCCAGCAAGCGCAGGAGGTCATACTGTCCTGCTGCGAGGGGCATACAGTGTTTTTGGTACCGAAGAGCGATACTTGCTGCTATGCAGTTCTCTCATTGCCGGAGGGAATAGACCCCGCTGAACTCTGCACTTCGGCTGTAGAAGCGGTAGAAGGAAAAACGGATTTCCTGCTGACGATCGGAATTAGCCGCCTCCACAAAAATCCACTGAATATGCAGAAGGCGGCCAGAGAGGCGGATGACGCACAGAAATTTGCGTTGTATAGTAGCCAGCCATCCGTCATGCGGTGTGAGGACCTGCCAAAGTTGTCCGAAGACACAGCCAGTGCTCTGTGGGAGCGGTTGCGTTTGGTGGAAAGCGCCCTGGAAAATCACAGTGGTGATGCGGCTCTGAAAACATGGAGGATCTCTTCCAATTGATAAAAGCACAGAAAATTCCTTTCTCCAGCGTGTGTCAGATCGCCCTTTTATTGCAGAACTTCTGTGTGAGTCTTCTGTTCAGCCACAATCTGCCCGCCGAACAGCTAACGGCTTTGCCCACTGGGAGCATGGAGCTTCTGGAGAACAGTGTGCGGAGTATGTGACAGAGACCCTGTCCCGGATCGGGAGGACAGAGGAGTATATCGACAGTATCATTTACAAGGTAAAACAGTACATTGACCAAAATTACAGCACCAATCTCTCATTGGATGCGCTGGCAACGATGGTGCATCTAAGTCCCAGTTATTTCAGCAAGCTGTTTAAGCGGGAGATGGGAGAGAATTTGAGTACCTATATTCTTAATACCAGGGTTGAGCGTGCTAAATTTTTGCTGCGGACCACAGATAAAAAAGCATATGAAATCGCGGAGGCTGTAGGTATCTATGACCCGGTATATTTCTCTAAAATTTTTAAAAAGTCAACAGGCCTGAAACCGAAAGAATACCGTGAACGCTCCGGAGCAGATGAAATGGAAAGGAAGATCAAATCATGAGCTTGCAAGTAACAATTGGAACTGCCCCCTGTTCTTGGGGAGTCTGGTGGCCGGATGGAACTCCCTCTGGCACCCCGTATGATATCTTTTTGGACCAGGCGGCAGAAGCTGGATATAAGGCCCTGGAACTGGGACCAGTGGGGGTATCTGCCCACAGATATTGGCCAACTGAGGGAAGAACTGGCTCGCCGGGACCTTTCTATCTGCGGCGGAACAGCTTGCTATGATTTTCTCAAGGCACGTTCCTTTGCCGATGTCCGAGGGGATGTGGATGATTTGTGCAAGCGCCTGCAGGCATTCGATGTGCATTACCTGATGACAATGGACGGAACCGCCATGGACTGCAAGACCAAGGCCGGCCTCAAGGAGCAGCAAATCAGGACCTATAAGCTTTTCGGGGAAATGGGCAGTTACTGCCGGGACACCTACGGTATTGAGGTTCTGATGCATCCGGAGAGGCGCTCTCTGATCGAGACCCGGGAGGAGTTGGAGCGACTGATTGATCTGGATCTATGCATTTGCTTTGATAACGGCCACTATGCTGCGGCCAATGGGAATTGGAAGCAGGGCGACCGCAGCGCGTTGGATTTCCTGGAGGCTCATATCGATCATATTCCCTATCTCCACTTCAAAAATGTATCTGGTGAGATCAGAAAGATGGAGATGGAGGGTGCTCTGGCACCAGATGATCCCCGGATGGATGATATTATGTGCGATCTGGAGGATGGGATCATTGATTACGAAGCTTACCGGGATTTGCTGGATCGTTTGAATTTCCGGGGAGTCGGGATCATCGAACAGGATTGCCCCACGCCACCACACAGGAGGCATTTGAAAAGGCCAAGAAGAATCTGGCCTATCTGCAAAAAAATCCACCTCATCCAATAAGGCGAAGTCCGAAAACGGAGAGCGGTCTTCAGAGAATTTCTGAGGACCGCTTCGGCCAAAACAGACAAAAGAGAGCGGGCAAGCAGTTCTGCTTGCCCGCTCTTAATATTCATTAAACGGCACGATGAACAAATTTGCATGCCAAGAGTGTTTTACACCCCTGCAATGGGAAAAGCGACAATGCTCCGGCGTTATGCAACTGTCGGGGAAGGGGATCGATGGGGTGGCTGCCATGGTGCAGCAACGGTTTAAACCGGACCCGTTCACCAACACGCTGTTTCTGTTCTGCGGCAGACGGCGGGACTGCATCAAGGAGTTCTGCAGGGACCGGGATGGATGCATCCTGCTGTATAAGCTATAAGCGGCTGGAGCAGGCGCATACCAACGGCCGCAAAACGAAAAGGAGGTACGGCGGTTGACGCCGCAGCAGTACCGCTGTCTGATGGAGGGGCTGAAGGTGGAGCAGCCCGCCCGGAGGATGGCCTACATATGACAGGGACTTTGCTGATTCACTCGCTCAACGTTGCAACAGAGGGCAGCTTGACCCTATACACCTGCCCGATGTGGCAATGGATGAACTGTCCTGAGATTCTTCGCAGCTGGAGAGCGCGGCAAAGCCGTGTCCTCCTCTGCATTCCTCAAACCACCATTTGATATTTGCAGCGTCCTCCAAATGCTCCGGCTTTGCCTGGTGTTTCCATTCCCACGCGCCAATCTTTCCCGGCACCTCTCAAAATGAAATCTCGAGAAGCCCTTAGACTTCTCGAGATTTACTATCTGATACCCTCTTTGACTTTTTAATCCGTCCCAGTATTGACGTATACGACTGCTCCTTCACTTGGCGGCAGAAACAGGAACATTGGAGGGGCACTTGGACAGCGATTCTTCATCGGCGATGATGGTGACATCCTGATGAAGCTGAAGGATGGAGGCTGGGACTTGTGGCGTTACCGGACCGAAACAGCAGGCGCAGAGGCGTCTGCCTTATCGGGACCGCTGGCAATCAGCAGGATCTTACGGGCCTGAGTAATGGCCTGCATCCCCATAGAAATGGCCTGACGAGGAACATCCTCCTCCCGATCAAAAAAACGGGTGTTGGCAGCGATGGTGCTCTCTGACAATGCTACCTTGTGCGTATATTTGGAAAAGCAGCTGTCCGGCTCGTTAAATCCAATGTGAGCATTGCGGCCGATTCCAAGCAGCTGCAGGTCGATTCCGCCCAGGGATTGGATTAATTGGTCATAGCGGCGGCACTCTGTCTCCAAGTCTGAGGCCATGCCGTTGGGAATATGGACCCGGGCAGGGTTGATATTGATATGGTCGAAGAAATTTTGGCGCATGAAGGCGTGGTAGCTCTGTGGATTGTCCGGCGGCAGATTACAGTACTCGTCCAAATTCACGGCAGTGGTAGCAGAAAAATCCAGATCTCCTTTTTTCATACCAAATAATCAGCTGCCGGTAAATTCCGAGAGGTGAGGAACCGGTGGCTAGGCCAAGTACACTCTCCGGCTTCAAAATTACCTGGGCGGATATGATGTTGGCGGCTTTGCGGCTGAGGTCATTATAATCTTTTGCGTGGATGATTTTCATTTTGATAACCTCCAGAAGCCTTATTGGACGGATGGGGCGGTTGTCAACTGGGCCGCCGTTCGGTCAGCCATGGCGTCGCTTTCCTCCAGGGAGAGGAACCCGCGAGCGGCCAGGATCAGTGCTCCTAGCACCGGACTGTACCGAGGTTCATTCAGCACAAAGCTCTCCCGGTCCATGCAGGCGCGGAAGGGAGTCATGATGACTTCTCCAGCACGGAACAGGCCGCCGGAGTACGAGACTGGCACAGTCTCTCCTGCGGAGAAGGTCAACTGCTGCCGAATAGCAGTGGCCATTTCCGTCAGCTCCTCCAGCCGCACGGTGGTAGATACCTATGGCTGCTGGGTCTCCCCCGCTGTGCAGCCCGCAAGACAACCAGCTGCAGCTTTGCCAACAGCGAGGAATCCTGCCGGACATTTGTCTGCAGATATCCGGAGAAATATAGATCGTGAGTAATGGACAGCTCCTGCCGCAATTCTTCATAGATGGCAGATCGGGGATGCCGGCCATCTGCCTGCTTTACAAATTCGGTGATCATTTGCCGGGCTACCCAGCTGCAGGAACCCTCATCTGCAAAAAACAGAGACCAGCCTCCTACGCGAGAGGCGTTTCCGGCCGAATCTTGGCCATAGGCGACAGAACCGGTGCCGGCTACAATGTTGATGCCGGGCCGGCCGGCCAGACTGCCACACCAGCCTGCCACAGAGTCATTGGAAAACTGAAGAGGGCAGTCAGGCAGGATGGATTGCATGACTTGGGGGAAGAACTCCTCGGTACCGGGAACCTCTCCGTAAACAGTCAGGCTCAGCATGGCGGACGTAATCTGCTGAGAAGTGATGCCGCTGTCTGCCAGCAGGGTCTGAACAGAGCGGACCATCAGGTCCCGGAACCCGTCCTCACCCCAAAATGCAAAGTTGCAGCCGGGAAAAATCCGATGAGCCAGCACTTGGCCGGTGTGGTCTACTAGGAGCCACTCTGTTTTGGTAGAGCCTCCATCACAGCCTAAAAAGATCACGAGAAATTCCTCCTCTTCAACATCTTTGCGGAGCAGCAGGCCAGGACACTGGCCAGCAACGCAAGGAATCCGACCGTGCGGAACATCCAGGCCATGCCAAGATATTCTGATAGGATCCCGCTGAGGGCATTCCCTGCCACGGCACCGATACCCTGACCAATGGCCAGAAACAGAAGGTGCCCCATGGCTAGGTACTCCCCGGGCACAGTCTCCAGCATAAAGTCCACGCAGGCGGGGGTGAAAAGCGCAAAGGAAAGCGCCTGAAACAGGGCTGCAACAAGGATAATATTCAGAGAGCCGGCGCTGGCGAGAGTCAGGGCTTTCAGCGCATAGCACAGCATAGAAACTGCCATCAGGGGGCTGCTGACAAATGCAGCCTGGAGCGCAGCCGACTGTAGCCAAACATCACAGGCAACTCACTGGTGGCCTGAAGAAACAGGGCGAACCCAACATGCTGCTCTGTTCCTCCGGCAGATAGAATCAGCACAGAGTAGAAGCTCTCCATGGACCCGGAGGCCAGAGTACAAAGAAACAGAGCGGCCAGCATCACCCAATAGACGCGATTGGATCGCAGTGTGCGGAACCCTTGAAGTAGAGTGACCGGCTTCTGGTCAAGATGGCTGGCGGGCGGAGGATTCGGTAAAGACAGGGCAACCACACACATCAAAATCCAGAGCACCCACAGAGCCACGTTGCCTGGACGAAAGCCCCAGCGTGAGACTACCATGCCGAAGATGGCGGCACCGAGAGCGTAAGAGAGAGACCCGCCTGCCCGGGTAGCACCATAGTTCAGGGATGCACCGCCGTTGATCAGACGGAGAGCCCAGGAGTCCACAAAGTTCATCATACAGACGACAGTGATGTACAACCCCATTACCGCTATGGTGGTCAGCCCCATCTGACCGCCACCCCAGGTCAGCAGAAAATAACAGGCGATCCCGACCGCCGTCCCGCCTAATGTCACCTGCTTGGCACAGGAGAACCGGTCATTGAGAAACCCCCATAGGGGGCGGGCTAACGTGGCTGCTAGGGCACCCAGTGTCATTACTTGGCCAATCTGTAGCTTGGAGTATCCAAAGGAGACCAGAATGGGAGATATGTAAGCCACTGTAATGCAGTCTATCAGCATCATAATAGCCTGGAGCAGGAAAAAGCGCCGGTTTAGAGCTTTGGCTGGCATATATCTCCCTCCATCTTGCTGCCCATGATAGAGAAGAAATCCGAGTAGCGCCGATGGGAGGAATCGATCCCTCTGGCAGCGGAAAGCTCCGCGGCCAGCGTCTGCAAAAAGCAAGAAGAAACTCTAAGGACTGGAGGGCATCTTCTCCGGCATCCAGCAGGTGAAGAGCGTCCGGCTGGCCGGTGTCGCTGGGGGAGATCAAGCCGCAGCAGGCCCCAACTGATTTGGAGAAATTCACTAGGCGCAGCATCCGGTCCCGATCTGGCCCTTGGGACGGCAGCAGGCACAAAAGGCAGGCATCGCCGTCCAGGGCGTTTTGGATACCATGGATATACTCGTCCAAAGGATAGCAGGAAACTGGAAGATAATTGGTCTCCAGCAGCTTCAGCGCTCCTTCCTGCGCGGCTCCGAGACTGTTGCCGCAGCCGAGCACATACAGGTGACGGAACGGCAGGAACACGTTCCGATGCGCGTGGCTCCACGCACGGGAACGGGACAGGTTTTCCGGAGCGTTCCGGCACAGTCGATCCAAGGCCTGAAGCATTCTCTGCCCATAGGACGTGTCTTGGCAGACAGACAACGCTAACAGCATTAATGTCAGCACAGTGGCGGTGACGCCCTTGGTTTTGGCACCGATCCGTTCTGTTCCGATTCGAAGAGGAACGGACAGAGAGGCGGCTAGCCCTACGGGAGAGTTTGCCTGTTCCGTAACGGCAATCACAGCCCTGCCTGCGTTGGTCAGTTGACAGACCAAATCATAGGTATTGGTGCTGACGCCGCTTTGCGAAATGGCAAAATACAGCGGGTGTGCTGCAGTAAGGCGGGCATCCGCTGCCTCGGAGGGGACAAGGCAGGTGACCTCTGTTCCCCAGGCATGCTCTAGAACCGGGCGGGCCATCAGGGCGGCATAGTGAGAGGAACCGGAACCGACCAGAATCACCCGATCCGGCTGAAATCCCCCGAAACGCCGGGAAAATTCTGCGGTGATTTCCTCGCGGGAATCCAGCAGAGCCCGCCACAGGGCGGGCTGCTGGGCAATATATTCTTGAAGCAGCGTACTCTTCATCATTTTTTGATCTTGCCGCAGATCTCCCGGAACAGTACCAAATCAGCCATAGCATCTGCAAAATCGGACTTAGGTGTGGTTCCGTTGGCAATGCAGTCATGGAAATACTGGACCTCATCCTGGAAGGGGTCGCGATAATCAGGACCATAAAGGGTGGTCTTGGTATCCTTCTTTGTGGACTCAATCACTTCAAATGTATGAGGCTGATAACGCAGATAGGGCGTCTCATACTTGATTTTCATTCGACGATCATGCTGATAGATCTCGATGGCGGCGTCGAATTGCACCACATCCTGATCGTTGAGAATCTCATAGACGGCCAAGAAATCATTGTATCGGAAAACAATAATGACATGTTCTCCCTGGACGGAGACAGATTCCACCTCCACAGGCAGCCCTACCAGTTCTCGCACAGCGGCCAGGGTGTGGCAACCGAGGCCTGTGAGCATCACATAAGTGGTGCGCTGCTGATCCGTGCAGTCGTTGCCAAGCGCGCGAGTGATCTGATCCCGGCGGCGGGAGGAACTTTCCGCCTTGACCTCGTCGGAGATGTCGCTGCATAGATAGGGAGGACGGGTCTGATCCATAAAGAAGTCGCCTTCCAGAATAATATCCCGGAAGCGCATGTATTCAATCTTGCGATCATCGCTGGCCAAGAGTTCCTTGCATTTCAGGAAGCCTTGGCTGTAACGGCGCATGTAGCCGACCATGCACACAAGCTCAGGATGAGCTTTTTCAGCGGCGATTAGCTTTTCCAGATCTTCAATACAGAGCGTCACAGGCTTTTCCACAAACACATGCTTTCCGGCCTCAATGGCAGCAAGGGCGTAGTCTGCGTGATACTGGTCAGGTGAGCAGATGAAGACGGCATCTACATCGGGGGCTTTCACCAACATATAGGGGTCTGCATAGGCTTTCGCACGATAAGTCTCCGCAATATGCTTTAGTTGCGTGGGAGACACATCGGATACCGCCGTAATCTGGTAAAGATCGTGAAGGCCGCTGAGAATGGGAAGGTGCATCATCTGAGACACCGTGCCCACCCCGATAATTCCAACTTTGACCATAAAAATGCTCCCTTCTGTTTGTGTACTATGACTTGTATAGCGATAGCATCTTTATTCTATCCAAATCACAAGACGAGTACAATGAAGATTCTCGTGAGATTTCTAGGATTTTTTGTCCCCAGAAAAAGAGAACAAAAAAATCCAGACATCAGGATGGAATTGTCCTAACAGTGCCGGACGATTTGTGCTATGATTGCTGTGACAGTTGCAGAGGAGGAAAAATCATGAGAGTAGTTGTTGAAAAGGATTATGAGGCAATGAGCCGGTGTGCGACTGACCTGGTGCAGAAGGCCATAGAGAAAGACCCGCAGTGCCTGGTTAGCTTTCCGGGCGGAGATACACCGGTTGGGATGCTGAGGGAGTTCGTGAGCCGCGTCAACAGCGGAATGATTGATCCAACAGGGGTGAAGTTTGTACAACTGGATGACTGGGTAGGTATCGGGCCTCAGGATGAGGGGAGCTGCTCCCACTTTGTGAACACCCAACTGCTGACTCCCATGCACCGCCCGTTTGCCGATAAGTTTCTGTTTGACGGAAGCAGGATTGCTGCCATCGATTGCCAGCTGAAAGAGCAGGATGCCTTCATCCGCCGTTATGGCCCCATTGCCGTGGAGGTGCTGGGCATTGGGATGAACGGCCATTTGGGCTTTAATGAAAACGGGGTGGACTTTTCTCTGCGTTCGCACAGAACGCCGCTGAGCGCGGTGACGAAGGCTGTACAGAAGAAGTACTTCGGTGGCCGTGAGTTACCGCTTGCTGAGGGGATCACACAGGGCATCGCTCAGATCATGGAGTCAGAGCTTGTGATTTTGCTGGCCAGCGGTGTTCAAAAGGCGGAGATCGTTTTCAAAGCCATTACCGGTCCGGTTACCAACGAACTGCCGGCCTCCATCCTCCAGAAGCACCCCAATTGTATCTGGCTTTTGGACCAGGATGCTGCAGGCCTGTTGCCAAGGGAGTTGGTGGAAATGAAAAATCCGTAAAGAGTACAGTAAACAGGCTCCGGTGGAAAACCACCGGAGCCTGTTTTCAGTCTAATTTTGGGGGCCTGTGGAAAGCAAGTCGCTTTCCGCCAGAGAAAGCGGATGACCGAAGGCGCCATAGTGGAGACAGCAGTCTGCGGCGAAATGCGCCGCCTGTTCTGCCGCCAAAAGAGCACTACCGCCATTTTCCCAGAAAGTATATATAAAAGGCGGCAATAAAGGCATCTCCGGCACCTAAAGCATCCACAGGCTGAATAACACAGGCATCCGCTTGCCAAAACTGGCCCTGGGAGATTCCACAAGCGCCGCGAGTCCCCATAGTAAAGATTACTTGGGGGATCCCACAGTCGGCGGCATATTTTGCAAAAGTGTGGACTTCTTCCAAAGACCTTTCTCCGGCAGAGAAGAAGGCAAAACGAAGGATCGGCGCAAGTTCCGCCACGTTTGTGTGAGTAAAGCCGTCATTGGAGAAATCCATGGACAGATCTGCCCGGCGGGATAGACCGCCCAGCACCGCGTTGGAAATACCGCTGTGGATACTGGTGTGGATCACATCGAAAGCGGCGGCATATGCCAGATCTTGCGGCGTCAGGTGTAGAGAGAAAAGATTTTGCACGGTCTCTTTGCCATTATTTCCTGAGAACGTGCGGTCTCCATGGTCATCCAACACAATATAGTTACATGCCGATTTGCCCACACCAATACGGACACGGCTGACTTCCACGGATTCCTCCCTGAGGGCCGCCAGGAAATGACGACCTGGTGGATCATCTGCCAGCACTCCCAGGTAGCCTGTATATTCAGCACCGATCCGGCGGGCCAGTACGGACACATTGGCGGCGTTCCCACCGGGATAGAGTTCGTCTCGAAACAAATAGGCGTCAAATACGTTGTCACCCAGTCCCAGCAGTTTCATTATGACACCTCGTTTAAAATTTTAGTACGCCCATATAGCGCCGGGAACTCATGGGATGACCGGTGAGATGGGACAACTGTAAACAGAAATCTGAGGCTAGGGAGTGAAGCACTAGAGGCGCAATATACTCTTGTAATTCCTCTGGGATTTCAGTGAGATCCAAGGCGGCGGCGTCTAAGACGGTTAACTTATCGGTGACCCGCTGCAGAAACTTCACAGCCCGCTCTTCTACCGGGCGGCAACGGCCGAGCCCTAGAAAAGCCACAACAGGGGTGTCTTTTTCCAATAGCTTCGCAGGCGCCATGGAAGAGTTCTCCGGCGTGAAGAGAGAGGAATGACGCCATACAGACTCCATAAAAGAGCAGTTGGTGAGAATATAGGCGATGCATCGGTCAAGACCAGCAGAGACCGTGTAAATGAGCTGTTCCGTGCGGTGTTTCCGGGCAAACTCCCGGGCCTGAGGAGCGAAGTCTGAAACCGCACGCTGACATACGGCCTCCAGATGTTCCATAGCGGTTTCCATGCCGGGGAGACAATTACTGCCGTTCAACAGATCCACAAGAGCAAAGGCCAGCTGGTAAACCTCCGGAAAAATGGAGAGCAGCAGAGGATAGGGATTTATCGGATCGTCATAATAGTAAATGGGAAAATCCACCACAGTCTCGATAGCGGAGCCTGGTACTGTGGTAAACGCCGCAGTAAGCGCCCCGCGTTCGTGCGCTAAACGGGCGGCGGAAACGGTCTCCGGTGTTGTGCCGCTTTGAGAATTCAAGATAACCAGGCTGTGATCTCCCAACCGGTGTGGCGGGTTATGGAAGAATTCCGCTGCATTGACAGAGGATACATGGACGGCATTCGTCTCACGATCCAGAATGTACAGAATGGGGTACAGAGTGGCCAAAAGAGCCGCCACAGGCCACTACAAAGATGTCCTGAATGGAACGAGTCTCTGCCGCTCTCCGGAGCGCCGCGATCTGGTTCTTGGTGAGAGCTACTTTTTCTTCGTGCATAGTTGCATCCTCCTTAAAATTCCACAGGACGAAGTTCCCGCGCGGAGCGGTAAAGTCCTGATAGGATCTGCATTACGACTAAAGACTGCGCTGCTGTTACCAGAGGCAGCCGATGCTCCCGGATGGAAGATAAAAAATCCTCCAGTTGCGCCCGATTTGCGCTCTGCTCCTCCTCCGGCATCTGATAGCGGGTAGTGACCAAGCGGGCGCCCTGTGTGCCGCTGATTGTATAGCCGCCGGGAAAGAGCTCCGCCCCGGCGGCTGTGCCGCAGAGCGTAACGGTCTCTTCCCGGTCTTCCGGCACGTGAAGGGCCCAACTGATATCCAGACTCAGCACCGTGCCGCTTTGCAGCACAACCTGTCCAAAGGCACCGGTCTCCGTCCGGAGCATGGCGGGGTCCCAAGTGCCCCAACGGTTGGCGGGAGTAGGGGAGTCTCCCGGGCCTCGAAAGATGCCGGCGCAGCAATAGGCCGGGGAAAAATCGTTCAGCAACCACAGAGCCAGATCCAGAGCGTGAGTGCCCAGATCGATCAGACATCCGCCACCCTGGACTGCTGGGTCGAAAAAGTGCCCCCAAGTGGGGATTCCCATCCGCCGGACCATGCTGGCCCGGGCAAAGTAGAGGGAGCCGAAGGCGCCTTCCCGCAGTTGGCGGTAAAGGGCCTGAGCGGCGGGAGAGAACCGGGACTGGTGCCCCACTGTCAACAGGACGCCCATCTGTTCCGCTGTCTCGACCATCCGAACGGCATCCTCAGCGGAGATGGCCATGGGCTTTTCGCACAGCACATGCTTTCTTGCGCGCAGGGCTGCCAGGGCAATTTCTGCATGGCTGTTGTTCGGCGTACAGATACAGACGGCATCAACGTCTTCACGGGCCAAAAATTCCGCCAGATCTCGACAGACTGCGGAGCCCGGAGCACCGTATTGCTGCTGGAACTCCTCAGCCCGGCCACCATAGAAGGCCCGAAGAGAGACGCCTGACATCTCTGCCAGGTTTTTAACATATTTCCATCTGGCAACGCTGCCGCATCCGATGATGCCGACTCCGATTTCTGAGCGCATAGAAGCCTCCTGTCGTAAGCTGCAAATTTGAGTCAAACGTATCATAGAGACACAGGCAAGTCAATGGAATATCTTGTACAAATCTTAGGATGATTTTGGGCGGCAGGTCACTGCTTCGTGGGGAATGAGCCGAGAGATGCCTGCCCGGCCCGTCCAGCCAGATCACCGTTGTCAAGCCGTCTACCAGGATGGCGAAGGTGATCACGCCGTTCCTGGAGGCGGTGCTGGTGGTACTGCCCCGGCTCGTCAACCGCACAAAGATCGGTATGGATATGCGGGCTGCCTCCTGGAATTTTGAGGCCACGCAGCTGATGGCATCAAGATCAACAACATCATCTGCTCTTCACCCAACAGTGTTATACAGTTTCTTACCAGCATAAGCCGAATATAGAAACGAATTACTCTGGTGACTCTTTCTGGCCAAGTTGCCGGTAATTATTTGCGGCAAAAATAGCCCCCACAGACTGCGGAATGTCCTATCCGGAGAAATTTCGGAGGCTTCCCCCATTCGGCTCTGGTTTGGTTATAATTGCAACGCCCCTGAAAAACCGCTGCAAGGAGGAAACAACAATGCCTGCTCTTGACAAATTCGGCAAGGGCAGGCATTGTATTTTTCTGGAAGAGATTTTATACTGCCGGCTTGGGGCATGCCAAAGCCCACTTCGGTGGGCAGGGAGGGGCTGCAGTCATGAAGACAGTGGTCTGGAATGTCAACGGCTTTGCGCCTGCAAGCGCAAAAGCTTTTGCGCATCCCCGCCAAGTCCAAAGCAGACATTTTCTGCTGTCAGGAAATCAAGATCCGGTGTCCGCTTTCCGCTCCAGGGCGTCTCTGGTTCTGGAACCCGGCCAAACGCCCGGGGACGCGGGCGCACTTGACACTGGCACGGAGGGAGCCAAGCCCCATGCGCTACGGCATGGGCATCGGTCCCTTTGACGATGAGGGGAGGCTGATCCTGCTTGAGTATAATGTAGCCACCTTCTGTTTTTAGGGATAGAGAAGCTGACTAACAATTATTTAAAATGAAACAAGGGAGACGCCTCCAATCCTTTATGAATTTGGCTCTGGCAGTGTGTTTACCAAGCATATTCCGGATTATTTCAGCATCTCCACGCCATAATCTGCATATGAAGCCAAAATTCTACTGCATGGGATCAGTTAAAGTGGATTCCAAAAGACAGCACACCGGATGGGAAGATATCCTCCATCATCCGGTGTACTGTGTTTTTTTAACCGGATGGTAATATGAAGACCTGCTTGAACAGTCGGGTATCCCCATAAACAAGAAAATCTTCGCAGAAAATGTCTCCATAAAACATTGTTTTCAAGGGCTTCCCCTTGTTAATGGAGTACCCAATTCTTCCGAGAGGTCATTTCGACCTGCCCATCTGTGCACAGGGCAAGGTTAAAAAATATAACCGCTACTGTAAAACAGTTCATCATAGGTGCCAGAATAGATATCAATGTTTTCTGGTGACTCCTTAAAATCCATTTACCTATTCGCCTAACAGATCCCAAATATCTCCATCATAAGGCTTGAAATCCTGTATTTTCTTTGAGCTTTCCAAGAAGGCCAGGGCATATCCGATGTGTGCCGCGACACCGGTTTTGAACTGCGATTCATCTACATCGAATTTGGCCGTATGATGACCGGATCCAGTACCCAATGTGGGATCTTTAATACCCAAATTCAAATACATACCCGGCCAAAAGCTCATTACATAGGAAAGTGTCTCTGATCCAAACTTCAATGGCCCCTGCACTACACGATCTTCTCCAAAAATCTCCGTCAATGTCTGCTTTGCAATTTCATAACAATCAGATTGATTGATAAGAGGGACTGCAATACACTCAAACTGATTATATACTGCTTCGCATTCAAAAGCATCGGCAATATTATCAATAATTCGCCGCATTGCCTTGCTGAAAGGACGGTATGCTCTTTCCAAATCAAAGTAACGAACTGTACCGGCAAAATTTAAAGTTCGTCCAATAATATTGGGCCGCTGGGACTCCGTTGACACCCTGCAAATCGAAAAGGTAATTGCATCATTTGGATCTACCGCGCGCATACGAATTTTATCCAATGCTGTTTGAATCGTCTGAAAGCAATCCACAGGATTATTGGCCCAATCCGGCCTTGAACCATGTCCGTCCTTACCCACCAATGTGATGTCAAACATCAGTCCCCCAGCCATCAACGGTCCACTTCGAATCGCAAATTTTCCTGCGGGAATATCACTGTTTAGGTGCATGCCCCAAACTCCATCAATGTCCCAATGGTTCTTTTGCAGATAATCAATGAGATACCGGAGATTGCCGCCCCCTTCTTCACCGCGTTCAAACATGAGCACAATTCGCCCAGGAAAATCCCGACGGGCTGCAAGAATCTTCCCCACAGTGACCAGCATGGCTGCATGGCAGTCATGGCCGCACACATGGGACACGCCGGGGATCTTGCTGACACATTCTTTCTTGCGCAAAAGATTGCACGGATCCTCCTGAACAGGAAGTGCATCCACGTCCGCCCGCAAAAGCACGGTTTTGCCAGGAGCATCTCCCTCGATTACCGCTAAAACACCACCATCTTGCACTTCGATGGGAGAGAGTCCCACAGCACGTAACTCAGTACAAATACGAGCAATTGTTTGAGTTTCCTGCCCGGACAATTCAGGGGATTCATGGAAATCCCTGCGCAGAGCGATGCAAAAATCTTCCCATTTTTTTGCAGCATTCAGAATTTCTTCTTTTGTCATCATAGATCGTGATCTCCTTTTCATTTAGAAAGGCCCATAGTTCATTAACTGTGCAATAAAAAGAAGCGCCATGGCCAAGGCATTCCAAAGCAGGAATAGCTTCCAGAAGTATTTAAACCATTTTCCGTAGGAGATGCTGGTAGCACCAATAAATCCCATCAGCGGAGCAGAATGCGGAAGGATCCAGTTGGAAAAGCCATCGCCGAAATTGAAGGCCAGCACAGCGGTTTGACGAGTCAGCCCCACCAAATCCGCAACAGGGATGAACACCGGCATAACTGCGGCAGCCTGCCCGCTTCCAGAAATAATGAAAACATTGACAACCGTATTGGCAATCAGCATAGCCGGCCCCCGCAGCAACGTGGGAAGCCCGTTCAAAATCGCAGCGCAGCCGTAAATAACGGTGTCCAGAACCAGCGCCTCATCCAGAATCATGCTAATACTGCGGGAAAGCCCCAGTACCAGAGCTGCGGCCAGCATCCCCTTGGCTCCTCGCACAAAGACCCGGACTGTCTCATTGGGATTGAACTTACCAACAATCGCAAGAATCACGCTCATGCACAGATAGATCTGCATATGAACTCGATTGCCCCAGTTCAGGCGAAGGCTGCCATAGATGATCAGGCACAAGCCTAAAATAAAAATCACCAGAATAGCGATCTGTCGAGCCGAAAGATCGGTGTCATAGTGCTTTTCTACTTCTTGATTCTTCTGCACCTGCTCAAGATCGTAAACATAGCTCTTTGAGGGATCCAACCGAACTTTTTTAGCATACCGAGCAATAAAGAGGGCTGTAACAATCCACAAAACAAGCATGCAGATTATCCGGTAAGACAGGCCGGAATACAGCGGCAGTTCTGCAATTCCCTGGGCAACGCCTGTGGTAAAGGGAGTGATCGGTCCAGCAGCAGCACCCACAGCACCTCCTAGCAGCACCAGAGAGACGCCCACAAGCGCATCATAGCCCATGGCCCGGGCGATCATGACAAAAATGGGCGCAAATCCGATGAAAGACACTACACCGCCAGCAGGAGCTGCGATCACGGCAAACACCAGCGTAAAGACCAGTATAAACGCCATGTCCCGCACTTTCCATTTGGCCATTCTGGCTATGATCGCCTGAAGCACTCCGGTGTGCATTACGATTTCATAGCAGCCACCGATCGTCAGCAGGAAGAAAATCATTTCCGCTTGTGCAATCGTACCCTCTACAATAAAGTGTGGAATACGCAGGAGACTGATTTTTTCGCTTTCAATATAATGGAAAGAGTTTGGATCAACGATCTGCCGTCCGCTGGCATCTAAAATACGGTCGTATTGACCCGAAGGAATAAACCAAGTCACGATGACACACAGTATGATGACTCCAAGGACGATCAACATGCCGTCCGGAAAAGCAGGCTTTCGACGAATGGAATTTTTGGGTTGCATAGTGAATCTCCTTTCTTTTATCTCATCCGTTTACGGAACAGGAAATCGTGGAGAAACACCGTTCAGAACGGCGAAAAAGATCTTCCACTACCGTAATCCCCATACGATAAAGCGCCTCCTCCGTATTGGCGCCTATATGCGGAGTGGGCAGAAAATTGGGTAAAGACATCAGCGGCATATCCACACCGGGAGGCTCGACGGCAAAAACATCACTTGCTGCCGCAGCCAGCTCATTACGGGACAGCGCTTCATAGAGCGCCACCTCATCTACAATCCCGCCACGTGCCGTATTGACCAGAATTGCAGTGGGGCGACAGACGCCCAGTTCCGCGGAGCCGATCATACCACGGGTGCTGTCATTGAGGGGCACGCTGATGTTGATCAAATCTCCCGCCCTCAGCGCTTCTTTCAAACAATCTGCTTTCTCAATGTCCAGCGTAGCCATTTTTTCCCGGGAAACATATGGGTCATATCCCACAAGGTGGCAGTGAAAACCGACTCCTAGAATCTGTGCAACCTGCTGTGCAATGTGTCCAAGGCCGATCAGGGCCACTGTCTTTCCGCTCAACTCAGTGCCCGTCAGCTCAGGGGGCGCGATCCTGGTGCACTCTCCGGAACGTATCAATTTTTGAGCGGAAACCAGCTTTCGGGCCAACGCAAGGAAAAGAGATACCGCCAGTTCAGCCACCGAGTTGACATTCGCCAAAGGAGTATAGACAACAGCAATCCCTCTCTCCTTCGCAGATGCAATGTCAATATTGTCGTACCCGATCCCGTGCTTTCCGATCACGCGCAGCTGCTTCGCTCGATTTAAAAATCAGGTCCAATTTTTGTTGTCCGCACCAATGCCGCGCTGACAGCCGGGACATCCTCCCATTCGGAGACAACTTCAGCCCGTGACCGCAGCAGTTCCATTGCTGCCGGATGTATGGGTTCGTTGACAAAAATTTTCATTTGGATACCTCATAAATATTCACATTTCAATTCTGCCAGCTTCTCGTCCACCCAGGGGCGGATATATGTACTATGCTGCTTCATCTCACTGAGAGTGCGGGACTCGTTGGCCATGAGCTTTTCGACCTGCTCCAAAATCTCCTCCGCATCCTCCGGACGTATTACAACAATTCCGTCGCCGTCTCCTGCAAGAATATCACCAGGACGAATAACTTGTCCACCTACAACAACTGCTCCACCGATTTCACCTGGCCCGTTCTTGTAGGGGCCATTGGGCGTAACTCCCCTTGCATATATGGGGAAATTCATCGCCCGAATGGCATCTGCGTCCCGGATACAGCCGTCCACCACAATGCCGGAAGCACCCCGTATTTTACAGTAACTTACCATCAGCTCCCCCAATATAGAGCGTTCTTCGCAGCCGAAAGCATCAATCACAAAAACGTCTCCTGGCTGAGCCATATCCATGGCCTTATGGAACATCAGATTGTCCCCCGCCGGGACTCTTACGGTAAATGCCTGCCCTAACAGCCGGCGCGGGCCATAGGGCCTGATGGCGGAGGAGAGCGCTGCTGTACGTCCCATGCAGTCGTCAAAATTCGCAACCGGGATATTGCGAAACCGTTCCACCAGACCGGGATCTGTACGTGCGGGATGCGTGTGGATTCTGCAACCAACGGATACCATGAAAATTCCCCCTTTTCTTCAAAGCAATTCACAATCGCTTTAAACAAGTATAAAGCAATTTACATGCCATATCCATATAAGAAAATCCAGCCGATTTCTACCGAAAAAAGGCAAAAATCGGCTGGAACAGTTGCATCATGCAATGGAGACTGTGCATTATGCAATCATCAAAGAGGAAATTTCTGTATCAAAATCCCGTAGTTTCCTCCACAAAGTTGAGGGGTGAATACCCAGCAGCTGCGCAGCAGCTGTACGGCTGCCTCCCGTCTGATCCAATGCCTTTCGAATCAGATTGGATTCCGCTTCCTCCAGGGTAGGGAAATGGCCCTCCCTAGAAACAGGCAGCTCTTTTGTGGCCTCATTCTGCGCAAGGGCGCGGGCGTTCTCCCCCGTAATAAGCGGCGGATCAGACAAAATCATCAGGCGTTCAATAAAGTTGGACAGCTGACGAATATTCCCCGGCCATTCTAGGCTTTGGAGAACTTCCAGCGCCTCAGGAGCAAATCCCGTAACGTGTGTATTCAGGGCCTTGTTCTTGTTCTGTAAAAGGGACTGTGCCAGTAGCGGAATATCCTCTCTGCGCCAGGACAAAGGCGGAACCTTTAATTCCAGTACGCTCAGCCGGTAATAGAGGTCTGCCCGGAATGCCCCCTGCTGCACAAGAGTCCTCAGATCCCGATTGCTGGCAGCAAGGATCCGAATATCAACGGGTATCACTTTGTCATCACCGATCCGGACTACCTGACGTTCTTGGATCACCCGAAGCAGACGCGCCTGCATGTTGGGTGGGATCTCACTGATTTCATCCAAGAAAATAGTACCTCCATTTGCTGCTTCAAATAAACCGGTTTTCCCGTTGCTGCGGGCGCCTGTAAATGCACCTTTTACATAGCCGAACAGCTCACTTTCCAGCAACTGTTCCGGTAAGGCAGCACAGTTAATCGCCAGAAAAGGTTCGTTGCGGCGAGGACTCGCATTGTGGATCCCCTGGGCAAACAACTCTTTCCCGGTGCCGGTCTCTCCCAGGATCAAAACCGTGCTGTTGTACTGAGAAAAGCGGCGCGCCATTTGCCGGGCCTGAGAAATAGCCTCCGATTTGCCAATAATATTGGAAAGGCGCCATGTGGCAACATGGCCGTTCAACTCATGAATGCGTTTGGCAGAGCGTTCCAGCATCCGAATATCCGCCATGTCGTGAATGGAGAGTAATATGCCAACAGATTTTCCATCCAGTTGGATCGTGTTGCGCTGCAAAACGACCGGATGGGCCTCCGGATCAGCCAGACCACTTTCGTTGGTAAGAGAATCTACAATATGACGATTCGCCAGCAGCTGGTCGGCATTCTGCCCGCAGGCTTCCTCATTTACAGTGCCAATAATGCGCTCTGCAGAGGCGTTGAGCTGTGAAATGATACCGTCGCGGTCCGTAATAATAAGCCCTTCTTGCGTATAATTCATAACAGCGTGTATTAGCTGATCGTTTTCCGCGCGGTGTACTACAAAATCCAGCAAAGAACGCGCAGTCTGTATGGAAAACTCAACCATTTTTTCATCAACGTCAAACAAAATCCCGATTTTCCCGTTGATTCGCGCCTGCTTCACGCCAGGCGTGGACGAAATGACCACGTCAAAATCGCCTTGGTCAAGATATTCTTGAACCTGCTCTTCAAAGGGGCGGTCGAGAGACAGCACAGCCGCCTGAATAGAATGGGTTGGATTTTGAAACAACTCCAGACTGCGCTGGACAAAATAATTAACATAGGTACTGGCAACTATGAGAATCTTATCGGAAAAAGCAAGTCCCTCCTGAATGGCTCTGGCAAACTCCGTATTTGTAAAAAGCAGTTCCAGAACAGGCACAGAAAGATGCTTGCGTAAATACAGAGCCGTCAGTCCGGTGCTGACAATCACCCGGCTCCCCTGAGCGATCATCCGCTTCGCAATTTCCAAAGCTCCGGACATGGTTCCATAATATACCGGATAGTTAACATCACAACGCTGCATAACCCGTTGGACAGTTTCAATAATCCGGTCATTCGGAATAATATAAAGGACAGAAATATCCATCGCAAATGCACCTCTTTGAATAAAATATCAAGCTGTCTACCAAAAGGGAAGTTTGAATTTTACCATGGAAAGTTCAGTAATATATGGAATTGTTCATGCCATATTCCCGCATATAGATTCTGCATTTCGTATTCCCAAGAATAGATACGGTCTCCTTCTTTACCGTATTGAGGTTCAACATTATCAAAACATTTTCCTGTGTCTGCGGCAGCCTCGTCTAAAAGATATGCGATTAAGCCAACGATCTCTGTAGTGTCTTGCAGTTCTTTTCCGTAATGGCTCTGTTATTGCTTCTGGTACATATGGCGCATATTGTGAAGTATCGAGTAGTTTGCACTTAAGTAGTCTCTAAAATGGTTGAATCCGTTTTATATTGTGCGCAAGATCAAATCTGTTTCCAATGACAAAAAAAGGTTGCGCATACTTTGCTCCTTTGAATTTCTCCATACATCTGTTATTAACTGATCCTTATTGCTATATAGCAAAGCAGATATCGGAAATTCTTAATTTTAACAGGTGTGGTGTATATTGCTTTTTATTATATCATCAACAATGGCCCTGCTGACAAGAGCGCAAGAAAAAATTCTTTTTTAACCTGTAATTAACAAAAGAGCACCGCAATCGAATTGCTCTAATTCGATTGTGGTGTTCTCAATTTACCTGCTCAAGGATTTAAATTCGGCATTTTTCTATGCGGAAAGACCCTGCTGCTCC
>VOFI01003766.1_pt1 | contig 28453 bp, 47 predicted proteins | sample 5384131 | NCBI WGS metagenome assembly VOFI01 (sample SAMN12384728, study PRJNA508395) | human gut metagenome | isolation source: healthy gut H | host: Homo sapiens
CAAACGCTTCGTTCAGTTACGTATTGCTCGACCAAAGTCGTATCGTTGCTAAGGCAGCACCAGATATTCGTTATGCGAAATCTTGCTGAATTAGCAGAAGCATTGAATGAATTGACGACTTCGTATGAGATGCCTTCGAGGATGGGACAAAGGTATATTCCATTGCACGTACGGAGGAGGAATTAAAGAAAGGTATCCAGCCTGTCCGTATTCGTGCCGGATTACCTGACTACGATGTTTGCCATGGAGACCCGGACAAGTTCCGCATCAAACTGAAACGTGAACGGCAGATCGAATTCTTTGCCGAAGGACATCGGTATTGGGATTTGCGTCGTTGGTGTGATGCACCTATCGAAGAGTCACTTCCTGTTTATGAGTTGCAATATATATGCAACAAAATCGAGCGCTGCAGCTTTCCATACTCCGGTGGAAACCCCCGTTGAAGAGCAGCTTCTCTACGAAAATGTGGTTCTATCCGATTCACTATTATATTATGAAACGGAATGTATTGACTCAAACCCGGTTGACAAATCCGAATAAAACCAATAGCAGGCAAGAATATGAAAAGAAATATTTACTTTTGGATTGCGATGGTAGCTATCGGCTGCATGTCGTGCAACAATGAGTGGGAAGATGAACAGTTTTACTCAGTTGGTCTCTTTTTAAAGCTACATTGAATAGTGATGGAGTTTTCCTCCTATTTATGTCCGTTATCAGACGGATGGCGTGAAACGGTATGATGTTCCCGTATTAGTCAGCGGGTCTACTGTAAACTCTCAAGATCGAACGGTACATATCGGATTAGATCCCGATACATTAGTTTCTTTGAACTTGGAACGGTTTGGAACATATCGTACGGAACTTTATTACAAACAGCTCGATCCGCAGTATTATACCATGCCGGAAACAGTGAAAATCCCAGCAGGACAGAGACAAACATTATTGCCCATCGATTTTACATTAGGTGGAATGGATAATGCTAATCCATTAAATATGGTGGAACAATATGTGCTTCCCTTAACTATAAAAAGATGATGAATCATATGATTATGAATCTAATAAGCACAAGCACTATCGGAAAGCTTTATTGAATGTGATTCCATTCAATGACTATTCGGGTATTTATGATGGTTCCAAATCACTTATTTATTTGGAAGGTCAGAAAGATGCGTTTACTGTTTCCAAACATAAAGCATATGTGTATAATGACAATACGATATTCTTTTATATGGGGCTTCGGGATGCAAACTACATTGATCGTAAAATATTATAAGTTGTTTGTTGAGTTTACGGATGAGTATTTTGAAGGTAAGTATAAATTGAAAATCTGGACAGATAATGGAGGAGCGGACGGTAACAATTTTGCGCTTGTGAAGGAAGTTGACCTCGTAGGTGAAGCTCGTGAGAAACAACCACTATATACTATTACTGAAGAAATGGACGCTACGAAACCGTATCTGAAGCATGTCTACTATACACTTTATATAGACTATACTTTTGAAGATTATACCCTTAGTCCGGGCAATCGGCTGAAATATACAGTCAATGGTACTTTGAGCATGCAACGTGACTTGAATACGTTGATTCCAGATATGGATCAACAAATTCAATGGGATTAAGTGGAGTAATGCTTGACAAACGATAAAGAGGTTGGTCTCAAATAATGTTTTGAATCAACCTCTTTGTAATTATTCTTAATTCAAAGGTTTGAAACTAAATAACGAATGATTCTAAAGAATATTATATACCTAGCTTTATTCTCAACCGTTTTATTAATTGGTTGCTCGAAAGTGATGAGAATCAACTTCCGATGATCTCAGTCTTCTGGCAAAGGTAAAATAACATTTAACTTGCATACTCCGGGGGCATTCCTTACTAAGGCAGTAGGTGTTGGTAACGAAAAAATGGAGGCACTAATGACAAAATAGCCTTTATCAATTTAGCAGAGAAGGTAAGTATGAACAAAGGTATGTCTTAAATTATGCAGCTGCTTCTGTAGGTGCAAACGGTGATACAAGGTCATATACTGTTGAATTAACTTCTTCGACTGGAGGAGAAAAAGAGATTTATCATTGTGGAGAGTGAGGATGAGAGCAATTTCCTAATATGAGTGCAACAAATACAATCGATGAACTACTAAATAGCAAAACTGTTGCCGAAAGTGGTAAGTTGAATCCTCCATTTGTTATGTCTAATGTCAAAACAGATGGTAAGGAGTATGTAACAGTTGCCGATGTAGAATCTTCCAACAATCAGGTTGATGTAAAACTTAAAAGACGTGTAGCCAGATTTGATTTGCTGAATGATCCAACAGAATCGGGATTAGTGATCGATAAAGTATATATTAAGAATAGATACACTCAAGGATTCATTGGTGATAAGTGGTAATGCAGGCAATATATCTTCTGATGTTTTGGAAATACCGGCAGCTGATTTAGCTAATGACGGAAAGAGTTTCTATCTTTATCCGACTCAGTTGACTTCAACTCTTGAGCAGAATGAAAAAACAGTTGTATGGGCTACCACTAAACTTGCCAATACCAATACGGAAGGGCCGACTCTTTATCTGAATCTTACTGCTGATATCAATGTGGAGGCCAACTATCTCTATCAGCTTAATACGAAAAAGATAGCCGGTTCTACAGGCTTTGATATCTCAGTAGAAGAATGGAAAGACGGTACTTCAATTGATTGGGTGACGATTGAAGACGGAATCTCTGTAATGGATGACAAGGCTACTGTCATTGCTGGTACAGATATTAAAGGGACTTATGTAAAAATTGCAGCTGATGCTACAATGCCATATACTATAAAACGTGTTGTTACAGATTATAGCTCAGCAGCATTGGACGCTGCGTATGACGGAAGCTTACCTAAATGGCTTACCATTTCTTCATCTACTAAAGATGCAGGTAGCGGTCTTTATCGTCATGAGATTATTTACACGGTGACTGCACATCCTGAGAAGACAAGTCAGTTTGCTATCACACATCTTAACGGAGCCGTTTCAGATGAGAACTTGTTGGTAATCGGGTTTGCCGATCCGTATCCAGGCACTCCGCTTCCTTGTCTATCGTGGGAAGAGAAGCTCTATTCGCCAGTGCACTGTCGTCAGTCCACCTATCTTGTCCATAATACAGTAGATAAGGCTTATTTCTGTGGAACTGAAGGATATACGTTTAATACTCCTATGAAAGGTAAAACGGGTAATGAGGGGGCGAAGAATCTTTGTCCCGGGTTGGACAGCATTGAATGATGCAGAGGCAAAAGATTATATTTTGTGGGTAGGACAGCATCTTAAATCACAAGTGGCAGAGGCTTTATATACTTACTGTTGGTTCGATAAAGACGATGAGGCTACTAATTTGCGTATATTGGGGGGATACCCATACGATAGAGCTACTCCCAATGTGAAAGACTTAGCTTGTTATGGTACGTGGCCGAACGTAGCTTGGGTGAACATCAAACTGCCAGGTCTTACTATAGCGGGACAGACATTTAACGATGAATGGACAGTGAAGAAGGATACGGAATCCCCTACAGATGTATTCGTGATAAAGGCCGGTTGGGAATAACTGTATGGATTCTTGAAAGGATATATATTCAATGATTAAATTTGTAAGACAATGCTAAAGAATACTTTATTTGTGATTCTTCTAATGATTTCCAGCTTATTCACGGCTTGTGCTGAAGGATATGTAGTGATGTGCAGAAGGAGGATGACACAAAGAAATACGTTTCAGTCTGAATATGGAGGGAGGGCTAACGATGTCCTCTACCAGGGCTTCTGTGTCTTTGGACGGAATGAAATGGAAGATATTCTGTTTTGACGATCAATATAATTATCTGTTTGACAAAACAGGAAGTATAGGGGATGCAGCAAATGAAATAAAGGTTTCTGTAATTAAAGGCATCGTTTATCGATTCCTGTTTTTGTGTACTACAGCTGATAAATTTCCAGAGTTGGCTTCCGGTAAGACTTATTGGGATTTAGAAGCGTATGCTCCTCAATTGCCGTTAGCTGATCCGAAAAGATGGTACACTTCGTGTAGCTGCTGCGTCTGCATCGGTGCAGGTTACTCTTGCTCCGCGTGCATCTAAGATCGTTTTGCAAAAGGATCCGCATACAGCTTCGGATATTACAGTGAATTCCGTGACTTTTGCAGATGCCGCTTCTTCTGTTCCTTATGTTCATATCGAACCTCAACATTACAGTGAATATGAGAATCTTCCGGTAGCAACCCGAAAGACCTATCAGTAGTGTGCCCCAGAGGATGTATGTTATATGCTTCCGGATATGTGCGCCGAAACCTTTGGAGTGAATGCTACGCTGCATATCACTCATCCGATTTCTGGAGAACAGGACGTACGGGTAACGGTACCAGTGGGGCTTGCGTTGAATGTAGGCAGTGGAAAGACTTACTATATTGAAATGTCTGCTGATGCAAATGGAAAAGTTGCTGCTACTTGGGCAACACGTGTAGCACCCAAAACGTTGAAACTTGCTACGCAAAACTTATGGGGTAAATCGACTTCCGTTGTGTTGGATTACTTCAATAGAATTGATGTGGATGTGCTTTGCGCGCAGAATGTAGTAATCTCTCGAATCTGATATACAAGCACAGGGGCTTTACGTTCATACTCACTCCAACAATAGGCAGGGAAAATGCAGCATTATATCACGTTATCCTTTCTCGGGGATTACACCAAACAAGTATGGTGCTTATATCGACTTGGGTGATGGCATTGTTGTGCTGGTGATGAACTGTCACGGTGCTTACTTCCCTTACGGTCCTTATCAGTTGAATGGTATCGAGTATAAAGATTTTCCTGCTACGGACGATGTCGACTATGTAGTAAAAGTCAATAAAGAAGCCCGTCAAGGCATGGTGGACAAACTGCTGGAGGATTTTAATTCGTCTACCACTCCTTTTTGTTTGTCTCTCGGGGGACTTCAACGAACCGTCATGGCTTGATTGGACGGAAGGTGCCTTGTCAGCAGGCCTTGCTCGTGGGAAGGCGGTATAAAAGGTGATGCCTACCGGACGATACATCCGGATCCAGTGACGCATCCGGGATTCATGGACGCCGCGCCCGAGCGAGAAGGACACCAGAGACCGATTAGATTTGACTCTTTATACCTTGTCTCCCAACACGGAAGTGAAAAGTTGTCAGGTGATAGGAGAGAAGACAGAAACGTCGGATATCGTTCTTCCTAATTGGGGGCCGTTTGAAAATGTATTCGATCACCGGGGATTACGGACAGAATTTGTCTTTACGAAATGACGGAACGGTGCACCGGAATTAGTGAGTCTCCAGACTGTTAATTATTGAGGTCTCGGGTATTAATACCTGTCGTAAGGTATTAATATCCGAGAATTCAGCTATTAATAGCTAACATGCCAACTATTTGTAATGGATAAACCAATGATTAACTAATGTCTTTTTGTCTGTTGCTAGATAACCTTCAAATAGGCAATATATGGCAGTTTGGGACTCAAATTTCATTTATTGACTTGTTTTTAGCATGCCGGACAGGTAGAAAACACTATTTTTGTCCTCATCCGTTTTAGACTTTTAAGATTATATAAACCAATAAATTGTAACGTACGAATATGCACAACATTGCTAAAACCTTTTTTCCCGATTTTATTATTACTTTTTGCTGCAGTAGTGACAGCACAGAATGGGAAGAACAATGTCGGAAATGCGCAACGCATCTGGCTTGATTCTGAAATTGGTCATCAGGGCGACTACCAGTGGAAAAATGATAAAAGCTGGAGATGCAACAGATCCCGGAGAAAAGATTTCGTTATCCAATTATGCAACTGCAAATTGGATGCCGGCCATCGTTCCCGGAACAGTTTTGAATTCTTTGGTGTATAACCAAAATACCCGGAGCCTTATTATGGAATCAATAATAAGATTGAATCTAAATTGATACCGGATATTTCTGAAACCGGACGTGACTTTTACACCTATTGGTTTCGGACAGATTTTACAGTACCGCAGTCATTCAAGGGAAAGACTGTCTGGTTGCAGTTGGATGGTATCAACTACCGGGCAGAAGTATGGGTGAATGGTAACTTGTTGAGCACAATGAACGGTATGTTTATTCAGGACTACATTGATGTTACGGATTTTGTGAAAATCGGAGGAAAAAACGGACTGGCTATAAAGGTCTATCCGGTAGATGTTCCCGGAAGTGCGAAGCCGAAATCCTGGGGAGCAGCCGGCGAATTTCCATAACGGTGGAAACGGTAACATTGGTTTGAATACTACCATGTTGATGACGGTAGGTTGGGACTTTACCTTTATGGACGGTATCCGTGACCGTAATACAGGTATATGGAAAAATATTTCCCTCTATGCTACAGGCAGAGTAGCATTACGCCATCCTTTCGTTAAATCTGAATTGCGAAAACCTGATTATGACCAGGCTCGTGAGACTGTATCGGTTGAGATTATCAATCCATCGACCAGTAACCGGTAATCAGTTGCAAGGTGAAGGGTGAAATTGTGGGTGAAAATATCACTTTTGAAAAGACCTTCCGGCTGATGCGTGGAGAAGAAAAAACAGCAACCTTCTCCCCCGAAGAGTTCCCGCAACTGATTATTAACTCTCCAAAACTGTGGTGGCCTGTCAATAAAGGACCACAAAACTTATATGACCTGAAGCTGACAGTATCAGTTGATGGCAAAGAATGTGATTCTGTGAAAACAAGATTCGGTATTCGTGAAATTGTCTCGGATAGAAAGACGCCAGATAAATCACGTGTCTTTTATGTGAACGGTAAACGATTATTTATTCGTGGTACCAACTGGATACCGGAAGCAATGTTGAGAACTTCGGATGAACGTACTTATGCAGAATTGCGGTACTCCCGCCAGTCCGGTGTCAACCTTTTTAAGAATGTGGGGAGGCGGAATTGCAGAGTCTGATTATTTCTTCCAATTGTGTGACGAATTGGGATTGTTGGTATGGCAAGAGTTCTGATGACTGGTGATACTCGTCATCCGCATGATAAGGCTCTCTATATGAGTAACGTGGAATCTACCGTAAAACGTATTCGTAATCATCCTTCTTTGGCTTATTATGTTGCTTCTAATGAGAGTACAGAAGTTACCGGTACTCCTGAATTACTGAATAAACTGGATGGTACACGTGGCTTCCAGATGCAGTCCGAATGTGAAGGAGTGCATGATGGCAGTCCTTACAAACAGGTAAATCCGATGCAGCATTATGAAAATACGGCCTCTCCCAGAGGAAGCCGTGTAGACGGATTTAATCCGGAATACGGTGCACCTACTCTTCCAACTGTGGAAATCCTCCGAGAAATGATGGATGAAAAAGACCTTTGGCCTATCAATAAGGAAGTATGGGATTATCTGGATGGAAATGGTTTCCATCTGATGAGTACTATGTATACAGACTTGGTGAATAACTACGGAAAATCATCATCCATCGATGAGTTTGCACAGAAAGGACAATTGTTGGGAGCTATTAATTCGAAGAGTATTTGGGAAGTATGGAACTATAATAAACTGGATTATGGTGATCGTTTCTGTTCTGGACTTCTGTTCTGGTATCATAACTGCTCTATGCCTCAAGTGGCTTCCCGTATGTGGGACTGGTCTCTGGAACCGACAGCGTCGCTTTATCATACTGCCAACTCTTTAGAACCATTACATGCACAGTTTGACTATCTTAAGAATACAGTGTCTGTAGTGAATGATTATTATCGTGAATTTAAGAATTATAAAGTGATAGCACAGGTTTACGATATTAACAGCAAGAAAGTATTTGAAGAATCAGCAGTGGTTAATCTGCCTTCGGATGGAGTGGTGAATGATGCGTTGACTATTCGTTTCCCGGAAAACATATCTCAAGTTCACTTTATTAAACTGATTCTGAAAGATGAAAAAGGAAAAGATGTTTCTTCTAACTTCTATTGGCGTTCTAATGACAAATATGAAGGAAGCAAAACTTTGACCGGTCCGGCTGCTTCAGGTTTTGAAGATTTGAGTAAACTGAAGCAGGCAAAAGTGAAACTTACCTATAAAGTAAGAGAAGATGATAACAATTACTTTGTAGATATTACTTTGAGAAATACCTCCGGGCAGATTGCTTTCTTTAATCAGTTGCAATTCCTGAATTCAAAAGATGAGTCCGATACGTCCTTCATTCTATACAGACAATTTCTTCTCCTTGATGCCGGGTGAAAAGAAAAACGGTAACCATTGAAACTGCAAAAGGAAAGTTGAAAGATGGAGTTGTATTGGCACTGAAAGGCTGGAATATAAATAAGCAGGAATATAAATTGAAGTAGAAAAGTAAGAATATGAATTGATTCTGCGTTCTTTGTTTCGGTAGATTGTAGAATCAATCATTGATATTATAGAGAAATCATTTAATCATTAAAAAGAAGTGAGATGAAACTTAAGTTTATCATAGGCGTAGTCGGTATATTATCTGCATGTGGATTTACTAATGCGCCTTCTTTAGATACTAATCAGGAGAAACAGGATAATAATTGGGTGATCGGGCCATTCTTGCGTCCTGAAGGAGTTAATCCTGTCATATCACCGCAACCTACAGAGTTTTATTGCCCTATGCGGAAACAGCAAGTGAAGTGGGAAGAAAGTGATACTTTTAACCCTGCTGCTACTACAAAAGACGGAAAAATTGTTGTACTTTACCGTGCAGAAGATAATTCGGCCTCAAGGTATAGGTAAAAAGAACCTCACGTGTTGGTTATGCTGAAAGTAAGGATGGGATTGAGATGAAAAGGCTTGACAATCCTGTTCTTTTTCCTGCTGAAGATAATTTTAAAGATCAAGATTGGCCGGGGGTTGTGAAGATCCCGTGTGGCTATGTCGATAACGGTCGATTTAATAATCTTTCTGCAAGTCAGGTTCTATTCTAACAAAATTGAAAGGAAATCAATTGGTCATTGATAAAGTTGACGGTAAGTATTTGATGTATTGGGGAGAGTATGCGTATATGCTGCTACTTCTGATAACTTGATCGACTGGTATCCGGTGTTGGATGAGAAGAATGAGCTAATGAAAATTATACAACCTCGTAAAGGGCATTTTGATAGTTTGCTGACAGAATGTGGTCCTCCGGCTGTTCGTACCAAACATGGTATTGTTCTTATGTATAATGGTAAGAATAGTGGTAAAACTGAGATGCTGACTATCCAGCCAATGCTTATTGTGCCGGACAGCTGTTATTGGATGGTGGCGATCCTTATAAAGTATTGGATCGTTTGATAAGCCTTTCTTTTGCTCCCTGAGGCTTCTTTTGAGAAGAGCGGACAGTACAAAGATGGAACAGTATTTATTGAGGGACTTGCATATCACAAAAGGAAATTATACCTCTATTATGGTTGTGCGGATTCTGGTAGCAGTCGCTGTATGTGATGATGTAAAGAAGCTGAAGATAAAATAGTAGATTATAAGACGATGAGAATAAGGCTGGATACATATCTTGCTTGTATTGCTATTTTTCTGTGTGCTTCTACAGAATGCATTTATCCACAAAAACTAAAATGGAATTTTGGTTTATCACGTAGCAAAGTTTCGAAGTGATACCTCATTCAAAAATACTCGTTTCAGACAGCTAAACTTAAAGAGAAGGTTATAGAACCCGGAGAATTGAGTCCGCTTTCCGATTGGGAGTATCAACTATCCAAAGGATGGGAAATGATAGAAGGATATAAAGTTAGAGCCGCCGAAAAACAGTAGTTGCGCAAGATTTAGGATACAAGCGAATGGTATTCGGCAACAGTTCCCGGTGTACAGTATTAACTACGTTGGTGGATCAGGTGTATACCCTGATCCTTACTGGGGACTTAATAATTTATTGATTCCCTGATACGCTTTTGCCGGATGGACTGGTGGGAACGATGACCGGTGCTTTTGAGAGAGGTATTTTTGATATAACTCCTTGGGTGGATTATGATAAAAACAATCTGTTGGCCATTCGTATTCTTCCGCCTAACAATCCCGGTATTCCTCACGAGGCAAATAAGAAAGAAGGAATTGGTCCCAATGGTGGAGCATTGTGCCTGGATGGTCCTACTTTTATCTCTTCAGAAGGCTGGGATTGGATTCCCGGCATACGCGACCGAAAACGTGGGTATTTGGCAGGATGTCAGAGTCAAATTTGGAAATGAATTGGAAATTGTTGATACACATGTGATTACGGATTTGCCTTTGCCTGACACTACTTCTGTCAATTTTATCGTTCAGGCGGAGATTTATAATTCTTCTAAAACGACTCGTACTGCTAATTTGCATTTTAATATTGGCGGATTGTCAGCTGTTTATCCGGTCTCTTTGAATGCAAATGAAAAGAAGATGATTAAGCTTGACTCCTCACGAATGTAAGGAACTGCAAATGAAGAATCCACGTCTTTGGTGGCCGAATGGGTATGGAGGACAGTATTTATATGATGCATCTTTAAGTCTGATTTCATCAGGTAAGGACACACTTGACGTAAAGAAGATGCGTATCGGTATCCGTGAGTTGGAGTATGAATTGTCTGCGTACGAGGATAACTCTCCTATAGTGCGTTTGAACTATAATCCAACTGCTGCTTTTTGCAGGATGGAAAACCCGTTTTTGATGCTGTGAAACGTAAAAAACGGATAATAAAGTTCGCTATACGAATTACGATGGAGAGTTTGTCCCCTTATTTATTAAAACCAGTATCTTCACAAGGAATAGAGTTGATAAAAGATTCACTGATGAAAGAATATATGGTTATAAAGGTGAACGGACAACGATTTTTTGTAAAAAGGAGGTAACTGGGGGCATGGATGACGGTATGAAGCGAGTTTCCGGGAGCGACTGGAACCTGCTTTGAAGTTGCATAAGAATATGAATTATAATATGATTCGTAACTGGACGGGTGAGAGTACGGAAGAAGTATTTTATGAGCTTTGCGATGAGTACGGAATGTTGGTGATGAATGATTTTTGGCTTTCGACAGATGGGGTTTAACCTCAATCCGCTGGATAACTGCCTGTTCGTTAGAAATGTGACCGAAACAGTACGTCGTTTCCGCAATCATCCCTCTATTGCTTTATGGTGTGCACGTAATGAGGGTTTTGCTCCGAATGAACTTGAGTACATGTTGGCCGCTACTTTAGCTAAAGAAGATGGCAGCAGGCATTATACAGGAAATTCCCGTTCATTGAATAGTTCAGGAAGCGGGCCTTGGCGTTATCAGTTTGATGCAGGCTGGTACTACCGTTCTTTAGCAGGAGGATTCCGATCCGAAGTGGGTACTCCTTCGCTGCCTACGGCTGAAACTGTTCGTGAGTTTATGGCGGAAGAGGATACATGGCCCATTAGTGATGTTTGGTATTACCATGACTGGCATAATCATAGATATGGTAGTAAGACTTTTAGTGAGCTTTATAAGGAAGGGATGGATCGTAAATTGGGACCTTCTGATAACTTGGATGATTTCTGCAAGAAAGCACAATTGATTAATTACGAAAAGCCATCGGGCTATTTTTGAAGCATGGAATAGTAAGATGTGGAATGATGCTTCCGGGGTGCTATTGTGGATGAGCCATCCTGCATGGCCCAGTATGGTTTGGCAGAATTACAGTTCAAATGGCGAAACAGCTGGTGCCTATTATGGCGCTCAAAAAGCATGCCGTCCTCTTCATATTCAGATGAGCCTTAATAGTCAACATAAAGTGGATATTATTAATACTATGCTGAAAGAATATCGGAATTTGAAAGTGGAAGTCGCGGTTTACGATAAAGTAGGAAAAAAGATACGTTCCTCACAACAGAAGGTAAGTCGTGTGACAGCTAATGCACTGACTCCTGTAGCACAATTAGAGGATATAAAAAGGTCTTCCTGATTTCAGTTGGGTAAAGCTGGTATTGACAACAAATGATGGAAAGCTGTTGGATGATAATGTCTATTGGCTCAATCAAAAGGAATGGGATGGAAAGGTTCTGACTGATTTTACCGGTTGCTTCGGTGAATGTATCTGTGAAGAATTTTGCGAAAAAGCAAATCATTATGAGGGTAAACTTATTGTGAAAAATCCAGGACAATATCTGGCAGCCGCAATAGCATTGACTTTGAGGAATGCAAAAACAGATGCGCCCATTCGTCCGGCTTATTTTGATGATGGATATTTTTATCTGATGCCAGGAGAATCTAAAGAAGTTTGTTTTCAGGTGGATTGTAAAGAAGGGGTGGATAAGATGCTTTTGCGGGTAGATGGATATAATGTTGAATCGAAAGATATATTGTTGAATAAATAAAGATTAGGTATTTATGTATAAGAAGGTATTAATATTATTATTTTTTATTCCTTTTCAGTTGTTGTTTGCTCAAACGAGTATGTTGAAAGATTTCCCGGAGGGCTCTACTCGGAGGAAATAGGTAAGCGATTGGCCTATCGTTTTCTGACAGAGAAACATGCGCTTCATGTCGGAAAATGGATTGGTTATCCCGAAACCTTCTATTGGAACGGGGCTTTACGGTATGCTTATCTTGCAAAAGATAAAGAACTTCTCAATCGTTTGCAAGATAAGTTTGAACCTCTGTTTACCGAGGAGAAAGCGTTGCAACCTATTATGAATCATGTTGATGTGAATATGTTTGGGAGTTTGCCACTTGAGTTATATCTTGTGACGAAGGATAAGAAATATTGGTATTTAGGGATTGCCTTATGCCGATTCTCAATGGAAAGTGCCTGCAAATGCGAAACCGGATGAAAAGGAATGGGCGGAAAAAGGATATTCTTGGCAAACACGTTTATGGATTGATGATATGTATATGATTACAATTGTGCAGACTCGTGCTTATAAAGTGACGAAGGATAAAAAATATATTGATCGTGCAGCTAAAGAGATGGTGATGTATCTGGATGAGTTGCAACGTCCGAACGGTCTTTTCTATCATGCACCGGATGTACCTTATTATTGGGGGCGTGGAAATGGCTGGATGGCTGCCGGAATGACGGAATTACTTCAGTGTTTGCCTAAAAATCACAAAGACCGTCCTCGTATTTTGCAGGGCTATCGGACAATGATGGAAAGTCTGAAGAAATATCAGAATCCGGAGGGCTTGTGGAATCAGTTGATTGACCAGTCTGACTGTTGGACTGAAACATCAGGATCGGCTATGTTCACTTTTGCTTTTATCAAGGGAGTTAAGAATGGATGGTTGAATGCTGAAGAATATGCTCCTGCTGCTCGTAAGGCGTGGATAGCTTTAGTCTCATATCTTAATGATAAAAATCAAGTGAGAGAAATTTGCGTGGGTACGAATAAGAAGAACAGTAAACAGTATTATTATGACCGTCCACGCCGCACGGGTGATTATCATGGGCAAGGACCTTATCTGTGGTGTGCTGCCGCTCTAATGGAAAAGTAATTGTTCCGGTATTGAGTAGTAATTGAGGCTTTTGGGAGATATTTCTTTTGATTTGGATAATTTTTTTATTTATAGCCCAATTTGTTTTATTCAATGTGGAGGATGTTCTTTAACTTTGCCTTAACAATTTAGTACAAATAGAATCAGGCGGGCTGATTCACATTAATGTTTTATATGAGTTTGAAATATTTACTTTGTGGGATGGCTTTTGTGGCATGTGCTACTATTGCTGGGCTTTTAATAATGTGCCGGAATCGATTTCTGCATCTATTTTCTTGAAAGTTCCAGGGAATGACGCGAAGCGTTATCCATTGACTTTTCAGAAGTCTCAAAATAATAACGGCACTTATTATTTGGAGAATTCGGAAAAGATGCCGTTGACTGTGTCTCAAAATATAGTTACTGGTAATGATGGGTTACGTATTAGTGTGTCTATTACCGCATTGGAAGATATTTATTTTAATTACAGTCAGCAGGTGGCAACAGATTTCCGTCATAACGATTGCCTATTCTATATGCCGGGGTTCTGGTATCGGCGTAATCTGCGTTCGCCCAAGGAAGCCCCTTCATTTCATACTTCAGACAGTTGGATTGTAAGTGAAGACAGGTTAAGCGCGCCTCTCACCGGGAATTTTCTGTGAGAAGAAACAACGTTTTATGACTGTCAACAGACTGGATAAATTTGTAAATAGCACGTTGGCTACCCATCGTGAAGGTGAGATTATTCTCTCGGATAAAACTTCTTTGGGATATACCGGATTTGAAAATAAGGATGGGGTTGCTACTCTTTCTTTCGGTTTTCCTTATCGGGAGGCTCCTAAAAGTTATATCCGTAAATTGACATTAGCTCCGGCTGTAACGGCTTATCAGCATCTAAAAAAGGAGAGACGATTTTTGTTGACTTGGCAAATTACTGAAGGTGAAGCTAAGGATTACTCTGATTTTGTGCGCCATACTTGGGAATATTGTTATGATACATATTTGCCTAAGCCTGTAGATACTCCCTATTCAGTTGAATATATGAAGCAGACTCTTAGTCAATTCTTTGTAAGTAGTTTTGTAGATAAATATCCGTTGGTATATAATTCGGGTATACATCTTAGAACAGATGCGTGTACAAGTAATGGGCAGGCGGAGGTCGGTTTTATAGGGCGTGTTCTTCTGAATGCATTCAATGCCTGGGAATATGGTTGGGAATGTAACCGGGAAGATTTGAAGGCTAATAGTACTAAAATCTTTGATAGTTACCTGAAGAATGGTTTCACGGAAGCAGGTTTTCTCAAGGAATCTGTAAATTATGACAAGAACTTTGAGGATCCTGTTCATAGCATCCGTCGTCAGTCAGAAGGGCTTTATGCAATCTTTCATTTCCTGGCTTATGAAAAGAAAAAGGTCGTAAGCATCCGGAATGGGAACAGCGATTGAAAAACATGTTGAACATGTTTCTGCAATTGCAAAATGCTGATGGTAGTTTTCCACGAAAGTTTCGTGATGACTTTTCGATTGTAGATAAGAGCGGCGGAAGTACACCATCGGCTACTCTGCCTTTAGTGATGGGGTATAAATATTTCAAGGATAAACGTTATTTGGATAGTGCTAAGCGGACTGCGGATTATTTGGAGAAAGAACTGATTTCTAAGGCCGATTATTTCTCGTCTACTCTTGATGCGAATTGTGAAGATAAAGAAGCGTCACTTTATGCTGCAACTGCTACCTATTATCTTTCATTGGTTACTAAGGAGAAGAGCATAAGCATTATGCCGACCTGACAAAGAAAGCCGCTTATTTTGCATTGTCATGGTATTATACTGTGGGATGTTCCTTTTGCCGAAGGACAGATGCTGGGAGATATCGGCTTGAAAACCCGTGGTTGGGGAAATGTGTCGGTAGAGAATAACCATATCGATGTATTTATCTTCGAATTTGCCGATATTCCGGCATGGTGTCCGTTTTTCAAGTTGGGATGGTGAGAAAATCATTTATAGAGGCTTGGCGGAAAAGATATTCGAGGCATCAATGAAAAGGAGTGCCTCATGAGAGAAAAGCAGAAACTGAACTGGGTGAACATAAATCCCGAATATCTGATGCAGGTTTATGATCGGATGGTAGCTGAATCGGGGGCATCAGGTTCCTTTTCTTTTTCGAGGGTTGCTGCTGTTGAGATGTCAGCTGATGATACGGTAGACGCTATCATTGTGGCAAATAAATCCGGGCTTGTCGCATTTTAAGGCGAAAGTTTTTATTGATGCAACAGGAGATGGAGATGTGGCTGCATGGGCAGGTGCTTCATTTAAAAAGGAGGTGAGGATGGATACTGCAAAGTTCTACTTTGTGTTTCTCGTTTGCTAATGTCGATAGTTATAACTACAATCTCATAGGTCCTTCATTGCATACGAGTAACAAAAATAGCCCTATCTTTGACGCGATTAAGTCCGGAAAATATCCATTGATAGGCAGACATTTCAATAGTAATCTGATCGGTCCGGATGTGGTACAATTTAATGCAGGACACATTGATAATGTTGATTCGACCGACCCATGGGCTACTACGCGGGCGATGGCTACCGGTAGGCAAATCGCTGAACAATACTTGGAGGCACTGAAAGAACTTCGGCCCAAGGCTTTTGGTAGTGCTTTTGTAGTAAAGACTGCCTCCTTGCTGGGAGTCAGAGATAGTCGTCGGATTGAAGGGATTATACGTTTACTTTCCAAGATTGGCTGGAGCGTAAAACATTTGAAGATGAGATCGGACGTAATTGTTACTATATTGATGTTCATAAACCGGGGCATAAAGAGACGCGTTACAAAAAAAGGCGAGTCTCATGGAATTCCTTATCGTTGTCTTGACACCCAAAGGATTAAAGAATCTATTGGTGGCTGGTCGTTGTATTTCTACTGATGAAGAAGCTTTTGAAGCTTGCGGGTAATGCCTCCTTGTCTGGTGACGGGGGAAGCCGCTGGAATGGCTGCTGTGCATGCCATCAAACAGACAAGGAATGACGTTCATAAAATTGATACTGTTTTGTTGCGTAAAAGGTTAAAAGAAGAAGGACAATACTTTTTATAAATGCTTGGAGGAGATGTATTTTATAAGATGTATCTCTTGACAAATGCTTTTAAATGTTGTATCTTTATAGTCGAAAAAAGAATCTAAACCTTGTAAATAGCAGATAAAAGAGTATGAAACTAGTGACTTAAATGATATAATATTACAACAAATATAGAGAATATTTCTAGCATACACTAAGAATGGTGGGCTGGATATAAGCAAAGAAGGCTGCAAATTTTACAAAATTTGCAGCCTTTTGTTGTAAAAAAAATAGAAATAAAAACCGGAAATCAGCTTTTGGAGTTTCTAATAAACATGGATACCGTTTATAATAAACTACTCCAAAGTTTATTATAAATATGAGATGCGTTTATGTATGAACCTGTCCATATTTTTGTATACTTCAAAACAAAAGCTTGGAATAGTGCCTGTCGGAGGTAACTATAATAAACAAATTAGAGAAGTAATCTAATGATACAAAGTTATTCGTTTTATGCAAAATTTAGACGTGAAGTTCCAGTATGAAACGGGTTCCTTTGGTATAGCCGATATCTAGCGTTAGGCTACCATTCATTTTGCGGCGATAAGTGAGCAGATTGGTAATCCTAGCCCATCTCCTGTAGTGAGGTCTTTCACTTCCGTGAAAGGTTTGAAGATATTTTCCTGTTGCTCTGCCGGAATACCGATTCCCGTATCCGTCACGATAAACTGATGAGTGTGTGCACCACGTTTCTTGAACTCAAGGCTGATACGTCCTTGTTCGGTGTAGAAGGCTGCATTTTTCAAGTAAATAGAGAAGGATACGTTCCAGTTGCTCTTTGTTTGTCTTTACCTGAAGTTTGGGAGCATTAACTGAAGAAGTAACATCTATTTTTATATGCTCCTTAACCTTGTCCATTACATTTTCGCAGAAAGTACCTACGTTGATTTCACCCAATTCATAGAGTTCGGTTAATGAATTCTCTAATGAAGACAGCTCCTGGATATCATCGCTGAATTTCTTTAGAGCAGCGATCTGGCTCTGCATTTGGCTCGCTTCTTGAGGGGCTTTCTGTAAAAGTTCATTCGCAGAAGTAGCTAACGTATTCAAAGTCGGCTCCATCTGTGAAGATATGTTCTGTATGAATTTGGTTTTTAATTCATTATGTTCATTGGCAATCTTCACACTTTTCTTTAATTTGCGGTTGCCGGCGATAAATTTCAGTAATATGGCGGCCAGTATTGCCAGTCCGGCTACGAGGATGACTACAAGAACACACAGGCCTATAATGATGTATTGTTTGGCTGATAGCGTGTCGTCTTTTTCTTGTATAGTCAGTTGGCTTTCGTCATATTTCCTTTTCAGTACATTCAGTTCGTCTTGAGCTGTCAGCGCTTTCACGGAGTCTGTCCAAACGATGTAACTTTCATAGGTGCGTTCCATTAAAGGGGCGTTATTGGCTTTACGGGCAATTCCGATAAGGTTCTTGTAGCAATCATTCACTTTGGCATAGTCTTTCTTTTCCTTATATTGATTAATCAGTTTGCGGAAACAGGCATCACCTTGCGTGTTTTGGTTAAATGTATAGTAATAGTTGGCTTTTTTTGTATACAGTAAAACTCTGTCAGTGAGTCATTCTTGGCAAGGTTAGCGGTTTCTTCCAATTTATTCAGCTGTGTTTTTGCCTGAGCTGGATTTTTTAAGTGCCGTGTACATCTGCAATCGCTCCTTGTTCACGAGGAAGCGGAGGTCATAAAAGACTTTCTTTTGATTTTGCTCTCCGGCCCATATAAGTTGGTCCATGTCACGGCAAAGTTCGAATCCCTCTTTGTAAAAGTTCTCTCTGACGTATAAAGCGTTGGCCTGAACACCACATTCTATTGCTTGTGGATAGTTTTCTCGGCTTGCAAATGCTTCGTATGCCTTTTTTTGAATAGGTAACGTGCTTTGATGTAATCTTTTTGATTGAGGCTACTTTGTGCTTGTTTTTTTAATTCTGTGGCTCTGTCACGGGGAGTTTGAGCATAAGTCAGTATACTGAAACAAAATGTTATCAGAATAGCTTATTATGGATTTTCATATTAGAATTTATTTATTTGTTACAAATGTAAAACAAATATATGAAAAAGGTAGTGCTCGCGGTGAAATAATTTTAATCTGTTTCTATTCATTATTATTATCCTGCCCAGTTTCTCTCTGTCGAGATTCCGATAGCTGATGGCTTCTGCCAAATGACTAGGAGTATTTGTTCTGCTCCTTCCAAATCAGCGATTGTACGTGCGAGCCCTTTGGCATCCGGTTGAGCATACATTGCAAGCAGTTTGCTGTTCATTTGTGCATTGCAATAAATTCCGGTATATTCGGTGTAGCGTCTTTCCTGCATTTGACGGGCTTTTATCACTCGTTGCCTGATGATATTGCTCGGTTCTCCCTGCCTTTGATCGGAAATCTTATCAAAAGGGTACAGGTACGATCTCTATCTGAATGTCGATCCGATCTAATAATGGACCGGATATCTTATTCAAGTACTTTTGGACCTGTCCGGGGCTACATACGCATGCTTTTGTCGGATGGTTGTAATATCCGCAGGGACATGGGTTCATGGATGCGATCAGCATCAGATTGGCCGGATAACTGATAGTACTTTTGATGCGGGAAATGGTGATTTGACGGTCCTCCAATGGTTGACGCAACACTTCCAACACTCCTCGGTTGAATTCCGGCAACTCATCTAAAAAAGTACTCCATTATGTGCCAGACTGATTTCTCCCGGGTTGTGGAAAACTACCTCCGCCAACCATCGCCACTTGGGAAATTGTGTGGTGCGGGTCGCGGAATGGGCGTTGGGAAATCAATGAGGACCCGCGTTTTCAGTTGTCCGGCAACTGAATGTATCTTGGTGGTTTCCAAACTTTCGCCTAGTGAAAGAGGAGGAAGAATGGAAGGAAGGCGTTTGGCCATCATTGATTTACCGCTGCCCGGAGCGCCTACCATTATTAAATTATGTCCTCCGGCTGCCGCAACCTCTAGTGCCCTTTTTACATTCTCTTGTCCTTTAACGTCTGCAAAATCCAAGTCACAGTTCGTCTGTTGTTGATAGAATTCTTCCCGTGTATTGACAACAGTCGGCTCTAATTCGCGTTCATTATTGAAGAATTCGACGACCTCCTTGATATTACTGACTCCATATACTTTTAATTGATTGACAACAGCAGCTTCCCGTGCGTTTTGTTGGGGGAATGATTAGTCCTTCGAAACCATCCTCGGGAGCTTTGATAGCAATGGGAAGCGCACCTTTGATAGGTTGGATGCTTCCGTCCAGACTTAGTTCGCCCATTAACAAATAGCGGGAAAACTTCTCGGAAGAGATTGTTTCGTTAGCTCCTAATAATCCGATGGCAAGAGGCAAGTCATAAGCTGAACCCTCTTTACGGATGTCGGCTGGTGCCATGTTGACTACTATATTGCTAGTGGGCATTTTATAACCATTCACCAGCAGTGCGGAGATAATACGTTGATGGCTTTCTTTGACCGCAGAATCCGGAAGGCCGACGAGATAGAACATACAGCCGCGCGAGCTGTTAACTTCGATTGTGATGAGGGTTGCTTCAATGCCTTGTACAGCCGCTCCGAATACTTTTATTAGCACGTTTGATTATTGATTATTTTTTCTTCTTATTGTCTTGTTTTTCCTTTTCTTCAGCAGCAGTGACTACTTCCTCAATTTTCTTCTTCAATTGTTCTCCTTTGAGGTTTTTCGCGAGAATCTTACCGTCTGCCGACAGAAGAATGTTGCTGGGAACTTGCTTGATGGCGTATTGTTTGGCTACTTCGGAATTTAGTCCGCCAAAATCACAGACTTGTTCCCAATTGAGCGTATCACGTTTTATAGCATCCTGCCATTCTTGTTTATCCATATCAAGGGAGATACCGAGCATGGCTATATGTTTGTTTTTCTTATATTTCTGATAGATCTCTTTTAACTCGGTATTGCTTTGATGATTGGAAATGCTATCTCCCCATGAAGCCCAAAAGTTGATTAACAGGTTCTTTTTCTTGAAATCTTCTGATGACCGGGTAATTTTCTCTCCTTTTATGTTAGATAGACTGAAGAAGGGGGCATATTTGCCTGTTTCTGTTTTCTCTGACAGCGAGATGGCTTCATTGAGTTGTTCGATATACAGCTTGTCTTGCAATATTCCTGTCATGACTTCAATTAGCTTCTTTATTTTGTTGAAATCGGGCGAATCTTTCTGAACAAAGTATTTATCCAACAGGTAAAGGCTGACAAAAGAAGAATGATGTGCCGTGATGAATTCTTCTGCTTTTTTGCTCTAAATCTTTTCTCGGATGGGGTAGGCAGGCTATTTAGTTCTTTCTGAAAGTTTGTAAACTCTTCATTATATATATTACCATTGATATCCAGATATTCCGGGTGATTGACATCTCCTTTTATTTTGATCTGATTTCCTTTGTCAAGGAAGATTGGATATTCTGTCTGATTGTCAATAAGTAAAAGGCAGAAGTAATGGTGTCTATTGAAGCTGTATAAGAGAATTTATCGTTCTTCGCGAAAATGGTATCTATCCGGTCGAATGATTCGTCCATTCCATACAGATAAAGCGTATCTGTGCCCAGGCCTTTGATTTCTCCGGTTATGCTAACCTTCTTTGAAGATTTACCACAACTGCATAGACAAATGATTATGAGGATTAAAATGCTACTCTTTTTCATTGCTTTGATTTCTTTTCTGCGAAAGTACGGTTTTTACAGATAAAAGTCATTTATAATGACAGGCAATTCTTAATATTTAAAATAGAGTGGTAATTCTCTTATTTAATGATGTTCATGAAATCTGCATTTGTGAAGAATTTAGCAAATTCCAGGTCAGTAGCTGCCTTCTTAGCTAATGAAGAATCTTTAGCAACTGCGCTCTTCAAGCTGCTTGTTACCATAGAAGAATTGTTAGTTCTAGCGCCTAAAACCGCCATCAGGTAGTCAGTGTAAGCATCAGGTCTTTCTACGTTAGCCAACGTATTTTTAGCTTTGTTGTAGTCCTTAGCAAGGATCTGAGCCAAAGCAGCACTGTTAGTCTTAGTATCACCGAATGAGTTTACTGCTCTTTCATATTGACCTTGAGCGATGTACAGGTTACCCATAGATTCGCCAAGTTCTTTTGTGCCGGCAGCTTTACCGAAGTATGCTTCTGCAGCAGCTTTGTCACCCTTCATCAAAGAGATCAAACCTAAGTTCATGTTAACTTCAGGAGTAGCATTAACGCTGGCAGCTTTCTTGAAGTAAGATTCAGCTTTGTCAATGTTACCAGCTTGGTAAGCTAATTTACCCAAGTTGTTGTAACCACGGTAATCGTTCGGGAATTGTTTGGTAGCTTGAGTGTAGATAACTTCTTGTTTAGCAGGATCGCTAGTCAGTGTAGCAGCATACAGCAATTCTTCTACATTCAGTTCAGAAGGATTAGAAGAAGCCAAATTAGTGATTTCTTCGTCAGACTTACCGATGATTTCATAGTTCAAAGTCAAACGAGAACGACGCAACTGCGGCAAAATTTCGTCAGCCAAAGTTTTGTAAACAGCAGAGATGTTCTTGATTTCGCTTTCTCTTTGTTCAGGATCCTGATACATTGCAATAACGCGGAGAATCAACTCTTTGTCCTGAATGTTAGATTTAGAAACCAGTTCTTGGAAACCTTCCCAGTCCTGTGCAGTATATTTAGCATCAACCGGAACTTCAATTTTAGCTTTCTTCAGGTCTTTTTGTTGATCAGTTTGGTTGTGTTACCTTCACGGTTTTCAGCCAACCCTGTATTCAACTTCACACCACCATCGGGAGAAGCGTAAGCAGAAATTTCGATATTGCTGATCTTCTTGTTTTCAGCATCGTTTACATTAGCAACTTCTTTGTTGAATTCCTTAGCAGTCTTCAATTCGCTTGAGCGGATGTTAGCCTGTTGGATAAGGAACATAATGTTAGCGTTGTGTGCTTCTTTGATGATACGTTGGAAAGCGTCGTCACCCAAAGCCGGATTAGCACTACTCAAAGTGTTGTTAATCAATTCAGAAGTAGAGATCACACCGTCTGCGATTTTTACAGCAGGGATAGCGATTGTTTTCTTTCCGACTTTTGCGTTGAACTCAAGGTAAAGTTCAGATTTTGCCATTTCAGGAACGTAGTCGAATGTAGTTTTCATCGTGTAATTACCACCCATCTTGTAAGAGATAGTCTGGTCGTTACCTTCTACTTTTTCACCCTGGAATACGGCAGGCTGTCCTTTAACTTGTCCACCCTCCCATTTCAGAACCGGAGTTACTTCAACAACTGCGTTCTTTTTGAAATACTTTTCAGGGAACTTTCCGTTGATAGTCACAGGAACTTTACCACCTACAGCTTCCAGTACCTGAGGAGTCGTAGTGAAGTAATCAGATGACAGTGCACCCATTTTGTTGCTACATGATGACAATGCAACAACCAATGCCATAAGTAAAGGCAAATACAACTTCTTGATCATTTTAGGTATAAATTAAATGTTTGTAATTGAAATTTTGTCTATTCAATATGCATCTGTGGATTGCCCATAAATGCCACGCAAAGATATTAATTCTTATACATTTAGGCAAATACACTCTTAATTTTATTATAATTTAATGAAAACTATCGTGTTTACGGGTTGTTTAGCACTATTTTCCTTCTTAAATAACACCAAATCAGCCTCTATTGTTTACCGAAACGGCTTTTTTCTTGTCGGTATTTGATGTTGCGGGGATGATGTTCTATGATTTCACTTCGCAACATATTGCGGTCGATGTGGGTGTAGATTTCGGTAGTCGAAATAGACTCATGCCCCAACATGCATTGGATAGCCCGCAGATTGGCGCCTCCTTCAAGTAAGTGTGTCGCAAAGGAATGGCGGAATGTGTGCGGACTGATATTTTTGGTAATTCCCGCCATATCGGCCAGCTCTTTGATGAGATGAAAGATCATGATTCGTGATAAATGGGTACCTCGCCTGCTTAAAAACAGATAATCTTCATGATCTTTTTTTATATTCGATCCGATTTCGATCCAAGAAATAAAGCTTTATTTCTTGGATCGCTTTGGGAGAGATAGGGACTAATCGTTGCTTGCTGCCCTTTCCTTCTACTTTAATGAAACCTTCGTCAAAGTACAAGTCTGATAGTTTTAGTCCGGTTAACTCGGAAACCCGTAATCCACAGCTGTAAAGCGTTTCCAGGATTGCCCGATTTCGTTGCCCCTTCGTTTTACTGCGTCTATTGTCGGAAATAATCCGGTCTATTTCTTCTACGGTCAGTACTTCCGGAAGTTTAAATCCGATCTTGGGACCTTCCAGCAATTCGCTGGGGTCTGCTTCCTATAGTTTTCGGCTATAATCAAAAATGGAAGAAGGATTTAATTCCTGAAATGATGCGTGCCTGTGAACGGGCGTGGATACCAATATCATGTAATCCGGCAGCAAAGCGTTGAAGATCTGACAGGCATACTTCAAGTATCCCGTAAATCCCTTCCGGCTTTAGAAAACTTATAGTTTCTCCAGATCTGTCAAGTAAGCCTCCAGTGTGTTTTTGGATAAGGACTTTTCGAGTTTCAGATACTGCTGATACTTCCTGATTATCAGCTCTTGTTGTTCCTTCTTATGCTTTTTTTCGTTGATTTCCATTTCTTTTTTCTACCTTTGCACCTTGAAATAATTCTTTCGGGATACAAAGGTATAAAAAAACAGGATTGCGCGATGAAGATACAAATTATTAATGGCCCCAATATTAATCTTTTGGGCAAGCGTGAACCTTCTATATATGGAAGCGTTACATTTGAAGATTACTTGGCTGATCTTCGCAAAAGATACGTTGACGTGGAATCGACTATTTTCAATCGAACATCGAGGGAGAAATGATAGACTGCATACAGCAGGTGGGATTTGATGTGGATGGTATAATCTTGAATGCAGGTGCGTATACACATACTTCCATAGCTTTGCAGGATGCTATTCGCTCTGTGACGTCTCCGGTGATTGAGGTACATATTTCCAATGTGCATAATCGCGAGTCTTTCCGACACGTATCGATGATTGCTTGTGCCTGCAAGGGAGTGATTTGTGGCTTTGGGTTGAATTCGTACCGTTTGGCCTTGGAAGCTTTGTTAGATAGATAATAAATAAGGTAATATAATATATAATAGGTAGAAAGACTATGTTATTGAAACAGACTAAAATTGTGGCTTCCATCTCGGACAGACGTTGCGATGTGGATTTTATAAAACAGTTGTTTGAAGCTGGGATGAATGTGGTACGTATGAATACAGCGCACGCTAGCCGTGAAGGTTTTGAAGCGTTGATTGCAAATGTACGTGCTGTGTCCAACCGTATTGCGATCTTGATGGATACAAAAGGTCCGGAAGTTCGTACGACGGCTAATGCAGAGCCAATTCCATATAAGACAGGAGATAAAGTAAAGATTGTAGGTAATCCGGATTTGGAGACAACCCGTGAATGTATTGCTGTTTCATACCCGAACTTTGTGTCCGATCTGAATATCGGTGGTATGATCCTGATTGATGATGGTGATCTGGAACTGGAAGTTATTGATAAGACTAACGATTATTTGTTGTGTGAAGTCAAGAACGATGCTACTTTTGGGAAGCCGTAAGAGCGTAAATGTTCCGGGTGTTCGCATTAATCTTCCGTCATTAACGGAAAAAAGACCGTAACAATATTCTTTATGCTATTGAAAAAGGATATTGATTTTTATCGCTCATTCTTTTCGTACGCAATCGTCAGGATGTGCTTGATATTCGTGAAATCCTGGATGCTCACCACAGCGACATCAAGATTATCGCTAAGATTGAGAACCAGGAAGGTGTGGATAATATCGATGAAATTCTGGAAGTGGCCGACGGCGTGATGGTAGCTCGTGGTGACTTGGGTATCGAAGTGCCTCAAGAACGTATTCCGGGGATCCAGCGTGTGTTGATTCGCAAATGTATTTTGGCAAAGAAACCGGTAATCGTTGCGACTCAGATGCTTCATACGATGATCAATAATCCTCGTCCGACTCGTGCGGAAGTTACCGATATTGCTAATGCAATCTACTATCGTACAGATGCATTGATGTTGAGTGGAGAAACCGCCTATGGTAAGTATCCGGTAGAAGCAGTGAAAACAATGACTAAGGTTGCAGCTCAGGCTGAAAAAGATAAATTGGAGGAAAACGATATTCGTATTCCTTTGGATGAAAATAGTAATGATGTTACGGCGTTCCTTGCTAAACAAGCAGTAAAAAGCTACTTCTAAGCTAAAAATACGTGCTATTATTACTGATAGTTATAGCGGACGTACTGCTCGCAATCTGGCTGCTTTCCGTGGAAAGTATCCGGTGTTGGCTATCTGTTATAAAGAAAAGACAATGCGTCATTTGGCTTTGTCTTATGGTGTGGAAGCTATCTATATGCCGGAATTGGCTAACGGACAGCAATATTACTTTGCGGCATTGCGCCGTCTGTTGAAAGAAGGCCGTTTGCAGCCTTCCGATATGGTTGGTTATTTGAGTAGTGGTAAGGCGGGAACGAAAACATCATTCCTCGAAATTAATGTAGTGGAAGATGCTTTGAAGCATGCAGAGGAGACTGTATTACCTAACAACAACCGTTATCTTTAATTTTTAAAGAGGTAAGTTTTATGCAGGAAACCGAATCAATAGACGAATATATTTTGCAGCATATTGATCCCGAGAGCGATTACTTGAAATCGCTCTATCGGGATACGCATGTAAAGCTCCTTCGTCCTCGTATGGCTTCCGGGCATTTGCAGGGACGGATGCTGAAAATGTTTGTAGAAATGATTCGGCCCCGTCAGATATTGGAAATAGGAACGTATAGTGGCTATTCTGCCCTTTGTCTGGCAGAAGGTCTGGCCGAAGGTGGAATGTTGCATACGTTTGAGATCAATGATGAACAAGAGGATTTTACCCGTCCATGGCTGGAGAAATCACCGTTTGCCGATAAAATTCGTTTTTATATAGGTGATGCTTTAGAACTTGTTCCGTGTTTAGGTGTTACCTTTGATATGGCTTTTATTGATGGTGATAAGCGTAAGTATATTGAATATTACGAGATGACGTTGGCGTATCTTTCCGAAGGCGGATATATCATTGCTGATAATACTTTGTGGGACGGACATGTGCTTGAACAGCCTCGCAATACGGACGCTCAAACAATTGGTATTAAAGCCTTTAATGATTTGGTAGCACAAGATGTGCGAGTGGAAAAAGTAATACTTCCTTTGCGTGACGGATTAACGATCATAAGGAAGAAAATAGTAAGTAGTAAATCGTAAAATAGTAAATAACTTTATGGAAACAACCAGACAGAATAAGATATCTCGCTTGTTGCAGAAAGAGCTAAGTGAGATATTCCTGCTTCAAACAAAGTCCATGCCGGGTACATTGGTCTCTGTTAGCGCAGTTCGCATCAGTCCTGATATGAGTATTGCCCGTGTCTACCTCAGTGTTTTCCTTCAGAGAAAGCAGAAGAGATGGTGAAGAATATCAATAACAATATGAAATCCATTCGTTATGAGCTTGGGACTCGTGTACGTCACCAGCTGCGTATCATTCCTGAACTGAAATTCTTCGTGGATGATTCATTGGATTATATTGAGAAAATAGATTCATTGCTGAAGTGAAATAACTCATTGCAGAGGTGAACTTCCCTTTTTATATAGCCAGGCGTTATCTTTTTTCAAAGAAAAAGCATAATGCTATTAATATCATATCCGGCATTTCCGTATGTGGAGTGGCTCTTGCTACGCTTGCTTTGGTTTTGCACTCTTTCCGTTTTTAATGGTTTTCAGGATATGGTGGCCAGCTTTTTTACGGCTTTTGATCCGCAGTTGAAAATTACGGTCCGTGAAGGAAAGGTTTTTGATGCACAAGATGAACGGATTCGTGCCGTTTTGTGCGCTTCCTGAAGTGGAGGTGTTTACAGAGACGCTTGAAGAGAATGCAATGGTGCAATATAAGGACCGTCAGGCTATGGTTGTATTGAAAGGCGTGGAGGATAACTTTGAAGAACTGACGGCCATAGACAGCATACTTTATGGCGCAGGTGAATTTGTTCTTCATGACTCTATCGTGAACTACGGGGTCATGGGAGTGGAACTGGTTGCGACTTTGGGTACAGGTTTGGAATTTGTTGATCCTCTTCAGGTTTATCTACCCAAGCGGAATGCCAAAGTGAATATGGCAAATCCCGGAGCTTTTTAATCGTGATTATCTGTATTCTCCAGGTGTCGTATTTGTTGTGAATCAGCAAGAATATGATGGAAAATATATTCTGACTTCTCTCGATTTTCTTCGCCAGCTTCTGGATTATACAACAGAAGTCTCTGCGATGGAATTGAAATTAAAGCCTAATGTAAATACTTCATCGGTACAATCTAAAATAGAAAACATACTAGGTGATGATTTTGTTGTTCAGAATCGTTATCAGCAACAGGCAGATGTTTTCCGTATTATGGAGATAGAGAAACTAATCTCTTATTTGTTCCTCACTTTTATTTTAATGATAGCCTGTTTTAATGTGATAGGCTCTCTTTCTATGTTGATCTTGGATAAGAAGGATGATGTAGTAACTTTGCGGAGTCTTGGAGCTAGTGATAAACTCATCTCCCGAATATTCCTCTTTGAAGGACGTCTCATTTCTCTTTTTGGCGCTATTTCCGGTATTGTCCTCGGCTTAATCCTATGTTTTATACAACAGAAATTCGGTATAATTTCATTGGGGGGCGGTGGCGGAACTTTTTGTTGTAGACGCCTATCCTGTCAGCGTTCACGCTTGGGATGTCGTATTATCTTTATCACAGTTTTAGCCGTTGGTTTTCTCTCCTGTATGGTATCCTGTACGTTATCTAAGTAAGAGACTTTTATAGCTAAATGGTAATGTTTTTATTATAGCTATTTTTCTATAATTGATAACTTT
>VOFI01001409.1_pt1 | contig 28422 bp, 36 predicted proteins | sample 5384131 | NCBI WGS metagenome assembly VOFI01 (sample SAMN12384728, study PRJNA508395) | human gut metagenome | isolation source: healthy gut H | host: Homo sapiens
CTATATACGCCAAAAGTTCCGTAGAAACTTTTGGCGATACCCTCTCACCTTTGCACAGCAAAGGTGGCTGCGCCGCCACAAGGTGAATTGCCCGTAGGGCAAGAGAAGGTGCCCTGGGGTACGGCGCAGGCAGTGGTATCAAAACCGGCGGAGCTGGACTTTGATAAGGAACTGCATCTGCCGCGTGCGCGCGGCAGGCACGAGACCTGTCTCGTGCGTTTGGGAACCTATGGTTCCCTTGCCCCTCCTTTTGGAGAGGGAGGGGCTGAGTCAGGGCTTGTTGGAGACTGGCTTTGATTCATTTATATTTGTATTCTATTTAGGAGGATTTCCAACATGATTCATATGGAAACCGTTCGTCTGACTGCGTCTCAGGCACTCGTTCGCTTCCTCGAGAACCAGTATATCAGCTACATTGATATGGATGGCAACGAGCAGGAGCACAAGTTCGTTAAGGGCATCTTCATGCTGCCGGGCCACGGCAACGTAGTTGGCTTCGCTAACGGCGTTGAGCAGGAGCTCAAGGACATGATTGTTTACCAGGGCAAGAACGAGCAGGGCATGGCTCTGGCTGCAGTTGGCTACGCTAAGCAGATGCGCCGCAAGTCCATCTTCGCCTGCACCTCTTCCGTAGGCCCCGGCGCCTGCAACATGATTACCGCTGCTGCAACCGCAACCGCTAACAACATTCCGGTTCTGATCCTGCCGGGCGACATCTACGCTTCCCGTCAGCCGGACCCGGTTCTCCAGCAGATGGAGCAGCCGCAGAACCTGTCCATCTCCGCTCATGATGCTTTCCAGGCTGTTACCAAGTACTGGGGCCGCATCAACCGTCCGGAGCAGGTTATGACCGACATGATCTCCGCTATGCGTGTTCTGACCGATACCGCTAACACCGGTGCTGTTGCAATTTCTCTGCCGCAGGACGTTCAGGCTGAAGCATACGATTACCCGGTTGACTTCTTCAAGAAGCGCGTATGGCGCGTTGACCGCCGTCCGGTTACCAAGTACGCTCTGGACAAGGCTGTTGAGGTCATCAAGAACGCAAAGAAGCCGCTCCTGATCTGCGGCGGCGGCGTTCGTTACGCTGAGGCACACAAGGTATTCAAGAAGTTCGCTGAGGACTTCGGTATCGCATTCGGCGAGACCCAGGCCGGCAAGTCCGCTGTTGTTTGGGATCACGAGCTGAACCTCGGCGGTCTGGGCACACCGGCGGCATCGCTGCAAACAAGCTGGCGCACGAGGCTGACGTTGTAATCGGCGTTGGTACCCGTTACACCGACTTCACCACCGCTTCCAAGTGGCTGTACCGCACCGATGCTAAGTTCGTCAACATCAACCCGTCTGAGTTCCAGGCTTACAAGATGGACGCTACTCCGGTCGTTGCTGACGCAAACGAGGCTCTGACTGCTATCGGCGAGGAGCTGGCTAAGATCGGCTACCACACCGACAAGGCTTACGCTGAGGAGGTTGCTGCTCTGCGTAAGGAGTGGTGGACCGAGGTTGAGCGTCTGGACGGTTGAGTACACCGACAAGGAGCACTTCACCCCGGAGATTAACGACGCTAACCGTGAGTGCGTTGAGAAGTACATCGAGGATACCGGCTGCAAGCTGTGCCAGACCACCGTTCTGGGCACCATCAACCACATGATCGATGACAACGCTATCGTATGTGCAGCAGCAGGCTCTCTGCCGGGCGACATGCAGGGTCTGTGGCGTGCACGCAAGGAGAACACCTACCACATGGAGTACGGTTACTCCTGCATGGGTTACGAGGTTGCCTCCGCTCTGGGCGCTAAGATCGCTTGCCCGGATCAGGAAGTTTACGCTATGTGCGGCGACGGTTCCTTCGACATGCTGCACTCTGAGCTGATCACCTCGGTTCAGATGGGCCACAAGATCAACGTAATGCTGTTCGATAACGCTTCCTTCGGCTGCATCAACAACCTCGAGGTTTCCAACGGCAACGCTTCCATCTGCACCGAGAAGAACATGCTTGAGGAAGGCGTAACCAACGGCGTATCCACAAGGGCAAGGTAATCCAGGTAGATTACGCTGCAATCGGCGCTGCTTACGGCTGCAAGACCTACACCGTTAAGACTCTTGATGAGCTGAAGGCTGCAATCGAGGATTCCAAGAAGCAGACTGTTTCCACCCTGATCGACATGAAGGTTCTGCCGAAGACCATGTCCGCAGGTTACGAGAACTGGTGGCGTGTAGGCGTAGCTGAAGTTTCCACCAAGCCGGAAGTTCAGGCTGCACGCAAGGCAATCGAGGATCACCTGTTCGAGGCTCGCCACTATTAATCCCGCGCGATAAACTCGCTTTAGGTTTACGAAAGCTCCCAACCGTGAGGTTGGGAGCTTTTTTGTCGCAAGTATGCTGAATGGAGAATGGGAAGTGGCGGCTATCCTTGCGCTCAGTCCGCCCTGCGGTACCGGTATAGAATAAAAACACCTCCCATCGCTTCAGACGGGAGGAGTTCGTTTTTTACAGCATTGCAGCAGCTCGATCTGCTCACCGGACGGGCCGGTAAAGAACCAGTTCTGCAGGCCGCCGAAGGTATTCGGCAGCACCTTCTTCTCCGGTGCGGTGAAGCTGATGACACCGGCCGCCTTGAGGTCAGCCGCGGTCTTGTCGAGGTCGTCAACGTAAACAGCGAAGTGCGGGATGCTGCCCTCGCCGGACGGCACGAGCGTGCCTGCGGGCGGCTCGATCAGCTCGAGCAGGAAGCCGCCGAATTCAACGAGCGCCAGCTTCTTCAGGCCCTCCGGCGTCTCTACGCCGTCGCGCTTGAATACACTGCCGCCGATCATCTCGTAAAATGCAATGCTCTGGTCCATATCTACGGTGTAGATCGCAATATGGCCGATACCCTTTATAGTGTTCCTTCATGGTGATTCCTCCTTGTACGGGCATTCTCGCCTTAGTATTAGCATAGCACGTTTTTGCGGATTTGCATAGGGGACAGGCATAAAAAAACGACCGTCTTTTTGACGGGCGTTTTGAGTTGGAACGGACATTACTGAACAGAATCGGAAACAGAAGCAGTGGTCTCGGTTTTTATGAATTTGCAAAAGATTCGCGCGTTATGAGGTAGTTCTGGTAAAAAGGTGGTCTTCTCGCTCTTGCCGAAGCCGAAGGGGAGAGAAGATTACATAAGCCAGAACCATGATCAGCAGGGTAACGGTAGCCCAGATCTTGCCGTTCTTCCACGGGGTCAGATCTACAGCGCCTACGTCCTTCAGCTCGAAATCGGTTGCACGCGGATGCTTCTTAACGATTACCCACATCAGCAGCATGTCGAATACGAACAGGATCGCGGTGAAGTACAGGTAGTGGATGTTGTTCAGTGCCGGGATTACGTTGCGCAGACCGAACTGGAGAATGAAGTACAGAACAACGTGAACCGGGATGACGATCTTAGCAGCGATAGCCGGAACCTTCTTCCAGAAGAAGCCGCACAGCAGGCAAACAAAGATCGGGGTGTTGAACGCAGCGAAAGCAGAGTTTACGAAGCTCGTGATGCCGCCCATGTACAGCATGAACGGGGACATGATGGTGGAAACAACTGCTACTACAGTACCGAAGTTCTGACCGATCTTAACCATGCGTGCATCGGAAGCGGTCGGGTTGAACAGCGGACGGTGAATATCGAGTGCGTAGATGGTGGATGCGGAGTTCAGTACCGAGTTGAAGGAGGACAGGATCGCGCCGAACATTACAGCAGCGAAGAAGCCCAGGATCGGCTTCGGCATAACCTGTGCTACCAGCATCGGGTAAGCGGAGTCGCCGGAACCCCAGTCGGTGCCCGGGTAAGCCAGTGCGCAGATAACGCCCGGAACAACGATGATCAGCGGAGTCATGATCTTGAGGAAGCCTGCAAATACGGCGCCCTTCTGTGCTTCCTTCAGGTTCTTAGCACCGAAGGTACGCTGGATGATGGACTGGTTGGTTGCCCAGTAGTACATGTTGTTGACCAGCAGACCGGTAAACAGAAGCGGCCACGGGAGCCACGGCTCCGGGGTGTTAACCTCGTTGATGGCGTTCAGGTAGGACGGATTGGTGTGCAGGAACTTGTCGAAGCCGTCCAGGAAGGAGCCGTCGCCGCCGAGCTGGACCGGACAGGAACATGAAGCCGAATACCGGAACCAGCAGGCCGCCGACGATCAGGCCGAGGCCGTTGATGGAGTCGGACAGTGCGATTGCCTTCAGACCGCCGAAGATCGCGTAGATCGAACCGATGATTGCGGTTGCAACACATACGATTGCGATTGCTGCGAAACGGGAAATACCAAACATCTTGTCAATGCCGAAGATGTTTACGAATACCTGTGCGCCTGCGTACAGGATGTTCGGCAGCATGATTACAACGTAGCTGAGCAGTACGATGATGGAAACCAGACGGCGGGTGCCTTCGTCGTAGCGCTGCTCAAAGAACTGCGGAACGGTGGTCAGACCGGTCTTCAGGTACTTCGGCATCAGTACGAATGCGAGGATTACCAGAGCGATTGCAGAGGTTACCTCCCAGCCCATGGTGGACATGCCGACGCGAACTGCCTGACCGTTGTTGCCAACGAGCTGTTCTGCGGAAAGGTTGGTCATCAGCAGAGAACCGGCGATGACCGGGCCGGTCAGGCTGCGGCCGCCGAGATAGTAGCCGTCCTGCGTGTCGAGGTTGTCACCGCGGGTTTTCCACCACGAGATGAGTGCCGTGAACGCCACGAAGGTGATCGCGGTAAACGCCATGGAGTTTACGAAGTTCATCTTTTTCTCCCCTTGTAAAAATTTTCGCGTCCCGGTGAAGATCCCTCAAAATCCACCGGAACTTCGTGAATGTACAGCACCGATTTGCGCTTGCGTGCGCGTGCCCGCAAGATCCCAAAAAAAAAACAAGACCGTCAATCGAAGGACTGAAGATCTGTTAAATGGGCAAACCGCGTTGCCGTTTGTCCGAAAGTTATTTTAACACTATATAAGAGCTATAGCAAAGCATTTTTTTTTACTTTTTTCGCACTTTGGATACTTGCACATAAACAAGAAGGTGTATTTGTGCATTTCGACGTTAACTGAAAGCAGATTTACAAAGTGAACGTTAAAAAATTATCAGGAACAACAAAAAAATTCGTAAAACTGTATCTTTTTTACAAGAAAAAATCCCCACATAAAGTGGGGATTCTGCACGGAATTACGGTGTATACCATTCATCGCTGCGATTTTTTGCATCAAAAATCTGCGCATATTCCGCATAGTGATAATCGTTCAGCAGGTCGTTTTCCGGCTGTTCGCTCTGCGGATACCAGGTGCCGTCCGGCAGGCGGTAGCCGTTGACGTTCATCACCGGAATCTGCTGCTGCAAGGCAAGGCGCATCTGGTCAAAGCCCGAGGTCGAGCAGCCGAGCGCGTTCAGCGCATACGCGGACAGATAGTTCGCGCTGATCTGCATGTTTGTCTGCTCCTTGATGTCGTAGTTCGCCCAGATGAAGAACGGCGTTACCATCTTTTTTCTGGCGCAGCTCGGCATCCGAGAGATCGCCGCGCTGACTCTCGAGCAGGGTGTTGTAAAAAGTCCTCCGGCAGATTGGGCTGGTGGTCGCCGAAGAACACGATTGCCGTCGGCTCATCCACCTTAGAGAAGTAGCTGATCAGCTCCTGCACGGCATCGTCGCTGTACCGCACGAGCGACAGATACTGGTCAACCGTCGGGTACTTGTCCTGCTCCTCTCCGGTGAGGTAGATGCGCTTGTCGAAGTAACCGTCGCCGTCCCAGTCGTAGCCGCCGTGGTTCTGCATCGTTACGTTGAACACGAACAGCGGCGTGTTTTTCCTCTTGTTCTCGTACAGCTCGAAAATCTTCTTGTAGCTTGCGCTGTCGCTGATATAATCGCGCACACGACTGGCGTCAGCGGCAAAATCGTCCTGATAATACTGCGATTCAAAGCCGAAGAAGCGGTAGACGTTCGTGCGGTTCCACGAGGTGGACAGATAGGGGTGAATCGCCGCCGTCTGGTAGCCGAGCGAATCCAGACCCGAGGTCAGATTGGGCATTTCGCTCTTGATGAACACCTGATACGCCGAGCAGTTGTACGGCAGGAACGCCATCGAATCGCCGGTGAGGAACTCCAGCTCGGTGTTGGCGGTGCCGCCGCCGAAGGTCGAAACGGTCAGCTGACCGCTGATGGTGTTCTCCTGACCCTATCAGCTTGTGCACATACGGCATGGGGTCCCTCGTTGGTCTCAAGCGCACCGACCGAGCCGAGATCCGAGAAGGATTCGTTCATGATCACGATCAGATTGGGCGTTTTCGTGCCCTGTTTGCCGGTAAATTCGCTCTGTGCGGCAGAAAGCGCGTCCGCGCTGTAGCCCTCCGGCTGCTTGACAAACGAGCTGGTCGCGCAGCGCAGGAAGTAGAAAATCTCGCTGTACTGGCGGCTGGACTGCCAGAAGGCCAGTCCGGTGCCGACCGTCTGGATGCCGGTGTAGGCGATGAACGCCAGCACGAGCACGCACGGCAGCGAAAACAGTCTGCGGAAGTACCAGCGCTTGTGCACCTTGAAGCTGCGCTGCATCAGGCACACGCTCACGCAGAACAGCACAGCCGCCGCCGCGGCGCGGAGCACGGAAAGCTCCATCGGTGCGGAGTAGCCCTTGGAAACGTTGGCTGCCGTGCCGATGGCGGCAATGTCGCTCAGCATGACAGGCGTGCCGCGGAACAGCATAACGTAGTGGTCGATCATGCCGTGGATCATCGAAACTGCCATGCCGAGGCATACGCCGATACGCACGTTGCCGCAGATCAGATACGCCGCGGCGTAAACCGCCACATAGCAGATCCAGCCCTGAAAAAACGACTGCTTGAGCGTGATGACGCAGCCCTTGACCATGTATTCCACCAGGATCAGGCTGACAGCCGCCGCAGACAGGAACAGCAACACGTCATGCACGAGCAGAACCGCCGCGTACAGCCGCGTGTGATTTTCCGCAAACGGGTGGTTGCGGCGCCACGGACGCAGCACCAGCGGCACGAATGCGCCTGCGGTCAGCCAGTGCGAGATGGTCGGCTGATACATCAGCGAGCCCTTGCTCAGCAGGGGATGGAACAGCAGGAAAAACGCAACGAGCAGCAGTACATTTACACCGATTCGGTACGGATTTCGTCCGGTTTCGTTTTGAACCTTATGTTCAATGCTCAAAAAGTTGCTCCTTTCGCAGAAACGGAAAAGCCGCTGTGGTGTTTCCGCAGCGGCTTCTCAAGTCGTTAGAATTTATGCCTCAGGCGTTTCTTCTACGCGGGTAACTGCGATAGAGAGATCGTCCAGCTGCTTGTCATCTACGATATCCGGGCAGTTCATCATCAGGTCGGACGCGTTCTGCACCTTCGGGAAGGCGATGACGTCGCGGATGGAATCCAGACCGGCGAGCAGCATGCACAGACGATCCAGACCGTAAGCCAGACCACCGTGCGGAGGTGCGCCGTAGGAGAATGCAGTAATCAGGTGACCGAACTGCTCCTTGGCCTTCTCCTCGGTGAAGCCGAGGGCCTCGAACATCTTGGTCTGGAGCTCGGGATCGTGGATACGAATGGAGCCGCCGCCCAGCTCACAGCCGTTGAGGATAATGTCGTACGCCTTGGCACGAACCTTGGCCGGATCGGTGTCCAGCAGCGGGATATCCTCGTCCATCGGTGCGGTGAACGGATGGTGCATGGCTACGAGGCGGTTCTCCTCCTCGCTGTACTCGAACTGCGGGAACTCGGTGACCCACAGCAGCTTAAAGTCGTCCTTCTTGGCAAGGCCCAGACGCTTAGCCAGCTCGCAGCGCAGCGCGCCCAGAGCAACAGCGGCGGTCTGCCAGTTTGCGTCGGCAACAACGAACAGCAGGTCGTTCTCCTTTGCGCCTGCACGCTCCTTGATGGCCGCAATCTCGTCCTCGGACAGGAACTTGGCAAAGGAAGAGGTCATGGTGCCGTCCGCCGCGACCTTCATCCACGCCAAGCCCTTGGCTCGGTAGGTCTTGACGAAGTCGGCCAGCTTGTCGATCTCCTTGCGCGGGAACTTGTCCGCGTAGCCGTTTACGTTGATAAGACGGACCGTGCCGCCGTTCTCCACGGTGTCCTTGAACACCTTGAACGAGCAGTCCTTGGCGATGTCGGAAATATCCTTGATCTCAAAGCCGAAGCGAACGTCCGGCTTGTCCGAACCGTACTTGTCCATGGCGTCCTGCCAGGTCATGCGCGGCAGCGGCAGCTGAATGTCAACATCGAGCACTTCCTTGAATACGCGCTGGAGGAAGCCCTCGTTGACGGCGATAACGTCATCCTGCTCAACGAACGACATCTCAAAGGTCGATCTGGGTGAACTCGGGCTGGCGGTCAGCACGCAGGTCCTCGTCGCGGAAGCAGCGGGTGATCTGGATGTAGCGGTCCATGCCGGCCAGCATGAGCAGCTGCTTGTACTGCTGCGGGGACTGCGGCAGGGCGTAGAACTTGCCCGGATGTACACGGGACGGCACGAGGTAGTCGCGCGCGCCCTCCGGGGTGGACTTGGTCAGCATCGGGGTCTCGATTTCGAGGAAGCCGTGCTCGTCGAAGTAGTTGCGGGCAACCTGCGTTACGCGGTGGCGCAGCATCAGGTTCTTCTGCATGGACGGACGGCGCAGGTCAAGGTAGCGGTACTTCAGACGGATCTGGTCACCGACCTCCTTGGTGTCGTCAATTTCAAACGGGTGGTCTCCGCCTTGGACAGAATGCGGATGTCCTCGGCAATAATTTCGACCTCGCCGGTCGGCATCTTCTTGTTGATGGCGGCCGCGTCGCGGGCCACCAGCTTGCCCTTTACCGCTACAACGAACTCGGTGCGGCAGGTGAAGGCAATGTCGAACAGGTCAGCATTGACCGACTTGTCGAACGTGCACTGTACAATGCCCGCGCGGTCGCGCAGCAGCAGGAACAGTACGCCGCCGTTGTCGCGCACGCGGTCAACCCAGCCGTTTACGGTAACGGTCTGACCGGCGTGCTCCAGGCGAAGCTCGCCGCACATATGCGTGCGCTTCATGCCTGCAATAGATGTGTTATTCATGTTTATCAATCCTTATTACTAAGATTTTTAAGAGTTTTGTTTATTAGTTCCTGTGCGCAGTTTTGATTTGCTCCCAGAAGCAAATTCTATTTAATACGCGCTGTCTGCGCGGATTAGCTGATATGGATAATTTAAGTTACTGATTGTCCTTATCCTTCATTGCCGGACGAACATGCTCATAATAGCCGAGAAAGACCATAATCGCAAACAGAATGATGCCGGCGAAGGCGATAAGAAACATAATGAAGCGTTGTCGGCAATCGACGCGGAAAGCGCCAGAAAGCCGCAATGACACCGAGCATGCCGGTTATCATGAGAATACCGCCGTAAACAAGCTGTTTCATAAACAATCCCTCCATATTCAGTTGAAAATCTATCTCTACCAAAAGGCGGGGGTCATCCGCCCTGCAATTTAGCGATTTACTTGTCGCAGATGACTTTGCCTGCGTTTTTCTTCGCCAGACCGTCATGGATGAGCTTTGCTGCCTCGTCAAGCGAAACCTTGACCTGCTCGCCGCTCTCCATATCCTTGACAGCGACCACGCCCGCGTTAATTTCATCCTCGCCGAGGAAGATAACGAACGGAATGCCCAGTTTGTCGGCGTAGCCGATCTTGTGCTTGAACTTCTTCTGCTCGCTGTACAGCTGGGTGCGATGCCCGACTCACGCAGAGCGGTAGCGGTCTTGATAGCGGCGCCCATGTCGTCAGTCATCGGCAGGATGAGTACGTCCGCCGGTGCCTTGTTCATCTGGTCGTTCAGATAACCCTGTTCACCGAGAACGTAGAACAGGCGGGTCAGACCGATGGAAATGCCCACGCCCGGCAGCTGCTTGTCGGTGTAATACTCCGCGAGGTTGTCGTAGCGGCCGCCCGAGCAGATGGAACCGATCTCCGGATGGTCGAGCATAGCGGTCTCATAAACGGTGCCGGTGTAGTAGTCCAGACCGCGGGCAATCGTCAGATCGATCTCGAAGTGGTCAGCCGGAACGCCGAACGCCTGCATATAGGTTGCAACCGTTTTCAGCTCCTCTGCGCCGAGGTCGAATACCTCGTTCTTGCCCTTGTAGCTCTCCAGCGCCGCGAGGATACCCTCGGTGCCGCCCGGCGTCTCGATGAACTTCAGCAGCTCGTCAGCCGTAGCAGCTTCCACGCCGAAATCCTCGACCAGAATGGTCTTTACCTTCTCCGCGCCGATCTTCTCCAGCTTGTCGATGGTGCGCATCACGTCGCCGGCCTTCTCGGTCAAACCGAGGATAGCGAAGAAGCCGTTAAGTACCTTGCGGTTGTTGATGCGGATTTTGAAGCGCTCGAGACCCGAGGGAGGTGAACGTCTTGTAGATGATGCTCGGCACCTCAGCCTCGTTGATGATATCCAGCTTGCCGTCGCCGATGACGTCGATATCCGCCTGATAGAACTCGCGGAACCGGCCGCGCTGAGCGCGCTCGCCGCGGTATACCTTGCCGATCTGGAAACGGCGGAACGGGAAGGTCAGCTCGCCGTAGTGCTGGGCAACATACTTTGCCAGCGGTACGGTCAGATCGAATCGCAGGGACAGGTCGCTGTCGCCCTTGGTGAAGCGGTAGATCTGCTTTTCGGTCTCGCCGCCGCCCTTGGCAAGCAGCACCTCGGAGGACTCGATCAGCGGGGTATCCAGCGGATAAAAGCCGTACAGTGCATAGGTTTCGCGCAGTACCTGCATGATGCGCTCCATCTGCGCCTGCGGTGCCGGAAGCAGCTCCATAAAGCCGGATAAGGTTCTGGGTTTTACTTTTTCCATAACTATTTTGATTCTCCTCAAGACAGACGTATGCACCGAATTGGCGTACCCGATCCGGTGCAACGAATGCTATTGTTTATTTTTTGTTCTTCGGGTTGACAATATTACGCCAATCCAGATCACCGCGGTCCAGACCGAGGATAAGCATTTCAGCGGTTGCCGAGTTGGTTGCAATCGGGATATTGTGCATGTCACACAGGCGGAAATCGCATGGACGTCCGGTTCGTACTGTGCGTTGGACATCGGATCGCGGAAAAACAGCACGAGGTCGATCTCGTTGTAGGCTACGCGCGCGGAGATCTGCTCTTCGCCGCCCTGCATACCCGCAAGGCACTTGTCGATTTTCAGACCGGTAGCTTCTTCAACAAATTTGCCGGTGGTGCCGGTGGCACAGATGTTATGCTTTGCAAGAATACCGCAGTATGCCATGCAAAAACTGTACCATCAGTTCTTTTTTGCGGTCATGTGCGATCAATGCAATGTTCATCAGGAATAACCCCTTTCCTGTATATTTATTTCGAGATTTCTTACAATTTAAGTGGAATACGCTCGCCGTTGAGCCGCCGGGCGATATTCACAAAGGCGCGAGCCGCGCCCGTGTGCTTGACGGCATGAATGCTCCTGCCGCTGTTGCTGCACGAAATGAGGTCCACATCCTCGGGCACGAGACCGAGCAGGGGAAGTCCCGCTTCGTCCATCGCGTCGTCGATGTTGCCGGATTTGCCGTGGCTGATGAGCTGCGGGCGCACGCGGTTGAGCACCATGCGGATGCGCTGGATGCAGTATTCCTCCTCCAGCTTGCGGGCGCAGCGTTCCGCGCCGCGGACACACACGCGGTCGGTCGAGGTGACAATGATCGCCTGCGTGGCAATATGCGCCAGAAAGGAAAGCTCAGCCGGCAGTCCGGCGGGACCGTCGATCAGCAGGTAGTCGAACCCGGCCTCCTCGGACTGCACAGCCAGCTGCTCCATGCCGCGCTCGCTGAGAGCGGGAAGCGCCACCGGTGCAGTGAGTAAGTACAGCGTTTTCATATCCGGATGACACGCCATGGCATCCGCGAGGGGAACCGCGCCGCCTGCCACATCGGCAAACGAGTAGACCACCCGGTCGGACATGCCGAGCACGATATCCAGATTGCGCAGACCGCAGTCGCCGTCAATCAGCAGCACTTTGCTGCCAAGCTGCGCGAGAGCCGCGCCTACGCCCGCTGTAAGGGGAGGTCTTTCCTGTGCCGCCCTTACCGGACGCAACAAGAATCACCTTCAACATACCGCCTCCGAAAGAAAACCTTATTTAAGGCAATACTGCACAATTAAAGCTGCGGCGCTTTGCGGAAATTTTGTGCCCTGACTTTGGCTTCGGTTCCTTGCGCGGTTCCGTCCGCGCTGCCGAGATTTCACGGTAATACATCAAGTATTACCGCAAAACCGCGCCTTGTCAGAACGCAAAATTTGCTCGCAAATCGCTCTTGTTCAATTATGCAGTATTGCCTTAAGCAATTGCATAAATCTGCAGATTCGCCTACAAGTGTATTATAAACTAACAGCGGGCGGTTTACAAGCGTTCCACGCGAATTTTTGACGAAAACTTCAAATGGCACCGGGTTTGGAAAGAAAAAAACCCGGCAAAATCACATTTGCCGGGCTTAAGCTGCCGCGAAACTGCAGTTTCGCTTGCAATTGTTTTATCGAATCAGGGTGTTCTCCGCCTGACGGGAGGCTGCGCGGTCCGACTTGCCGACAGAGAAATACTCATCGAGCATATCACGCACGATCGGCGCAACGTAAGCGCCGTGGCCTGCGCCTTCACCGACCACGCAGATAACGATCTGCGGGTTGTCAAAGGGCGCAAACGCGATGAACAGACCGTTGTCGAACGACTCGCCGTTCTCGAACATCTCGGCCGTACCGGTCTTGCCGCCAACCTTGATGGGGTAGTCCGCGAAAACGCTGCCTGCGGTACCGCCCTCGTCGGTAACCTCGCTCATGCCCTGCATGACAAGCTCGCGCGTGGCATCCGAAATGTCGATCTTGCCGAGCACCTCGGATTCATCGGTTTTCATAAAGCTGCTGTAATCGTAGCTTTTGATGCTTTTGACGAGCGTCGGCTTGTACAGCGTGCCGCCGTTTACGATAGCGGAAACATAGTTTGCCAGCTGCAGCGGCGTAAAGCCGTTATCCGACTGACCGATCGCTGCGTTCAGATCATCGCCGCCCTGCCACTCGCGGATCGCCGGGTCGGCCTTGCGCTGCTGCTCACGATAGGTCGGGCCTGCTGCCTGACCGGTGGCTTCGCCGACCTCAATGCCGGTCGCCGTGCCGAGACCGAACTTCTTAGTCCACTGCTCGAGGTGCTCACCGGTCAGCTTCTGACCGACCGTGTAGAAGAACGTATTGCACGAGTATTTGAGCGCATCCGTGACGTTGAGCGTCATGGGCGTGTCGTGGTTGTTGCAGCGGAAGGTCTGTCCGCCGTACTCGTAGGTGCCGGTGCAGGTAACGTAGGTGTCACCGGAGATGATGCCTTCCTCCAGACCCGCGATGGCGGTCACCATCTTATAGGTGGAGCCCGGCGGGTACACCCGAGGTTGCACGGTTTACCTCCGGATGACGGCTGTCCGCCTGGATAGAGGCGTAGTTTTTGTTGTAGTTTGCCAGGTCGTAGGTCGGGTAGGACGCCATTGCGAGCACCTCGCCCGTGTTCGGGTCGAGGCGCAACAGCCGCGCCGCCCTTGCCGTAAGCGGAGAGATTGCCTGCCAGCGATTTCTCCGCGACTTCCTGCAGGTCAAGGTCAATCGTGGTGATAACATTGTCGCCGGGCTTGGGAGCCGTAGCGGTGGTCTGCTCGGCAATAGCCGAACCGCCAAGATCGGTCTCCACCGTGCGGGAGCCTGCCGTGCTGTGCAGGTAGGACTCGAGCGCGCTCTCCAGACCGGACTTGCCGATGAGATCGCTCATCTGGTAGCCTGTCTTGTCCTTGTAAGGGCCGCCGTTTTTTGTCGGAATTCCACTCGTCGGAGGTCAGGGGCCGATCGTGCCGAGCAGGTGCGCGGCGGTGGCGGTGTCGTACTGGCGGACGGCTTCGCTCTGGATTTCAATGCCCTGAAAATCCGCGCTGTGCTCCTTGATATAGGCGATCAGGTCCATCGGCACATTGTCCGCGAGCGTGTAGGTCGCCTGATTGCTGAAGCCGACCGTGCGCATGCTGTAATAGATGCCGACCATCGTGCGGGCATCCGCAAGCGAGAGATCGGCCGGCATGCCAAGGTTTTTCTCCATATAGGCGCGCATGGCGTTGATAAACTCGGTCGGGGAGACCAGCTTGGTTGCATCCACCTGTGCCGCCTGATCAATGGTGTTGCCGTTCTCGTCGGTCGCCGTGTCCGCAGAAACCGCCTGCGCGGTGTCGGTCGGGGTGTCCGAGGACGTATCCGTGCTGTCTGTGGCATCCGCAGAGGTGTCACTCGAGGTATCGGTGGCAGCAGCCGTCTTTGCGGCATTCTGCTTTGCGGTCGCGTCCACGGCTGCGGTCTGGATACGGTGCGTCAGATCGAGCAGGGTATCAAACCGCTTGTCGTTGCCGTCCCAGAAGGACGAGTAGATGAGCACGAGCGAAAAGCCGGTGTTGTTGGTGACGAGCGGCCTGCCGTAGCGGTCGAGAATCTCACCGCGGGCTGCGGAAACCGTAGACGTGGTGGTGAGAAACTCCGCCGAGCGGCGGACATACTTTTCGCCGTTCAGAAGCTGCAGCTGGAATAACTGCGAGAGCGCCACACTGCTGCACAGCAGCAGCAGTCCGCACAGCGCGAGCAACGGCGAAACAGTTGAGGTTTATTTAACATGGGGAAGTGCTCCTTTCCGCAAAGGGTCAGCGGCTGCGCTTGCGGGATTTGCCGCTGAGCCTGCGCAGCGGCAGGTAAACGATAAAGCAGAACAGGCAGGTCAGCACCGTACCGACGGCAAGCTGCCGCAGGACGATCAGGAAGGACGCGCCTGCATGCATCAGCGAGAAGAGATACCGCAGCAGACCGAGCAGCACACACTCAAACGCCGTAAGGATGAGCATGGAAATATAATTGCGGGTGAGCAGTCTCTGGCAGAGCTTTCCGGCGGCATAGCCGAACAGCAGGAAAAACAGGGGATAGAGACCGTCCACGCCGGTGAAGCTGAGGTCATAGCAGATGCCGACCATTACGCCGACAACAGCCGCCTCCGCCGGGCCGCCGAGCAGCGCGGCTGCCGTGACAAGTGCGGGCAGCAGATCGACCGCAGAGCCGAAAATGCGCATGCCGCCGAACGTGCCGGTCTGCAGCGCGAAGATAATCACCGAAAACAGCACATACGCGATCAGCTTCGGGATGGAAATATGTTCTCTCTGCATGGCTTACTCCGCTGTGTCCGTGTATTCGGTGATGATGGAAACCGAGGAAACGCTGTCCACGCTGACGAACGGCTTGATGACCGCGTAGTACGACAGACCGCTTTCCTCCGGCTGCACGCTTTCCACCGTGCCGATGAGGATGCCCTTGGGGAATACACCGCCGCGTCCCGAGGTCTCGACCGTATCGCCGACGACCACCTTGGAGTCCTCGCGCAGATAGGGACAGGCGAAGCGCACCGCGTGTCATCAGGTTATAGTCGCCCTCCGCAATGGCGGTCTCGCGCGTGCGGGTGACAAAGCGCGCCGCACTGCATTTTCGGGTCGGTGATGGAAGTCACCTCGCAGGTGTTGTCGGTCACCTCGCTGACAAAGCCGAGCATGCCGTCCACGGTCGTTACAAGATCGTCCTTGTTGACGCCGCTCGAGCTGCCCTTGTCCAGCGTCAGCGTATCCGCCCAGTCGCCCGGACTGCGGGCGATGACCTCGGCGCTGACCGTGGTGGTGGTGCGGGTGTTCTCCGGCTGCCCAAGCTGAGAGCGCAGCTGGTTGTTTTCCTCGAGCGCGATCTGTGCGTCGCGCACAAGCTGTGCATTGTCGCTGATCTGCTGTTTGAGCTGCTCATTCTCGGCCTTGAGTGCATCAAACTCGGTGAAATAATCCAGTCCTTGCTGAAAAAGTGTCCGACACCGGTGCCGAACCGCTGAAACGGCCGGACAACCGCACCGGCGGCTCTCGTGATCGGCGAGGAATTGCCGCTGATGCCGCTGTACACCGCGTGGAGAGAATGCACAGCAGAATGACGACTGCCGCACCAATCAGGAGCGGAGAGCCGACTTTATGACGTCGTCGCAAAACGAATCTTCCTTTCATAATGTTGCACTGAAATGTGGAATTTCAGCAGGTAAATGCGGCTTACACCGCATGAATATCGCGCAGAATGGTATAAAGCGGAGCCACAGGCAGACCCATGACGCTGTAATAGTCGCCCTCGATGCCTTTGATGAGCAGTGCGCCGTGGCCCTGGATGCCGTAGGCGCCGGCCTTGTCGAGCGGCTCTCCGGTAGCGAGGTAGGCGGCAAGCTCGTCCTCCGCAAAATCGCGGAAGGTGACGCGCGTGCAGGTGTGCAGCGTGTGCCCCGCCGTCCGGCGTGAGCACGGCAAGTCCGGTCAGCACCTCGTGGGTGCGTCCGCGCAGACGGCGGAGCATGGAAGCGGCCTCGTCCGCGTCCTTCGGCTTGCCGAGGCGCAGTCCGTCGATCGTGACCATGGTATCCGAGCCGATGCACACGGCGTTCGGGTGCTGCGCCTGCACGGCCTCGGCCTTGAGCGGGAAAGACGGGTGACTTCCTCGCCGAGCGGCGCATCCCGCAGGGTTTCGTCCGCATCGGCAGGGCAGACCGTAAAGTGTTCGGTGATAAGGCTCAGAAGCTCCTTGCGCCGCGGCGAAGCGGACGCTAAAACGATCTCCATTATTCGACTCCTCTTTTATATAATCCGTTGGTAAATTCGCCGTCCAGCGGTGCGCCGGACAGGAACGCGCGGGCAATTCGCACACATTCCTCGGGCGATTCGATGGTGAACTGCAGACGCGCGGTCTGTACACCCAGGCGGGCAAAATCCTCACGCAGACAGAGCGGACGGCTGTTCAGCAGCGTGTTGCGGCAGCCGAATTCGTTCAGCAGCGGGAAACGCTCCCGGCGTCGGTCGGTGAGGTACGTCACGCCGTTCTGGCACGAGCACTTGCCGCCGTGCTGACGGCGGATCGCGCAGTTTTCAAAGATCATCAGCGGCAGACGGCCGTAGACGATCAGGTCGGTCTCGAGCGGACCGCGCATATCTCGAATCTGCGCCAGACGAGCCTCGAACGAAAGCGTCTGGCGGGAAACGCCCATTTCAGCCAGTGCGCTCAGCGTTTTGCTGTTGTAGGCGTTCAGACCGAAATCGCCGTGCACGGTAAAGCCCAATCTCTTTGCAAGCGGGATGTGACCAATGTTTCCGGCGAGAACCGTGTCGGTTCCGCGGCTCATGGCTTCACCGAGCAGCATCTCGATCTGCGGCTGCTCGTTGTCCGAGAACACGCGCGGCAGGATGGCGGGCAGTCCGGTCTGTGCCGCAACTTCAAGCGGGACGTAAACGGTCTCCAGACCAAGCTCGCGCAGCGCATCCGCCTGCGCCTTGGTGCGCACCGTGGCGGTGTAGCCGCGGAAGCCCTCGCGGGCAGCGGCTCATCGTCGTCGCGCGGCAGCACGCTGCCGTGCAGCCAGTCGCGGGAGGGCGCAACGCCGCGTTTTGCCAGCAGAAGGTCGAGTGCATCGCGGCGCATGCCGTTCATCACGGACGCCGGGATCATCAGACCGTCCTGCACCTCGATACGCATATTCTCAATATAAAACGGCGTGCCGCCGGTCTTTCTGAGCGATTTTTCGATCATCTCCGGTGTGGTCGGGCGGTTCTGCGCCTGCTCCACCGGCATGACGACCGAAACGCCGTCCGCACTGAGCATCGCGCCGGTGTCCTTGCGGGCGGTAAAGCAAAGCGAAACCGGCACGAGCGGCGCCTCCTTGCCCTCGGCAAAGCGGTGCGCGGCCTCGTCATACAGTTTCTTTACCTCGTTCAGCGGCACATCGGTCTTGGTGCCGAACATGCTGTCGCCCAGCTTGCCGGTGTAGTAGCCGTCGGTGAAGCCGTCGCGCGAGAATACGCGGCGCAGAATGTCGCGCCCCTCGGCGGTCGGTCTGCGGTGCTCGCGGAGCAGGTCAGAGTAGACCTTGGTTACAATAGCGGCGTACTCCGGACGCTTCATGCGGCCCTCAATCTTGAGCGAGCACACCCCAGTCGGAAAGCTCGGCAACGTGTCCGGCGAGCATGAGATCCTTGAGCGACAGCGGATAGCCGCCGCTGTACGGCAGGCGGCACGGCTGTGCACACAGACCGCGGTTGCCCGAGCGCTGACCGATCACGGCGGACAGGTAGCACTGACCCGAGTAGCACATGCACAGCGCACCGTGCACGAACACCTCGGTCTCGACACCGGCCTGCTCGGTGATGAGTTTGATCTCCTCGCGGGAACATTCCCGGCTGAGCACTACGCGCGAAAAGCCGATGTCGCGCGCCTGCTTTGCTGCGTCGAGCGTGTGAATGGTCATCTGCGTGGAGGCGTGCAGCGCGAAATCCGGCGCGTGTGCGTGAATGAGCCGCGCCAGCCCCAGATCCTGCACGATAAGCGCGTCCGCGCCTGCTTCGTACAGGAATTTTGCGTCCTCAAGGGCGTCCTCAAGCTCGCGGTCGCCCGCAAGAATGTTGAGTGTGATATTGGTTTTTACGTCGCGTGCGCGGCAGTAGGCGATGGCGTCCGCCATTTCGTCATGCGAAAAGCCCTGTGCGTTGCGGCGTGCGTTGAACATGCCGAAGCCCATATAGACCGCGCCTGCACCGGACTGCACAGCGGCGCGAATGCCCTCCGGCGAACCGGCGGGAGCAAGAAGTTCTACTTTATTCCTCATTTGCGGTTGTGATTCGGGTGCTTGCCGTTATTCTGCGCCTGCCGGTCGCGCAGTGCGGCAAGCTCGGCTTCGAGGGCACGGCATTTTGCCTCAGCGGCTTCGGCGGCAGACTTGGCCTTGATGTAATCATCCGCCAGCGTGACCGTTGCCAGTGCCAGCGCGCGTGTGGACGCAAACGACGGCGAGCCGCCGCAGTGCGCTACGGTCTGGCGTGCCAGCTCGGCTACCTCATGCATATAGTCCGCGCTCTCGTTGGAGACCAGGTTGTATTTTTGACCGGCAATATGAAGAACCATGCGGTTTGCCATAACGGGTCCCTTCCTTTCATTAAATATAGTGCAGGCAGAGCAGCCGAAAACAGGCGGCTCTGCTCGAATAGGCATAAGAAGATAAGATATAGTATAGCACAATATGACAGGTTTTGAAATAAAAATTCTGTGCAAACGATAAAAAACTCCGTATAGAATTTTCACAATGTGTATAAAGTGTAAAAGATTTGTGTTCGGCTTGTCTCGCGCGTTTTAGTGTGATAAAATGTGTATATTGGCGGAAGTCCGGGAAAAGGCTTCCACGTTATCTTTTGGAGGTCATTTTTATGCTGAACATGAACGAGGTCCGGCGCATTGTCGTCAAGGTCGGCTCCTCGACGCTGACTTATGACAACGGCAAGCCGAATATCCGCCGTATCGAGCGTCTGGTACGCACGATCAGCGACCTGCAGAACCGTGGCTTCGAGATGGTGCTCGTATCCTCGGGTGCGGTGGCGGTCGGCACGGCAAAAGCTCGGCCTGGCGGAGAGACCGAAGGAGCTGTCGGTCAAGCAGGCGGCGGCTGCTGTCGGGCAGTGCGAGCTGATGCACATTTACGACAAAATGTTCCTGGAATACGGCATCAACGTGGCGCAGATCCTGCTCACGCGCGAGAATATCGTCGATGACGACCAGCGCGCCAACATCCATAACACGTTTACCGCGCTGACCAAGATCGGCGTTGTGCCCATCATTAACGAAAACGACACGGTTGCAACCGCCGAGCTGAAGCACATCGAGAACTTCGGTGATAACGATACGCTGTCCGCAGTCGTGGCACGCATGTGCGATGCCGATCTGCTGGTTATCTTCTCGGATATCGACGGCCTTTACGACTCCAACCCGCGCACCAACCCGCAGGCCAAGCTGATTAACCACGTCGGCAGGATCGACGCAAAAATCCGCCGTATGGCGGGCGGCGCCGGTTCCGCGCACGGCACGGGCGGCATGGCGACCAAAATCACCGCCGCAGAGCTTTGCATGGACGCAGGCATTCCCATGATGGTCGCCAACGGCGATAAGCAGGGACTTTTGTATGATATTGTGGACGGTAAGGAAGTTGGAACCCTGTTCCAGAGAGAAAACGGCAGCAGTAGCAGTAATTGAAAATTGAGAATGGAGAATGGGAAATTGCGGTATCGCGCAAGGATAGCGACATTTTCCATTTTCAATTCTCCATTTTCCATTGATGCAGAGGTGAATATTATGCGACAGCTTTTTGAAATCGCCGAGGACGCCCGCCGCTCCAAGTACGCAGTGGCGAAGCTCGGCACGAACGACAAAAACCGCGGCATTCTCGCCATTGCGGACACGCTGATGGCACATGCGGACGAGATCATCGCGGCAAACAGGATTGATATTGAAAACGGCAGAGCGGCAGGTCTGAACGATGGCCTGATCGACCGTCTGATGCTGGACGAAAAGCGCATTGCGGGCATTGCCGAAGGCTGCCGTCAGGTGGCGGCGCTGCCCGACCCGGTCGGTGAGGTGCTTTGGATGCACAAGCGTCCGAACGGCCTGAACATCGGTCAGAAGCGCGTGCCGATGGGTGTGATCGGCATTATCTACGAGGCTCGTCCGAATGTTACCGTGGATGCGGCGGTGCTGTGCTTCAAGGCCGGCTCGGCGTGCATTCTGCGCGGCGGCAAGGAGGCGTTCCAGTCCTCCATGTGCCTGACCCGGCTCATGCGCGCGGCGCTTGCCGGCGAGGGCCTGCCGGAGGGCGCCATCAACCTGGTCGAGGACACCTCGCGCGACAGCGCCACGCAGATGATGAAGCTGAACGGCTGTCTCGATGTGCTGATTCCGCGCGGCGGCGCAGGACTGATCCGCTCGGTTGTCATGAACGCGACCGTGCCCGTCATCGAGACCGGCACGGGCAACTGCCACGTTTACGTTGATGCGACTGCCGACCTTGAGATGGCGAAGAATATTCTCGTCAACGCCAAGTGCCAGCGCCCGAGCGTGTGCAATGCGGCGGAGAGCCTGCTTGTCCACAAAGGACGTTGCAGAGCAGTTCCTGCCGATGGCAGCAGAGGGCCTTGCACCCGACCATGTAGCCATCCACGGCTGCCCGCGCACGATGGACATCCTCGGTGACAGCATTGCGCCCGCGACCGACGAGGATTACGGCAGAGAATACCTCGGCTACGAGATTTCGTGCAAGGTGGTCGATTCGCTGGACGAGGCCATCGAGCACATCAACCGCTTTAACACCGGTCACTCGGAGTGCATCGTCACCCGCGATTATGATGCGTCGCAGCGATTTTTGGAGGAAGTGGACGCGGCGGCTGTCTATGTCAATGCGTCTACGCGCTTTACCGACGGCTTTGAGTTCGGCTTCGGCGCTGAAATCGGCATTTCGACCCAGAAACTGCACGCACGCGGTCCGATGGGTCTGACCGCGCTCACCACCACCAAGTATATCATTTACGGAAACGGACAGGTGCGATAATGGATAAAACGATGGAGAAGGAATACAAGTGGCGTGCCGACGAGAAGCTGCTCGGTCAGGCGCTTTTGTGGGCTTCCTCGCGGATTGGCAGCCAGAGCCGAACCATCAACATGGAATCCAGCTATTTTGACACGGCGGACGGACTGCTGAAGGAACATCAGGCGGCACTGCGTCTGCGCCGCGAGAACGACCGCAGCGTATGCTGCATGAAGCTGCGCAACACGGATACGCCGGACGGCATGCGTGCCCACGAGGAGTACCAGTGCGAGGCGGTCTCTCTGCTTGACGGTCTGCGCCGACTGCCCGAACTTGGAGCACCGAACGACCTGTGCGAGCGGGCGCTGGCAGCCGACCTGCAGGAAATCTGCACGGTTTCGTTCCGCCGGTGTGCGGTTCTGCTGCAGGAGGGCGATACCGTGTGCGAAATGGCGCTTGACGAAGGCGAACTGCGTCATAACGGTAAATCGGCGCCGCTGTGCGAGATCGAACTTGAGTATGTCGCAGGCAGCGAGGATACCTTCCACGCGCTTGCCGCAGAGCTGGCGCAGCAGCTTGACCTCGTGGTTGAGCCGACCAGCAAGCTGGCGAGAGCGATGGCGCTGTAAAGCAGTTACTATATTGTTGTGGGGATTTTTACGATATGAAAAAATTCGTTATTGCACTATGTGGCTTGGGTTTATTCTTTTCGTCCGCTACGGCTGTTGAGTATCTCGATCCGAATTCGGAAGCCGCGGCAATTATTGCGGCAGCGCAACAATCTTCTGGAGACGAAGATCTTGCACTAAATGACTATGGCCCTGAGGCTGAAGAAGATTTTGAATCAAGCGTGATGCGTGGAGCAGCGGTTTTGATTGGGGAGTGGAATACCCAGAGACGAAACTGTTGATGGAAATGCCTACAATGATGGTTATAATGCAGGTTATAAGGAAGGCTATAGCTGGGGCAGTTCAGATGGCGACAGCAGCAGTTATGACGAGGGGGTATAGTGACGGCTACAGAGATGGTTTTTCATCAGATCGCTCCTCGCCGGATAATGACATAATTGACAGAAGTGAGGTTCACGGAAGTGGTATTCGAGAAAGTGAAACTTCACCTGCTCCATTCTCCGACAAAACTGCAGAGAGTGGTTGGTCGAAATATTATCCCTATATCATAGGTGTATTGGCTTGTATTTGTTTAGTGTTGCTGATTGTGATATATAGACTATCTTCTACGAAGAAAGACACCTGTAAATCGCTTGAAAAATTCGAGGGGATTACTGAAGAACTTGGGGATGCTGTAAAGAAACAGCCCATCACAGAGGATAAATTAAGAGAGATTATACGTAAACATATAATATAAACTACAATTTTTCTTTACAAACCGGTTTCTATACCTTATAATAAGAACTGCAACAGGGGAATGAGGTTCTCCCCTTGGGTAATACCCTAAACCGCTTTTTTAGACTTTTTTTAGACTTAAAGCTGATGACTTCTGCGTTAAATTTACGCAGATGCCATCGGCTTTTTCTGCGTTTCCGGGAGGAAAAACTATGTTTACTTCACTCGCGCTCGTATTTCTGCTCGGTCTGGCTGCGGCAGCATTGTGCAGCCGGATTGGTCTGCCGCGCATCATCGGCATGCTGCTCACGGGCATTCTGATAGGGCCGTATGTGCTGAACTGGCTGGACGATTCCATTTTGTCCATCTCGTCTGAGCTGCGGCAGATGGCGCTTATCATCATCTTGATCAAGGCCGGTCTGTCGCTCAACCTGTCTGACCTGAAAAAAGTCGGCCGACCGGCTGTCATGATGTCCTACGTGCCCGCAAGCTGTGAGATTCTGGCGTTCTTCCTGCTTGCGCCGCACATTCTGGGCATCAACCGGATAGAAGCGGCCGTCATGGGTGCCGTGCTCGGTGCGGTATCTCCGGCGGTGGTTGTGCCGAGAATGGTACAGCTGATGGAAGAAAAGCGGGGAACAGGGCAGGGCATTCCGCAGATGATACTGGCGGGCGCGTCCTGTGACGATATTTATGTGATCGTGCTGTTCTCGACCTTTGTCGGCATGGCACAGGGCGGCATGCCAACATGATGGATTTCGTGAACATCCCGGTTTCCATTGTGCTCGGCGTGGCGCTCGGTGCGGCTGTCGGTCTGCTGCTGCACCTGTTCCTTGAGACCGCTTATCGGCACGGCTGCTACGTCCGCAACAGCACGAAGGTTATTTTGATTCTCGGCCTGTCGTTCCTGCTGATGGCGGTGGAGACCTGGCTCAAAGGCATCGTGTCCGTGTCCGGACTGCTGGCCGTTATGAGCATGGCATGCGTGCTCAAGATCAAAAGTCCGGAGAAAGTCACCAAACGTCTGTCCGCCAAGTTCGGCAAGCTGTGGATCGCTGCCGAAGCGATTCTTTTTGTGCTGGTCGGCGCGGCTGTGGACATCCGCTGCGCAGTACAGGCTGGTGCCGCCGCTGTGCTCATGATCGCACTTGCGCTCGTGTTCCGCGCGGTCGGCGTAAGCATCTGTATGCTCGGTACCGGGCTGAACCGAAAGGAGCGCCTGTTCTGTGTTATTGCTTATCTGCCAAAGGCAACCGTGCAGGCAGCCATCGGCTCGGTGCCGCTGTCGATGGGTCTGCCGTGCGGACAGCTGGTGCTTTCGGTGGCGGTGCTCGCCATCCTGATTACCGCGCCGCTCGGCGCCATTGGCATCGACCGTACCGCCGGACGCCTTCTCGTGCAGGAGAGTCCGTCTGATATTGCGGAATGAGGATATGTTGGGTGCGTTTGTGATAACTGCTGTCATTTTCCTCGGCGGAAAATTGTGCAAAGTGTATATTTTTTCGCTAAAGATGCAATTTCCTTCGTGAAATCTTGCAAAATTGCACGTTTCCGTGTATAATTAAAATGAAATTTTAGGAGGGTAAAACATATGACTTTCGACAGCATAATCACAATAGCGGCCTTCTGCTGTTACCTGATCTTTATGCTCTGCATAGGCATGTATTTCGTCGGCAAAAAACCGCACGACAAATGAGTATTTTCTGGGCGGCCGACAGCTTGGCTCGTGGGTAACCTCCATGAGTGCACAGGCATCCGATATGTCCGGCTGGCTGCTGATGGGTCTGCCGGGTGCGGCGTACCTGTCCGGTATTTCCGCAGGCTGGATCGCCATTGGCCTGGCCATTGGCACTTACCTTAACTGGCTGCTCGTTGCAAAGCGTCTGCGCCAGTACACCAAAACCGCAGGTGATGCGATTACGCTGCCGCAGTTCTTCAAAAATCGTTTCCACGATGAAAGCGGCTGGATTTCGGTTGTTGCAGCGGTGTTTATTCTGGTGTTTTTCCTGTTTTCCACTGCGTCCGGTTTTGTATCCTGCGCGAAGCTGTTCTCGTCCGTATTCGGCATTCCGTACATAGTGTCGCTGCTGGTCGGTGCAGTAGTCGTTATTTCGTATACGTTTGCAGGCGGCTTTTTCGCTGTTTGCTGGACCGACTTCTTCCAGGGCATCCTGATGTTCTTCTGCGTGCTCGCGGTTCCGACCATTGCTATCTTCTCGATGGGCGGCCCGACCGAGTTCTTCTCGCAGGTGGAAGCGTTCAATCCGAATTTCCTGAATATGCTTGTTGACGGTGCGACCGGCGTGCCGTATACTGCAATGGGCATCATCTCGCTGCTTGCATGGGGCCTCGGCTACTTCGGTCAGCCGCACATCATCGTCCGTTTCATGGGTATTTCGTCTCCGCAGGCGATCAAGAAATCCCGCCGCATTGCTACGGTATGGGTGCTTATCTCGCTGACCGCGGCTATCATGATTGGCGTTTCCGGCCGTATGTTCCTCGGCGACGGACTGCTGCTCAATGACGGCAATCAGGAAACTATCTACATTAACATGGTAGCGAAGATCTTCCCGGTATTCATCGCCGGTATCTTCCTGTCGGCTATTCTGGCAGCCATCATGTCCACTGCGGACAGCCAGCTGCTGGTTACCGCATCCGCTATCACGGAGGACTTTTACCACAACAAGATCCGCAAGAACGCAGGCGAGAAGGAGCTGATGTGGGTCTCCCGCGGCTGCGTTATGGCGGTAGCAATTATCGCTGTTCTGATCGCAACCAACCAGAACAGCACCATCCTTGGTCTGGTATCCTACGCATGGGGCGGCTTCGGCTCTGCCTTCGGTCCACTGGTTCTGTGTTCGCTGTTCTGGAGACGCACGAACAAGCAGGGCGCGTATGCCGGCATTATCGTCGGCGGCGTGGTCGATCTGGTATGGGCGCAGCTGTCCGGCGGCATCTTCGATCTGTATGAGATCGTGCCGGGCTTTGTGTTCGGTCTGCTTGCCATCGTTGTTGTCAGCCTGCTGACGCCGGCACCGACTAAGGCAGTGACCGATGAGTTCGATTCCTATCATCACTGCGTAGAGTAATCTGCAAAAGCAGAATTTAAGGCAGCACCGCAGAATTTATTCGCAAATCGCTCTTGTTCAATTATGCGATATTGCCTTAAGAGTAAGTAATGTAAGTAAAGGGAATACCCGATGTGGTACCGCCCGGAATCAATGAGGCAAGGAGGAGACTGCTATGACAAAGCAGACCGGAATTGTAGATTGCTTTGAAGGCGATTCCGTAGTCGTTGAAGTAAACGGCGAAATGGTGAATTTCGACCGTGCCGATGCACCGGCAATGCTGTGCGAGGGCATGGTGGTCATCATCAAGGACGGCCGTATCGTTGATATCGACGAGATCGAGACCCAGCGCATGGAAAACGATATGCGCCGTCGATTTGAGCGAATTCTCGGTAAGAATACCGATTGAATACCCCAGTAAAGGAAAGGCGAACACCAATGGAAAAGAAACCCTTTTTGACTCTCCAGCAAGTGCAGGAGATCACCAAAACCTATCCGACTCCGTTTCACATTTACGATGAGAAGGCGATCCGTGAGAACGCCCGCAAGGTAAAGGAAGCATTTGCGTGGAATCCGGGATACAAGGAATACTTCGCCGTCAAGGCGACGCCGAACCCGCGTCTCATTCAGATTCTGCATGAGGAAGGCTTTTGGCTGTGATTGCTCCAGCCTGCCTGAGCTGCAGCTCAGCGATGTTTGCGGCGTAAAGGAGCATGACATCATGTTCTCCTCCAACGTTACTCCGGCAGAGGACTACAAGCTCGCGTCCGACCTGAACGCCATCATCAACTTCGATGATATTACCCACCTCGATTTCTACGACAAGGTAGTAGGCGACTGGAAGGAGACCATGTCCTGCCGCTTCAATCCGGGCGGCGACTTCGTGCTGAACAACTCCATCATGGATACCCCGCAGGAGGCCAAGTACGGCATGACCCGCGAGCAGCTGGTCGAAGCGTTCAAGTACATGAAGCAAAAGGGTGTTAAGCATTTCGGCATTCACGCATTCCTCGCCTCCAACACGGTTGCCAATGAGTACTATCCGGCACTGGCACGCATCCTGTTCCAGCTGGCGGTTGACGTGCAGAAGGAGACCGGCGTGCATATCGCATTCATCAACCTGTCCGGCGGCGTAGGCATTCCGTACCGTCCGTCGCAGGAGCCGAACGACATCATGGCCATCGGTGAAGGCGTGCATCAGGCATACGACGAGGTTCTTGTTCCGGCCGGCATGGACGATGTTGCCATCTACACCGAGATGGGCCGCTTTATCCTTGGCCCTTACGGCGCTCTGGCTGCCCAGTGCATCCACCAGAAGCATACCTATAAGGAGTATGCCGGTCTGGACGCCTGCGCGGCAAACCTCATGCGTCCGGCGATGTACGGCGCATACCACCATATCACCGTGCTCGGCAAGGAAAACGCGCTGTGCGATCATACCTACGACGTGACCGGCGGTCTGTGCGAAAATAACGATAAGTTTGCCGTTGACCGCAATCTGCCGCAGATCGACATCGGCGATTACGTTTATATCCACGATACCGGCGCACACGGCTTTTCGATGGGCTATAACTATAACGCAAAGCTGCGTTCCGCAGAGCTGCTGCTTGCGAGGACGGCTCGGTAGAAATGATCCGCCGCGCAGAGACCCCGAAGGACTACTTTGCAACGTTTGATTTTACCGGACTGTTTGATAACATTAAGTAAGAGTTTACCACAAAAAAGGACCCGTTTGGGGGTCCTTTTTTTTGCGTTCTGTGGAGTAATGGAGAATGGGAAATGAAGAAAATTGACGCAATGATTTATCATGTTTCTCCGTTTTAATATTATATGAAGGTATACCGCATCTAACGAGTGGCACACGTTGGCGCCCTACGGACAACGTAAAATCAAATATTTCTGGGGCACACTGTGCGCCCTTTTACGGTTAGGTGTGTGCAGGTGGTTTACAAACGGTGCGCCGAGGTCGTACCCAGGGCACCTTCTCTTGCCCTACGGTCAATTCACCTTGGCGCCCCTGCGGTAAAGTTTGTTGGTAAAGTGGAATCCGCAGGTGTTGTCCATAACAACGCGTAAACGAGTTGCGCAACACTGTTATGTTGCGCCTGCGTAGAGTAAACCATATGTGTAGCAGTACGGTCTACCAGACCAAGGGGGTGCCGCCCACTTAGTAAACCGACGCAAAGGACAACAAGGCAAAACAGATTTGCAATTTGCGTGAGAGTCATACCTTGTATAATCTGTATCGCTTCCATACTATCTCTCCTTTTCGTTTTCGTTATTTGGATTGTTCAAAGCAAGTGCGTCTGGCCGCTCTGGCTGCATTGAATGTCCGCTCTGTGTCGAAAAACGTATATCTGCCTTACGCCTGTGGAGTGGTCTTTTTCCGGTCTGTCTTGCGATGAACGGAGTCGTATCAGACACCCCCAAAGCAGCTTTGCAGCCAGCGGGGCCCAGATCAGCAGCACGACAAAGTAAATCAGCATCGGAATGGTCGAGCACCTTCAGATAGTCGATAAGCTTATACTCCCC
>VOFI01002556.1_pt1 | contig 28383 bp, 53 predicted proteins | sample 5384131 | NCBI WGS metagenome assembly VOFI01 (sample SAMN12384728, study PRJNA508395) | human gut metagenome | isolation source: healthy gut H | host: Homo sapiens
AAGAACCATTGTCGATGTCATGGACTATATCCGCACAAACAAAATTCCCGGATTAGAAAATATCTGGCTTTACGACACCGCGCCACAACTGGGAACCAGAGGCAGCCGCCGGATTCTTGGTCTTCATCATCTGGAAATGGAGGATCTGTACGGCCAAAAGGAGTGTGACAATCACATCGCCGTGATTCCCTCTACCGTCAATCCCGCTATGCCCCAGGTTCCTTCAAAATCCCATACGGCGTACTAGTTCCAATAACAGTAGACGGACTTTTAGTCGCCGGAAGATGCTTCTCTTCGAACTGACAGTCAACAGCATGACGAACTTGGTTACACACTGCTTTGCATATGGACAGGCCGCCGGGTCGCCGCTGCTGTTGCTGCTGCAGATGATGTGAAAGTAAGAGATGTAGACATAAAAAGGTACAGACGCAGTTGAAGAAGCAAGGCGTCTATCTGGGATAACACTCTTCGGGAGTATCCCAATAGAAAGGAGCACATAATGGAAAGTAAATATCAAAATATACTTAAGTTTTCATCGGAAGTGGTGCAGGTCTGATTCTATTTTTCGTCCCTGTCACAGTAAACGGCCGAAGTTCAATTTTAATCGATCAGTTGGTTACTTCGATTTCCACCAACCTGCCCACAGCAGCCCTGGCTATCTCCCTAGCGATCATCATCGCCGGCGCGATCCTGCCCTTTATCAACAAAACCTGGAACAGATCTGCTATGGATGTGATCTTTACCCCTGTTAAAATTTATCGGTGTCTTGTGTGCTGTCGCAGGAGCATTTTCCTTATGTTCAGAAGCAGTCAATACAGCAGTCTTTGAGATGCTGTTTCCAAAGGTAATCATACCTGGCGCTCTGACCGTACCGATCGGCTGCCTGCTTCTGACTTTTATCACAGACTACGGAATTCTCGACTTCTTTGGCGTCTTGGTCAGACCCATTATGCGACCGCTGTGGAAGCTGCCAGGTCGGGCGGCAATCATTGCTGTAGCTTCCTTTATTGGCAGCTTTTCCGTAGGTATCGTAGCTACGGATAACCTCTATCGTGAAGGAAAATTCACACACAAAGAAGCGGCAATCCTTGTAACCGGGTTTGCTACGGTGTCCATGCCGTTCCTGGTTATCGCCGCCAATCTGCTGGGACTGATGCCCCATTGGGGTCTCTTCTTCTGGTCTGCTTTGATCATCACCTTCTTGACGACAGCTATCACTGTGCGTCTCTGGCCTCTCTGCAAAGTGCCGGAAACCTGCTGGGAAAATGCCGAATACGTAGAAGAAGCCCACGAAAGGGCAGCCTGCTGAAGCAGGCTTGGCAGGCAGGATTGATCCAGGCACAGAACGCCCGAATTTATTTGCCAGTCTATGGGGCAACTTCAAAGGCGGTATGATCGCCATAATGAATCTGCTGCCTTTGATGATGTCTTTGGGTACCATCACCTTGCTTTTGGTCAATTTTACTGATGTCTTCGACTACATCGCCTGGTTGTTTTATCCATTGACCAAGCTGACCATGATTCCTGACGAGATGGCAGTCGCCCAAGCTGCCGCAATCACTGTAGCAGAACCGGTCACTTCCATGGTCGTTGCTTCCAGTGCAGCTTCCATCGTATCCCGCTTTGTCGTAGGCGTGCTTGCAATTGGCGAAATTGTCTTTTTTACAGGTACAATTCCCCTGCATCCTGCCAAGCAATATCGATGTCTCGCTAGGGAAAACTTTTTATTATTTGGATTGAACGTGTGGTTTGCATCGTTGCACTGGCGTCCATCGTGGGACATCTTTTCTTATAGGCAGCATTCAATTGCAACCAGGCCTTGGTTTATGGTATACTTAGACAATATATAACTGCTATATATCCAAGGAGGTAAGAATCGATGAATCTCACAAAAACAACGCAGTCTCTGGAAAAGAACGGCTACAAAGTCTCGGTCTTTCAAACACTGGAAGAGGCTGATCGCTATCTCAACCAGCAGATCGACAGCACTACCGTCGGCCTCGGCGGTTCTATGACCATAGAAGAAATGGGTTCTTTCCAAACCCTGTCGACCCACAACGAAGTCTATTGGCACTGGCATCCTGCCGATGGTTTGACGGCAGAAGACACAAAAAAAGCGATGGACACTGCCATCTATCTTTCATCGGTCAATGCCATCAGTGAGGACGGCGAAATGGTCAATATCGACGGTGCAGGCAACCGTCTGGCCTCTACCCTTTACGGTCACGAAAAGGTTTACTTCATCGCGGGCACCAACAAAATCGTCGAAAACCTCCATCAGGCCATCGACCGCGCCCGTAATGTAGCCGCACCTCTCAATGGGAAAAGGCTGGACTGCAAGACCCCTTTGCGCAGTCAAAGGAAACCGCTGCTACGACTGCAATAGCGAGGAAAGAATTTGCAATGCGATGGTTATTCACTACAAGAAAAATGATGTCATCTGAAATGGAAGTCATCTTAATCGAAGAAAGTGCGGGGTATTAATTATGGAATTGAAAATCAGAAAAGCGCAAATCACTGACCTGGACAAAATTTCAGCAATTGAAGCAGAATGTTTTCCGCCGGAAGAAGCTGCTTCAAAAGAGAAGTATACCTGAGGCTTGCCAATTATCCCGACTACTTTATCGTCGGTGAAGCAGAAGGAGAGATTGTAGGTGTCGTCTGTATGATTCCCATGGCGACGCCCGTCATCGACGATGACATCTTTGAAATGGAAAAGGTACCCATGGGAACAGTGTGCGCGGTGCTATCTGTCATGACAGCCGCCGCCTGGCAAAAGCAGGGTGTCGCCGAACAAATGCTCAATGTTGCCGTAGAAACTGCCAGGCAGTTAGACATGACCTCCATGGCTTTGACATGCAAGGAGCACTTTGATTCACTATTATGCCAGGTTCGGCTTTGAGAAACAGGGAATATCCGCCTCCGTCCACGGCGGCGCAGTCTGGTATGACATGGTCAAAACGCTGTAATATCCAGAATCACAAGCCACAATAAAACCATACTGCTGCGGAAGGAATCAGAAAGATGATACCTCCCAAAAAAAAAAGACCGTACTCTCCTGCCTGCATTTCCGAGACAGGCAGAAAATAAGTTGTCCGGCAAAAGACAGCCGACGCTGTTTTTTAACAAATAAATGACACCTAAATACAGCCCTACGGATACCGGCCATTTAGTCTGCGAAAAGATCATCAGACTCCGCAAGCTGTAATTAATTCCAGACAACGAATAATAATCTGCAATTTGCAGCGGTCTCCATACAAAATACAATTGCCGCCGCAGCGAAAGCATACGCCGTGCACAACTTGAATTTTACACGGTTCACGGCGTTGCTTCCTTTGCAGAGGGCCGAATCAGCAGTTCTACAGAAGACGTCTTTTCAATGGTCCCCAGAGTTGATAACGCAAGCAGGAGTATCAAGAACAGTTTTGCAAAATCAAGCACTTCTGCCTGCCTTCCTTCCGGCCCCAAAAGCTGGTTCCATCCTGTTTGATATACATAAGCAACGTTCTCATCCTTTACAAACTGTTCCTGCAGATATTGATATTGTTCTTTCGCTCTTTTAAAGCCATTCAATTCGGCTTGTTCCGGTGTCAGTTCGGAAACATAATATTCCAAGACGGCAGAGCTGATTTCTCCCCTGCTCATGGCGCTGGTACTGTTCCTCAAGCTTCACTGACAAAGCTTCAAATCGCTCTTCTTCCGTTTTTATCCATTCAGCCTTCTCCTCTGATAGCTCTCCCTCGAGAATCTGTGAATACTTCTGATAATATGCCTCCTCTTTGTCCGTAAAAATGGACTATCCCAATAAGAGATTACCTGTATCACAAGAAGCAGCGCCAGAAGAAACAATCCCCGCTGCATCAGGAATAGCTTTTTACACTCCCCCTGAAGCAGGCTGGCAGAAAGTTTGGTCGTAGTTTTTTTCCTATTAAAAGGATGGAGCCACTGGTTTTTCTTTTGCTTCAACGGAGCTTCTGACGAGAACAGCCTTACTGACAGCAGCAGTGAGACCACGACTGCAGTAACCACTGTCAGAAGGCCCGCAGTTACGGAAGAGATCGGGATTCCGAAAAATTAAAATTGATGTAGTCATTAAAATAATGTGAAGTATCCATGATAGCAGCCAGATTCAACTGGCGAATCGGACTGAGCCAGGAATAATCCTCTATGCTCAGCCATAGCAGCAGCTCACCGGTAAAAGCTGTCACAATGCACAGTATCGAATAGACCTGATTGCGGCAGCAGATACAGAAAAAGAAAAAACACACTGCTTACAGCCGTCACAGCTATCCACTTACAGAGAAGAAACAGATAAAAATATGTATTGATGCTGATTGCGAAAGGGCTTGCCATATATCCGTCCAATGACTGGATGGCAGCATCTCCCCTTCCCAACAGATCCATGGCGCCTGCCACAAGATAATTGGTTCCATAAAATAAGACAACAAGCAAAAAAACACCACAGTAACTAATGTCAGATACTTGGCCCCGATCAACCGCCCCCTGCCATTTTTGTCGGCTTTATTAAATGAAGCAAGCCTTCTGCCCGTTCCTGCAGCATCAGCCGAATCAGTAACGCAATGACAGTAAGAAACAGGAAGAAATCTGTCATGTGATAGTCCGCCACGTACCGCATTCCCGTCGGATAATCCGTTTCCGGCCGTATACCGTGAAGACGGCTGTATACACTTCTCGTTTTTCAAGACTTTCCCTGTTAAAATAGCTTCCATTAAAGACGGCCGCATCCTGCATTTTTTCCGACTGCTCATCAACACCCTGCAGAAAGTCTTCGTAAGAAACCGGTTCAGCCTCGTTTATTATCCATCTGTCTATATTTTGATTTTCATCGAAATCTCTTTTGTAATCTGATTAGACAGCAACACGCCGTTTAGAAGAAACACCAGCGGGAGCAATATCAAGAGAAACTTCCACTGAAAGAGTTTCTTCCATTCACCTGTTATCAAATTTGCCACAATTAAAGCCCTCCGAAATAATATAGGTATACATCTTCCAGAGACGGTCTGACTTCTTTGCAATTCCACACGGGATCAGGATTTTCTGTGATAATCCTGACAAACAGCTTTTCCTCCAGCTGGGAAATCCCCGCAATGCACCAGGCAGACGGCAGGCCGCCGTACTGCTCTTCCGTCAGTTCCGTCTCATATACCAGTGAGCGCATGTGGTTTAGAATCTCATCCTTGCGTGCTTTTCGGAGGACCTTCCCTTCCCCCATGAGGATAAGCTCCTTTGCAATAAATTCCACATCTGAAACTACATGGGTAGCGATCAGAACAATCTTATTGACGGCAATACGCGAAATCAGATTACGGACCGCGATTCTCTGCTTTGGGTCCAGTCCCGCCGTCGGCTCATCTAAAACGATGATGTCAGGATTATTTAGAATCGCCTGCGCGATCAAAAGCCGCTGTTTCATACCGCCGGAAAGGGTTTTGATTTTACTTCCGGCATATTCTGAAAGCTCCACCATTTCTAATATGGCTGGAATCTGCGCTCTGGCTTCCTTCTTTTCCATTCCTTTCAAAGCTGCCATATAGTCCAAGAATGCTCCAACTCTGAAGGCCGGGTATAAAGCCTGCTGCTGAGGCATATATCCCAGTATTTTTCGATAAGCTTCCCCATCTTATTGACATCTTCGCCATCAAGGCAGACCTTGCCGCTGTCCGCTTTTAAATTTCCTGTCAGTATGCTGATCAGCGTCGATTTTCCGGCGCCATTGGGTCCCAAAAAGTCCATAGATTCCCGGCGTAAGGGGAAAATGAGACGCTTTTCAGCGCCTCTTTTCTGCCATAATTCTTACACAGCTCTTTCACTTCAAGTTTCATGGTATCTCCTAAAATACTCATCCAGTTCCTTCAATCTGACGGAACCTTCAAAATCCCCTTTATAATAGTCCTCCTTGTCCATCATATACATGGACTTCTTTGTGTCGTCTGCGGTATAATAGAGAAAAGAACGCTTCGTTTCCCCTACGATTCGGTACGGGACATTTTGCTCCGCCTCATACAGCAGCTCCTCCTTTCCTGTTTTCAGAGAATACCTGTAATAGTCAGTTTTTGCCGTTTGGTTTTCTCTTCAAGAAAAGCAGCGTGTCTCCTTCTATGATGCTGCTGACATCTACCCCGCCTGCATCGAAAACATAGCCGTTCTCCAGGTCAAGCAACAGTTCTTTTTGATCCTTTTTCAAATCCCACCGATAAACCCGGTTCTTTACAAAACCAAGATATCCTTCGTCTTCAATCATTTCTTCTTCAATTTCTTCTGGATCAAATCGTCTTCGTACAAACCGCTGATATAAAAAGGCGGTACAAAGGCCCTTACTTCACCGTCCTCGTTTCTGACTTTTTTCAGGAAACCTTTCTTTATTATACTGGTATCTTCCTGTTTTAGATCGAAGAGCAGGTACCGATACCACTGGGGCGGTTCATCAAAATACCAGTCTTGATAGCCTTCATAAGGATCTTTAGCTTTCATAATCCGGTCATTTTTGCAAAAGCGCCCTGTTCATACTGCTCGTAGAATTCTCTTTGTGTCAAAGGCTGCTCCTGATACCGGAAACTTCAATGGCACTGTGATTTTTTGAGACTGCCTCAATGATACACTGCACTGGTTCCTTCTGTCTCGGCGTGACCTCCGTGATTTCTCCCGACTGCAGGTCTACTGCGATACACTGCTGAGTCTGTATGTCCTCTTCATCGCTGTCTGCCGGGTTATAATGCCAGTTTAAGATCGTAATCACTTTATGCCCCGCATAATATGTAGGCGACAGATTCAGATCCGCCTCCCACTTTCCCGGTGCACCGTCGCCCCGGTCAATCTCTGTAATAACCTTCCGGTGGTTCCCATCCAGGTTCATTTGAACAAGCTCGTATACATTCTTCTCCGAATTGTTGATAAAGCAATACAGCTTCCCCCATATTCTGCAAGACCCAAGGCTCCACGATAACCTTCATACCAGCCGCTGCAGCTGTCGTCGTTATGTCTGCAGTTAGCTCTGCTGCAGATGACATAATCTTTTCTCGATTTATAATCAAAAAAAAGAGGAGGTTCCCGTCTTTTATACGCAGCACGCCTGTCTCTCCTGCCGAAAACGTTAGAGAATCATTAGCGCCCTGCACCACTGCATCTGTCGAGGTTTCCGCTATTTCTACAGAGAGCGCTTCAGGTTTGCTGCAGGAATAGAAGAACAAGCTCATGGCACATAATAGGATACTGATTACAATTTTTTTTTCATAGGCCCTCCACAATATAATGACGGCTGAATCATGGTACGCTCAGCCGCCAATACCCTACATCTGGGTATAAAAACTTCCTGATCCGCCTTCACAAGAGAACTTATGCGTACTGTGCAGAGTTTTAATATAAAAACCATAGGAATCCGAGGCAGTAAACGTTCCCGATGCGCCTGTCTTGTTGGCACTTTTAGTGAACTGATTGTCCGAGGCTGCCCCTGCAAACCGAACACGTTCAACCTCTGTCAATTTCTTTTGGCCGCACCCTTATCTCAATAAACACCCAATTAATTTTATTGCACTAGAATTATTCCGCAATACATGTTTATGTAATACATATTAATATTATATCATTTCAATCTCAACAGGTCAATCGTTTTCAAAATATTCGTTCATTTCTTTACTGCAATAAAGCTATAAGTAAATGTAAATATAGGAATACTATGGTAAAAGGGTTTGTGCTGTAGAGTACATTGTAGTTCATGTTTCACAATGGCTGAAGTCAAAAGCAGCCCATCAACATCTGATGGACTGCTTTTTCCATTACAAGCAATCTTTCTGCGGCATCAGTCGCTAAATCCGATCGTTCACATTCATCGGCGGTCATGGTAATCTGACAGCAGTACTTGCTGCCTTTCATATGTTCCGCCGCATAGCTGAGACCGTTGGTTCTCTCGTCAAGAAACGGTTTGTCAATCTGGAAAGGGTCGCCCAGCAAAATAATCTTCGTGCCCCTGCCTGCGCGAGTAATAATGCCCTTGATTTGATTCGGCGTCGTATTCTGGGCCTCGTCAATGATTAAATAGGTTTTTTACGATGGAGCGGCCTCGAATAAAGTTCAAAGCTTCCGCCTGTATAATGCCTCGGTCAAAGACTTCATCCACCTTACCGCTCAGCTCCAGTTCATTTTTGTAGCGTTCCTCCTCATCAGAGTCAATCAGCTGTTCCAGATTGTCGAGGATCGGTCTCAGCAGCGGGGCAATCTTATCCTGTTCATCACCCGGCAGAAAGCCGATCTCCTCGTCAAACTGCGCGTTGGGCCGGTTGACCAAAATCCTTCGGTATTCCTCTTCTGTGCTGTTCAGCGCCTTCTCAAGGCCTACGGCCAGCGAATAAAAAGTTTTAGCTGTTCCAGCCATGCCTTTTACGATGACCAACGGCGCTTTCTCACTGGGCATCATCAACGCTTCCTGCAGAAAATACTGCCCTGCGCTTCTCGGCTCCACGCCGTACGGTTTTTTGCCTTCTTAAATTCCAGGGAACGACTTTGTTTCCTTCAATTCTGCCCAGCTGCGTTTTTTTCTCGACTGATCTGCTTTGATGATGACAAATTGATTCTCATATAAGTTCGGCTGCCTCCTCTGCCCCTCTTCATCGACCAGGTAAAGGACGTCTTTTGCCATTTTTTTCGAAAAATAGCGAAATTCTTCTTCCGGAGCAAAACATTCAATTCGACCGGTATACTGATGCTCACCGCGGACCACTTGTTCGCTTTCGAAATCCTCGGCAGGGGATATCGATCATGGAGGCTTTTACCCGCAAAACTATATCCTTCGTGACCAAAATTACATTCTCTCCGCTATCGCAAAGAGCTTTTACAAACCCTGAGAATGCGATTATCTGCCTTGAATCGGCAGTTCCTCCGGCAGTTCCACATTGACACAGTTGGATTCAATGCGCAGTCTGCCGCCGTCCTTCAGCTGCACTCCGGTCAAAAGATCACCTGTCTGTCTCAAGCTTTCCAGCTCTCTGATAGAGGTCGTTTTCTTTAAATCTATAGATTGCATCCGGTGCCTGTATCAGCACATTGGTGTCTAAAACATAAGTTTTTTTTTTCATCGTCTATTCCTCCCTCTGCACCTCTCGCATGTACCTGTTTTATCATGACATATGCCTCAGCGCTTTTCCATTAAGTTTATGTTAAATCTTCCTTCGGCATACGTTTAAAGAAGTCCATAATTAAGGGGAACGGAAATCATTGCGGTGATGAGGTCCGCCAAAGGCTGTGCAATCTGAATGCCGCGCAGTCCAAGAAACTGCGGCAGAATCAGAATTAGAGGGATAAAGCAGATGCCGCTTCTCATTGCTGCCGTAACTGTCGCTCTTGCCGCATGGCCCGTACTTTGAAACAGCATGTTGGCAGACATGGTAATTGGCGCCAGCATAATGGCCATACACTGCATTCGAAGGGAAAAAGTGCCGATAGCGCCTACCCCTTTTTCATCACAGAAATGATTGATGATGTAATCCGATGCAGCGATACAACTGAGAGACAGGACTGCGATGGCCGCAAACTGATGACAAAAGTAATCTTGCAGCTCTTTTTTACACGACTGTACTTCCCAGCTCCGTAGTTAAAGCCTGCTACCGGCTGAAATCCCTGACCGATGCCGATGCCAATGCTGAAAATCGTCATGCAGCATCTTCCCACGATGCTCATAGCTGCAATTGCCACGTCGCCATAAAGGGCGGCCTGTTTATTGAGCAGCATGGAGGAAACACTGTTCAGACTTTGACGTACCAAACTTGGAAAGCCGGTTTTGAGGATGTTAAGATAATCGTCACGTCTCTTCGAAACACAATGAATAGAGATTTTACTCTGGGTCTTTTTTTTCTGAGAAACATGCTCAGAAGAATGCTGAAGCTGATGCACTTGGATAGAGCCGTGGCGATGCCCGCACCCATGATTCCCATATGTAAGACAAAGATAAACAGCGGGTCCAATCCAATGTTCAGCAGCGCCCCCGTCAAAAGCCCAATCATCGCCAGGGCGGCCCGCCCTTCGTAGCGGAGGATGTTGTTCATCACCTAACTGGAAATGTAGAGAGGCGCAGCCGTGAGAATACACATGCCATACGCTTTGGAATAAGGTAAGATAGTCTCCGTACTTCCCAAAAAGCGGAGCAGCGGCTCAAGAAACAACAGTCCAAAAACAGCTGATCAACAGCCCTGTCCCTATTGCCAGAAAGAAACTGCTGGATGCAAAGCGGCCTGCGCTTTCCACATCCTTAGCACCTAGTTTTCTGCTGATGTTGCTGCCCGCGCCCCTGTCCATACATGAAGCCAAAGGCCTGTAAGACAGCCATGAGGGTGAATACGATGCCCGTCGCGCCGCTGGCGCTGGCGCCCAGCTGGCTGACAAAATAGGTATCGGCCAAATTGTAGAGACTACTGATCAGCATGGTGATCGTCGTTGGCACTGCCAGACTGACAATCAGCGGCGTCAGAGGACTTTCTGTCATTTTTTCATATTGTGTTATATTCTTTTTCATACTTTTATTCATGTTACTAGTATACCACTTTTTGACTTAGTTGGGACTGTCCGAGCAGAGATGTTTCTTATAAAAGAAAAATCTGCCGAACGTCAGATTTACTATGCAAGCATGCCGCAGCGGCTGTCTCCGCGATAGTTTGCGACAAGCGTTAAAAAAGGAGCCTGCCTCTTGGCAAAACTCCTCAATTGCGGGTTTTGTATCTATTTTAAACAATTGTAATATCTTTTTATGATGATGACGCCGTCTTTTTCGTATGGCTGTATTCGATCGTATCACCTTCGCAGATTTTCCGTTCCACCCTTCCTTTGGTATAGTACTCAACCATGATATAACTGGTGTTTTTTCAATTTCTTGACCTGCTTTCTGATGGAATCCGCATTCATCGCCGTTGTGCTTATCACATTGTCCCCTTTGTCAAACTGTTCTTGATGACGATTTTCTGTAAATTGGGTGCGCTCTTCATGTTGATCTTATAGCTGAATTTTTTCAATTCACCGTGCTTGGTCTTAAAGCCCTCACTGGACTCATATTTCATGTCCTGGTACAATGCATCTCCTTCTTCGTCAAATTCTGCACTGCAGCCAGTCTGCCCCGGCATCAGATAGACCTTTGCCATCGGAGGTCTGATAGACAGCGTTTGCATACATAGAGTGCTTCTTCCCGCTTTCCACATACAAGGTGCCCTCCAGGCTGAACTGATCTCCGCCGGTTATTTTGAGCTCCCTGATCTCTCCATCGCTGACTCCGCTGACCGCATCGTCGTACATTTTGAAATACATGCCATACCCTTTTAGATCCTCAAACTGATACGTGTCGCCCTTCTCTTTACCGTAGATTGGTCCTCTCTCGGCCATGCTCATCTTCGCTGCCTATATAATCCAAGGTCACAAAGAATCCAATCAATAGATCTTCGCTGGTCTGCCCTTTTTTTCCCTTATCTGCCAGCCTGCAGCCGGTTAACAGCGATATCATCAGAACCAGACTCAAGGCTGCCCAATATCCTTTTTTTATTCATCTTCCTCTTCCTCCAATACGCCGTCAAATTTGAGAATATCTCCCACATCACAGTGCAGGAAATAGCAGACTCTGTTTATGGTGTGAAAACGAATACCCTTTGGCCTTACCGCTGCGCAGGATGGACAAATTGGCTTCCGTAATGCCCACCAGCTTACACAATTCCTTCGAAGTCATGTTATTCTTCTTCAGCACCTCGTCCAAATAGATTTTGATTGCCATCGCCGCCTCCTAGATTATCATATCGTTATCTTCCTTTAAGGCCTTGTCTGATGCAATGAACTTTGACAGAAGGAGGACAGCGATACACATAGCGATGGAAAGAGAGGAATATCGACTACATAATTCGCTTTGTATACTTTTGTCCAGATCAGAAATTGAGACAGATTTACAGCGATGGAAGTTATTATCATCACGGTGACGGAGATACGGCAAATCCGGCTCAATTTTTCCGCTGCAGAAATGGTCTCCTGGCTGTACCTGTCTGCCCGCAGCTGATCGACCATTTTGATGGCGTGGACGATGACGAAGATATTTAAAACCGAGGGTATCTTATCCGCAAAATATTTAATCCATAGAAACACCGTTGTATTGTAGTCGCTGTTTAAAAGCTGATCCACCTCCCGAACGCCCCTTGCGGCTGGTACCACCTCTGTAAAGATACCTAAAACAATTTCGGCAACGATGGTTACGGCAACTGCAGTCAAAATTAGCTTCAGATACTTTGCCAGCTTCTTCTCATCAGTGCCCACTGACGCCTTCATGCATTTCAGCACTGCATAGCCGACCACCATAGACCAGAAGGTCATCGCAAGAGCCCCGCCTTTGCCAGGCATCGCACCATAGAGATTGCTGTTGACATAACCGGGATTCACCATCAAGTACATCATGATAAAGAGCATCACCGACATCATAATCAGAAGAATATCGATAGCATCGGGTTCCTTCTTCTGTCTGGCAACTCTATCAACCAAATAAAGCACTGGCAAAATAGAAATCAACAGATAAATGATCATTGCCGCAATGTTTCCCGCTGAACTGGCCAGTGATAACGCGCGCAAGGCTTCTCCAATCTGTCCGAAAGGAAACGTAAAATATCCTGATTCATGGTGACCTCCTGTACATCAATTATTGTTTTACGATAATTGTTAATTTAAGAATACCACAGAATTATTGTTTGTCAATAATTTTTTTCGCATTGGTATAAAGACAACAAAAAAACGGAGCAGAAATCCGAAAAATTTAATTTCCCTCCGTGTTACATCGTGTTGAGACAGTTATTCTCTTAGCTCAATCCTTTGCCCTTTTCGTTCTCTTGTTTTTTACCCGATCTACTGATCCGATAATTATTAAAGCGCCGATGGTTGTGACGACGGTTGCAACCAAGGTCAGCATCTTTGCACCGCTGATATCCAGAATGATGCCGCCGAAGAGACTGGAAATCATCGTAGTCACAGTGACCATCATGGTGAACAGCGCCTGCCCTTTGACGGCTTCTCCTTTTGCTCATCATCTCGTCGATGAAATGTACCATAGCAGGCAGAAAGAAACAGGCCGAAAGAAATCAGTTGAACAGCTGTGCAATATATACCATAGTCACGGTAGTAGCAATATAACACATGGCAATTTTGACGACAAACCTACGGCTGATACTTTCAGCATCAGTTGACAGGTGAAGCGTTTACGCAGGTTGTCAAAGCAGAACATGACCGGTATTTCCAGGAAGGCCATCAGGGAGAGGATCCTTCCCATATCTTCGCTGTCGCCTCCTACGTCGGATACGACCTGAATCATATAGTTATTGAGAATCTGATTGCTGAAATAGACACCGATGACGCCGATGTTCACTACCAAAAACATCTTGTTTCTCTTGATAAAGTCAACCAGATTGATTTCTTCTACAGTCTCCTCTTTTTAATTTGACGTCGATGACGCCCTCCTCTGTGTTGACCGCCTTTACCTTGTTATATTGTGACTTAGTCAAAGCCAGGCTGATCAGCAGCATGACGAGAACCACTTCACCGGTGATGGGCATGACCATGACGCCATAAGTTTCTACCATGGTACCCAAAACGCCAACTAAAGCCGAATACGCCAAAGAGCCCACGCCTCTGGCTACGCCAAAACTGATATGTATGCCGCATTCTTCCAGCTTAAAACTCAGTGAATTGATCAACGGCTGCAATATGGTATGCCATGCGATGAGCATGAGAAAGATCAAAGACAGAGCAAGGGTCTTCTTTTGAAGGACACACAGTCCCGCCATCATCAAAATCATGATGATGGTCATCAGCTGAATAATCCCAATCAGTGTTATCTTCTTTGATCGATCAGCAAAATCAGCGACCAGCGGCTGCAGAACAACAGCTACTACGTTTGCCACAGCCAGTATGACCCCGATTTCGGAGTTAGAATAACCTCGCGCTAACAAAAAACCGATGCAAAACTGCCTACGACTCCATATATCATCCAATACGTTCCCTGTGTACAGGCGTATTTAAAATTCAGTAATTTCCCCATGTCCTTCCTCCGGTTGCTCCAAAATATTCCTACCTAATGATTATACCAGTCTGCGCTGGTTTTGCAAAGGAAATTTGTATGGGGGGACGGCCAACACAAGAATACATCTTCCGACTTTATTTTCTTTTTTCTTATTCTGTCGTTTTTCTGTTTTGCTGCCTTTTCAATCACGAGTACGCTTTCTGATTTTTGCAACTGCAGAATCAATTCCAAAAACAACTATGAGAGCGGCACGCAGTGCTAAAATAATTTTCCCATCCGTAAGTAAGTCGTCCATCGGAAAAACACTCATCTTATAATTCATCATACGCATAATCATAATCTTTCATCAGAGTATAACCTTTAGGTAAGTCAAAAATCAAACCTATACTTATTTGATGCAGCGCCACTCTTAATGTTCAAAAGCGCCACGAATTCTCATCCGCAGCGCTCTTCTCGTCATTATCTCACATATTCTACCTGGATTTTGTCCATGGTCAATTCTCTCTCTTCCGGCTCTTTCACCGGGTAGCCCAGAATGATGCCCGCACAAGGGACGAACCCTTCCGGAACTTTCATGGCTTCACAAAGCTCCTTGTTATAGGTGATGGCTTTGATATTCCCTCTGATGTAGCAGGAGCCCAGACCGATATCCGTAGCTGTGATAGCCATGTTTTCCACAACACAGGACGCGTTGCACATGGAAAGCTCCACGTCGTCGGCTTTGCCGGAAACCAGAATCAGCGTCGGCGCGCCGTATAGCGGATGCACGTTGGGATCGCCAAAGAACTTGCTCCCTCCGCATCGATTTTGTCCAGCAGCTCTCTATTCTGAATGACTGTGAACTTCAGCGTTTCAAATTTCCCCATGCCTACCGGCGCAGCATTGCCACACTGGAGTACAATGTTCAATTCCTTTTCTGAAATCTGATATGGTTTGTATGCTCTGCAGGAGCATCTTCTTGCAACAGCTTCTTTCTTTTTTAAAAAAATCATCTCCAATCTTTCCTCATGGATTCGTAGTTCGATATTCTCTATTATACACCTTTGAGAAAGGTTGTGCAGTTTTTTGTTGCTCTTATGCCGCTTTTTTCTCCATCCGACACGGATTTTGCTGCCCCAGAAGGCAGGACTTTGTCTGCCACTACCGCGAGAACCAGGGTAATCACGACCGCCGGCAAAGTGTTTCCGCAAGGAATATCCACCGTCATCAGATATCTGTAAATGGCAAAGCCGCAGGCCCACACGATCAGATTTGTCCAGTTAAAACTCTCTTTGATGTGGTCATGATGCAGCACAAAGAAATCTGCAATGAGAATCGCGATCATCGGCGCAAAGACGGAACCGATCAGATAGAGGAAGTTGGTAATGTCGTCCATCGGAAACAGAATCGCGCAGATGGTTCCCAGGATGGTCACTGCCACTGCAATCCACTTTCCATTCCACTTGGCAAAGATGGACTCCGCCGAAATGCCGGCAGAATAAGCGTCCAGGAAGGTTTGTCGTCACCGGAGAATACGACGATCAAAAAGCCCTGCGATGCCCAGGCCCGCTTTAACCATGATCTGTGCGATATCGTATTCGCCTGTAAAAATCGCCGCTCCCATGCCGATGACATACATCCAAGTACTGACTATTCCATAGACCACCGTGCTGGTCATGGTGGCGGCAAAAGGCTTCTCCGCCTCCCTGGTGTAATCGCTGATCAAAGGCAGCCAGGACAGAGGCATGGCAACAGCAAGCTCTACGGCGGCTCCAAAGGAGAGGCTGTCATTTGGCGCCATAGCGATGCCGCCCGCGTCAAAGAAAAATGACCTTGCACAGTACCAGTGTCAGAACAAACAAAGCAGCCATAGCCACGGTGTTAATCTTGCCCAGGTTGGTAATACCGATCAGAATCCAGAGGATAATCAGCACGCCGATGACCAGGCACCAGATCAGGCTCCCGTATGAAGCACGCCGTTTGCCGCCAGGGCGCCATCGTAAATCATAATGGCGGTCCACCCTACTAACTGTAAAACATTCAATATGGAAAAGAGCAGACCGCCCTTGTTTCCAAACTCATCTTTGCTGTTCCATGGCGCTTTTTCTCGTCTGCGCACCGATGTAACCGGCTAAAAACAGCATCACGCAGCCGATGACGTGGCCTGATCAGGATTGCCAGCAGGCCTTTCGAAAATCCCAGCGGCGCAAAGTAGGTTCCTGTGAGGATTTCTGCGATGGAAACGCCTGCCCCAAACCAGATGAGACCGTTAGCAAATATCGAAGTCCTTTTCTCACTCACAGACATCACCGCTTTCAAGCATATAGGCGTGATCCATCGGACCGCAGCCCTGCCCCAAGTCCAGCATCGCGGAGAGAGCGCCAGAGATATAGTCCTTCGCCTCTTTAACCGCCGTCTCCAATGGCAATCCCTTGGCCAGACCGGAAGCAATGGCGCTGGAAAGGGTGCAGCCCGTTCCGTGTGTATTTGGATTGTCGATTCTTTGGCCGTAGAACCATTTGCTTCTTTGTCCGTCAAAGAGCAGATCGTTGGCGTCGCTGATCTGGTGGCCGCCCTTGCAGAGAACACTGCAGCCATACCTTACCGTAAATCGCCGCCGCTGCTTTCTCCATGTCAGCTTCAGTCTCAATGTTCATGCCTGAGAGAACCTCAGCCTCTGGGATATTGGGTGTTATGACTGCAGCAAGCGGGATCAGTGCGCTGCACAGCGTCTCCACCGCATCGTCAGAAATAAGCTTTGCTCCGCTGGTGGCGACCATGACCGGATCGAGAACAATGTTCTTTACCCCATACTGCCGCAGTTTTTCTGCTATGGTCTCAATCAAAGTCTTGGAAGAGACCATGCCGATTTTTACTGCATCCGGATAGATATCAGTAAACACGGCGTCCAGTTGTGCTGCCAAAAACTCAGGAGTTGCCTCCAATATATCACTTACGCCGGTTGTATTCTGGGCAGTTAGTGCGGTGATTGCACTCATGGCGTATACGCCATTTACAGTCATCGTCTTGATATCTGCCTGGATGCCGGCGCCTCCGCAGGAATCGCTGCCTGCGATTGTTAATGCTGTCTTCTTTTTCATCATTCCTCCATAAGCATTAATTTTATAATGGCGCTTGCCACAGTTTGTGCGGAGCCTAACCGCACAAACTGATGGAAGGCCTTATGCAACTGTTTCCCAAGAACACGAGGTCCTGCCCATGTGTGATTGGCGAAACAGACTGCAAGAGCGACAGAAAGTGGTGCCCCCAGTCTACCGCCGTGGAAACCTGGTTTATACCAGGGTGAATTCGGTCAGATCTCTTACATAGACATCTGCGTACCATTTAATTTCTTCTTGATCCGCCTCACTGACCTTGTCATAAACGCCAACGATTTTAAAGCCCTCCGCCTTGGCGGTTTTGATTGAGTAGAGGGCGTCCTCAAAGAGCCAGGTATCTTCAATCGGTGTACCCAATTCCGCAATGGCCTCAAAAAAATCTTCGGGTTGGATTTGCTGGCGCCTACTTCGCCGCAGGTCAGGATGATATCAAAATAATCCTTGTATCCCAGCCGTTCAAAAAGCTGCTTCGATACAGTACTTCTCAGTAGATGTGGCAATGGCCATGGGAATTTCCGCCGCCTTCATACGCTCCAAAAAGTTCTCGCGCCCCGGGCTTGAACCCGGCGTCCGCAAAATAATGACCTTCCACGATACCGTTGATGCCCTTGGCGATTTCCCGGCAGGACTGCGTCAGACCGTAAGTTTCTTTCAAATATACTGCGCCCATGTCTACTGTCATGGCAAACAATTTGTTGCCCAGCCCTTCTTCTGCTTCGATACCCAGCGATGCCAGATAATTGGCTCCCGAATTGGTCCAGATCGGCATGGTGTCCAGCAGCGTGCCATCCACATCAAAAAAATTGCCCCTTTTATCATTTTCTTTTCCACCATTTCTTTCGTCACTGCTCTCAGACGCATTGTCGCCTTCTCAATGTCCTTCTGCCCAAAGATGGCGCTGATAACAGCAATTCCACAGATTCCGCTGCCGGAAAGTTCCGGCGTATTTTCCTCTGTTATGCCTCCGATGGCGATGACCGGTATATTTACGGCATCGCAGATGGCCCTTAAGGTGTCGTGGAACCTCATCAGCATCATCCTTTGATCCCGTTGGAAAAACCGCTCCTACGCCTAAATAGTCCGCTCCTTGGGCCTCCGCCAGTTTTGCCTGTTCCACAGTATGGGGCCCGACACGCCCAGAATCTTATCCGGGCCAATCTTCGCTCTGACATCACCAGCCTCCATATCGCTTTGTCCCACGTGCACACCGTCGGCATCCATGGACACAGCGATTTCCACGTTATCGTTGATGACGAAAGGCACAGTGTAGCGGGCGCATAAGGCCTTGATTTCTCTCGCTTCTTCTATGAACGCTTCTTCTTCCAAGTTCTTCTCTCGGTCGCTGCATAAAAGTCGCCCCGCCCTTCAGTGCTTTTTTCTACCACACTGTAGAGAGTCTCGTCTTTCGCCAGCCAATGCCGGTCTGTCACTGCATAGAGCAGCAGATCCTTCTTATCTAATTTCATATTTCGCCCCTTCTTCTAACTGTGCGCCGTCCATATTATAGATGGCGTCGATGATTTTGTTGCGGTACGTCGCGTTGCCGTCGCCTTCTTCCAGGCGCGCATAAGCGATTTCACCGGCAAGCCCCATGGCGCAGACTGCAGCCGCCGCTGCTTTCTAACGGTTTCCTCCGGGTTCGCTACGAGGAAAGCGCACATCAAAGCAGACAGCTGGCAGCCAGTTCCCGTAATCAGCCCCATTTCCGGTCTGCCGTTCCTGATGACATAGCATTTGCTTTCATCGGCCACCAGGTCAATAGCTCCGGTGATGGCGATAATGCTGCCCGTCTTTGCAGCAAAGCCTTGGCGAATTCGATGGTCTGCTCCCAAGGTCTCTTCTGTCACCGCATCTGCTACATCAGCGTCTACGCCTTTGGTGGTTCCCTCACCAGTTGCCAGGGTCTTGATTTCTGAGATGTTTCCGCGAATTGCGTCAAAATGAATTTCGTCCATCAGTTTGTATGCGGTCTGGGTTCTAATGGTACTTGCCCCGGCGCCTACGGGGTCCAAAAAGCACTTTATGTCCCAGCTCATTGGCTTTTGCCGGCCGCAAACATGGAAGGAATGGTATTTTTTGTTCAGGGTTCCGATATTGATAGCGAGCCCGCCGCAGATTGCTGTGATTTCCGGCGCGTCGTCGATGTCGTCAGCCATAATCCGGGCTGCCGCCACAGGCAAGCAGGACGTTAGCCACATCGTTAACCGTCACATAGTTGGTAATGTTGTGTACCAGTGCACCGTCCGCTCTCAAATGATCAAATCTTTCTTTTAACATGGTTTTCCTCTCCTTTTCATTAGGTGTTTAACAAGCCACATTTGCACAGGAAAATTAGCATGTGACTAGAAGCAGAACAAAAACTGCGTATTCGCCAAACCCCTGGCAAATACGCAGTTTAAAAAGTCACGTAATATTTCCCTACGTTGGCATTATCCAAATCAGGTTATGGGTAAAAGCCATACAGCTTACTCTCAGCCCGCTTTCGCGCAGGCTCCCCTTGAATATGTTTCTATTATACAACGATGTCCTAAAAATGCAACCTCTATCGAAGGATTATTCACTGCAAGTCCATGAAACAAGACTCATACTTTGTGACCAGGTCTATTGAACACAGATATTTCGATTACGTATTCGGGCTACTAAATTCATAATATCTCCTTTTGTATAATGAAGGCGTGCAATTTATTTTGTGCCATTACCGGGAAGGACAATTGCTCCGGTTCTGCTTCAAAAACGATAAGGTTATGCTTTTTTGGGAACATCTGCGCATTCTCGCATAACCAGTCCACTGTCAGAAGGCTTCAACAGGGGGGTATATCTGATCCCGGTTACTTTTCCTATCAAATTCTCTGATGCAAAGGCCGTCCACAATCCACAAAAGTAACCGAGCACAGCATATTTTGAATTCTTCAGTGAATCATGTCTTATCTCAAGGTGTATGGATCGATATGGCGTCTGCCACCGCCGCAGCGTTACGCGAAACCTTTGTGGCAGCATCAAAAAACCTAACCTTATTGTAAAGAATGCTCAATCCATACCCCCCATCCCGTATCCGTCCCACCAAGCAATCGCATCAAATCTTTATCGAAGGATTACCGCGCCGATTCTCTCCATATCCTCCATATTGACTCTCTGGATTTCTTCTGTATTAGAAGAGCAGCACCTTTCAATGACGATGGTTTTGTAGTCCAAAGCGATGGCGTCATGGCAGGTGGTGCGGACACAGTTTGGTGTGGTGGTACCGATGAGAACTACAGTGTCGATGTGAAGACGCCGCAGAATCAGATCCAGCTCTGTCTGGAAAAAGCCGCTCCAGCGAGGTTTGATGACGACGTAATCGCCAGGCTTGCGCTCGAGTCCCTCTGCCTCTTCAGCGCCTCCGATCCCTTTAGAACCATGAGCTAGAGGTCTGCCTCCCTCTTCCCAGGTCTGATAACGGGTAAACTCCACATCGCTGCCGTCAGATCTGTAGTGGCGCTTGACCCAGATGACAGGGGCTGCCTGCCGTCCTCGCCTCTTCAATTGTCTTGGCACAGGCGGGCACGGTGGCTTTTGCACCTTTGACACAGAGCGGTGCACCCGGGTTCTACAAAGGCTTTCTGCATGTCGATGATGATCAGCGCTGTATGATTGTTAAATAGTTCCATAATATTCTCTCCTTTTCTTCATTGTAGCACGGCTTGACCGAGCAGGTCAGTGTATTTTCAAATCATAATCAATGCGGTTCTGCGCCCGCATACTTTTGATAAGATCAATAAAAATCTTCATCTGTGGAGTGACCCATTTATTCTTATGATAAATCAACTGGCTCCACATCTGAATAACAGGAATATCGGTAGTTATGATAGCTAAATTCCCTGCCTCGAGGTGTTCCTGCACCAGGTACTGTGGCAGAAAAGAAATGCCTGCCTTTTGCTGCAGAAGCTTTATGATGACATCCGTATCCCCAATTTCTAAAAAAGGATGTAACTCCAACCCCTGTGCTGCCAACAACTGTTCCAGATCATCACAGTAGCTGACACCCCTTGTCGTGAGAATCATCGGCTCCTCGAGGAGCCGTTCAATGGGCACGTCCTCTTTGTCCGCCAGCGGATGGGAAGGGTAGGTAACAAAGATGATGGTTTCCGGCCGCTCAAATACCTTGATCCAGTCTGGAGAATAAATCTTTCGATCCAGAAAATAAAGAAAATCAACGTCATTCTGCCGCATCATATCTAACAATTCTGTGACGAGTCTCGATGTCTCAATACTGGTCTCTATCTGTGGGCACTAGGGTTCTGAATTCCAGCAGGACCGGAGGCAGCACGCCCATCGACAGTGACGCTATGGAACCGATGCGCAGTTTCCCGGCGGGGGTCTCCTCTTTATGGACAAAGGTGCTTGCGTCCTCTGCAGCCTTCATCACCTTCATTCCATGGTCCATAAACTGCATGCCGTGTTCTGTTAATTTGATGTGTTTCCCAATTCGATCAAAGAGCTGCGTTCCCAGCTCTTCTTCCAGCTGCTTGATCTGCACCGTAACCGCTGCCTGAGAATAACCCATCTGCTCTGCAGCCTTTGTAAACTCTGCAGCTCAGCCACTCGTAAAAATGTCCTGATGTTCCTGATCTCCAATTTTCTCACCCATTACTTTTTTTAAATCATTCTATAAAAACCATTAGTTTTACAAATTCATGTTCTCATGGTATCTTAAATTTAGAAAGAAGTCAATGCATTGCTTCCAAATTTTCGAGGAGTTAATAATATGGAGCAAAAACAACAACTACAACAAGAACCATTGCTCAACGCGATGATTAAATTCGTACAGTCTTATATGGACGCACAAAGTGATATCAAGTCCAACAAGATCATGCAGACTGCCAGCGATGAGACCATTGCAGAGCTGCGTCTCTGCGGAATCCCCAGAAAAGGACGGGCCGTAGAAGCTGTCATGGACGAAATGGTGGAGGATGTTTACGCCAATCAAGTAATCATGCAGCACCCTCGCTGGTTCGGTTCGTACCCAGCCCAGCTTCACTGCTCTCATGGCTCGGTGACATTATGACCAGTGCTTACGACCCCTCATGCAGGCAGCTGGATGCAGTCATCAGCCGCAGCCTGCATTGAGCAGGAGGTTATCGCCTGGAAGTGCAGGCAGGCTGGTTATCCCGATACCAGCGGCGGCTTATTTGTTTCTGGCGGCTCTATGGCAAATCTCACAGCCCTCACTGCTGCCAGAAATGCAAAGCTGTCAGAGTTTCAATATCCCCCTGGGGACAGCCTATGTCTCAGAGCAGACCCATTCTTCTGTATCGAAGAAGGGCTTGCGCATTATCGGACTGAGGACCGATCAGATCAGAAAAAATCCCAACAGATTCTGATTTCCGCATAAATATCACTCTGCTGAAAGATGCTGTGTCAGAAGATCTTGCAGCGGGTAAAATTCCATTTGCAGTGATTGCCAACGCTGGAAGTACCAATACTGGAAGTATCGATCCTTTTAACGAAATCACAGCTCTCTGTGAGAAACATCATATCTGGATGCATGTAGACGGCGCATACGGCGCATCTGTGCTGGCCTCTTCTAAATATCGGCATCGTCTGCAGGGAATCGAACGCGCAGACAGTATCAGCTGGGATGCGCATAAGTGGCTGCTGCAGACTTACAGCTGCAGCGCCATTCTCGTAAAAAGACAAAAAGACTTTGACAGACGGTTTCCATACTTGTCCGGAATATCTCAAAGACGCCGCTGCAAATGACGAACAAGTTAACTATTGGGACTACGGACCTGAATTAACCAGGCCGGCTCGCAGCTTAAAGCTATGGCTTACTTTGCAAGTCTTGGGAACAGATACAATCAGTGATATCATCGAACACGGTTTTCAGTTAGCCCAATGGGCGGAGGATGAAATTAGGGAAACATCCACGCTGGGAAGTCATATGTCCGGCACAGCAGGCGATTGTCAATTTCCGCTATGCACCTCCCGGCCTCTCCGAAATAGAAATCGACGCCCTCAACCAGCAAATTTCAAAAGAGATGCTGCAAGATGGCTATGCCGGAGTTCTGACAACAGAACTGAATGGCAGAAAAGTCTTGAGAATCTGTGCACTTCATCCTGAGGCAAATGAAACAGATATGCGAACTACTGTACAGCTTCTCGACAAAATTGCCTGCAAGTTAACGATAGAATTAGAAAGAGAAAGGAATGCATCATGAAAAACAATACCTCTATATATATGCCTGGACCATGTTGATAAGTTTGATTGTCGTCGTAACAGTAACTTTCATAATCTGTCTTGCAGAAGTCAGTAAAACAGTCAGCTATCTTCTGTTTGCAGTAGATATTGTCGCTGCAATTGTCTTCACGGTCTGCCCTGTACGGATCACAAGAGCATCTGCAAGGTGACAATGATAAGTCCTAATAAATTGAATAATGCATAAAAAAGACGCTGCCACATTGGGGCGTCTTTTTCCATTTATAAATCTTCTATTTCCAAACGTCAGTATTGTGAAGGCCGATGCTGGCAGCCTTAAATACAGGATTCCTGCCTTCCGCTTCTGGGAAACATAGTCGTCCAGTGCTTTGATGGCGATGCCGCCGAGGCAAATACGATCATGCACTGCCAAAATTCTGAACACAGGTTTGCGAGCCGACAAACAGTTTATTCTCACTGATAAATTTATCACTTAAATTTGATGTTAAACTCCGCATAAAAGTAATTTCCGATGAGGGATGTAAAGGCAAACAACGCCACAGATACAGTAATGATACTTTTACGCCCACCTCTCCGGAACATAGACTGTACAGACTGCTGTACCAGCGGAATGCCGTTCAAATCGCCGCCTACCGTATACTGTCCTGTACAGAGCACGATAAATACCGTCGTAGAGCAGATGACGATGGTGTCGATAAATACAGAGATGACCTGAACAAGCCCCTGTTTGACAGGGGTGGCTGACATCTGCAGACGCCGCAGCATTTGGGGCGGAACCCATACCTGCTTCATTGCTGAACAGTCCCTCTTCACGCCCCAGACCATACAGGAACCGGCAAACCCGCCGAAGATCGATTTGAAATCAAAGGCTTCTCTAAAAATCTCACCAAAAGATCTCAGGCAGATCTGCCACATGAGCGAAGGTGATGATCAGCCCAATCATAATATAAATGCATGCCATGATGGGAACTAAAATAGAGGATACGATACTGATTTTCTGTGCGCCTCCAAAAACAGGAATGCAGAAATCAAAGCCAGTATACCGCCTGCGATTAACGCCGCCATCTGGTAATTGCCGCCTACATAATGTTCTAAAGACGAAGCGATGTTATAAGACTGCAGCCCGTTGAATCCAAAGGCAAAAGTCACAATCAACAGTACAGCAAAAAGAACGCCCAGCCCTCTCGACTTCATCGCTCTTTCAATGTAGTATGCAGGCCCTCCTTTATAAATTTCGCCTTCTTTCTGCTTATAAATCTGCGCTAAGGTCGATTCGATAAATGCTGACGCTGAACCGATGATAGCCATGATCCACATCCAGAATACCGCACCCGGACCGCCGGCAACAATGGCAGTTGCAACACCGGAAATATTGCCCGTACCTACCCTGGATGCAGTAGCGATCATCAAAGCTCTAAAAAGATGAAATTCCGCCGTCGTGGCTCTTCTCTGTCAAAACTCTGATTCCTTCCGGAAACAATCTAAGCTGCACAAATTTTGTACGAACTGTAAAAAACAAGCCTGTGACAATCAACAGCCAAAAAAGAACGTTACTGTAGATCCAACCGTCTACCTCGTCTGACCACGCCGTAAAGGCATCAATAAATCTCTCCATATAGTTTGTCCTCTCCTCATTCAATTCTAAATACATCCTAAATATATTATGTGTTTCTTTATAACGATTCTGTCAAAACAGCTCGATAATTATACCACGAATGTTCCACTGCCTAAATAATCAGAGTTCGTGATTCAATGAACGCTTCCTTGCAGCAGAATGGCAACGCCGTAAGACGAACGGAATTATTATATCATATGGCAATTCCTCATACAACAAAAATGTTTTTTATTGTTTACTTTCTTCAAAAAAACAAAATAGCAGGGAGCCGGCAATTGTCCGCCGGCTCCCCCTGCCGCTGTCATATATCTTATTTCTATTTATAGACTCTGTTCGCCTGGTTGACCATTTGGTGTAATAAGTCTTTCCGTCAATCTTTCTCACACCGCGAACTTTGTAGTAGTAACGAGTTCCTTTCTTCAGACTCTTGCTGTCCGTGAAAGAAACGGTCTTCGCGTTCTTTTTCGTCACATAGTACGCTTTGGTTCCATAGCTGCTTTTCTTTGTGCTTCTGTAAACCTGGTCTTTATCCACCTTGTAGCTGCCGCTCTTTTTTTCCAGGATACTTTGATTCCCTTTTCTGCCTTTGCTGATTTTGCCGAGATCGTCGTATTCTTCACGCCTTTGATGGTTTCGCGTTTGCAAAATCCTCACCCAGCATCTTTTCGTAGATGGCATTTGCTGCAAAACGGTAATCGTCCTGCTGGTGTGCTTTGTTGGTCAAAGTGTTGGCAAACAGGGTGACCTTCATGCCATTCTTCGCATAGTCGATGGCCTGTACCGTATTCTTGTACTTTTTCGATATGTGCAGAAGACATGAAGCCTTCAATCGGATAATCGGACGTGGTCTTGACCAGAACTTTGGCGCCCTCTGGAACGCTGGTAATGTAGTTGCCGCCGTATCCGTACATGATAAAGTCTTTTTTCTTTTTTATATTTTGCTGTAATCAAGCTGTCGCTTTCGTAAGTCACAGTGGTCAGGGCGTCATAACCGCCTCCGTCCACATATTCCACGCCGATACCCATAGCCTTGGCAGCCTTCAGGGCGTTTGCCGTGTAGCCGACATAAGGTTTGCCCTCTTTTACCAGATTTATTTCTGCATCTGTCAGGCTGCGGTTTCCAACGATGACATCAGCCTTCGCAGGATTGCTGACGATGGTGAATCCCATCTGCTTTCCATAGGCAAAGAGATCCCATCCGAGGCTGGTATTCAGTCTGTCAGAGTAGTTTTTTCACGCCGTAGGCTCCCTGTTCGTTGGACTCAAACGGTGATGCTGTTCTGCCAGGAATGTAAACCTTTACAGACTTCTTGATGACCTTTGCCTTCGGCGCTGTCTTTACAGAGTATCCTTTCAGGATGTACTGATTCTTTACAGAATTGAAATCTGCCGTGGATACCAGGAACTCTCCTTTTGTAAGTGCCTGACGTTACCATTCCAACAGATTTGCCTTTCTTGAGCAGCGCGTTGACCGCCTGAATTGCATCGACACTGTTGTTCCTCAAAATCGTATAGTTTCCGCTGCCGGATTTTGCCGATTTGATGGCAGGCGCTTTGGTGACTGCCTGCATGTTCGAAGATTTGATGGCGCCTTTCTTGGTGATGACAGCCATGTCGAAACCTCTTAACTGGGAGAACGCAGTCAGCGGTTCGGAGTAGAGATCGTTCCAATCGGTGATAACCACGTTGGTGTAAAGGGCTGCATTAGCCATATTCCGCTTGGCCTGATGCATGTCTACGACGATAGAACCTTTCACATAGGTAACGCCGTTGATTTTCACATCCGCCGTCAATTTTTTTTTCAGTTTGACGTCATTCCTCAGCAGGTATTCTACCATCTCTTTTGCAGCTTTCATATCCTGCTGCTTGGAGGATGTCATCGGGATGATGTAATATTCGGGAAGAAGTTATCGTTTTCCTTATACTTCTTACGGAATACGTCTGCTTCTGCTCCGATTTCGTCGCTCTGGCTCACATACCAGGACGAATGGCATCAGAGTCGATGTTTTCCATTCCTCTGCGGTAAAATTCCAGTTGATTTGTAAACATCCTGTCTTTGTTCTCCGCTACGAAGGCAGCGTTGCCGATGAAACCGTATTTGATAGCATCGACAGCTTCCTGGCTTCCATAGGGAACTTCAACCGTAAATGCATTCACGCCATGGAGGAATGCGTACTGCGGGGTATAGCTGGTAGACATGTCGTCAAATGGAATCCAGTTCTTCTTTCCGCTCTTGTCTACTTCCAGATAGTCGCGCATCGGAACCTGGAAACTGTTGATTTTCTCGTTGTTTGCGATTGCTGTAGAACCGAAGTTCTCTCCCTGTGCCAACGCGGTATCCATAAACAGATCGTATTCTGCATTTGGCTCGTGGGTCGGCGAACAAAGGCTCTACCTGGAACTGCTCATAGAATCCATGGATTTCGTGGAAAGAAACTGGGTTCCACTTTGCAATCAAAGCAGTCATCGCCTGGGTTTCTGCCTGGGTCTGATAAGTATTGTCTCTGTTCAGGTCAAAATAGTTAGAATTGGTACGGGTGAAGTTGGTTCTTCCGTCAACGTTTTCTGACGGTACTACGATAAAGAAAATGTCATCGAGAACGTCTTTCACATTGAGGTCAGTGTCTTTCATGTTGTAGTATTTTGCCATCTCTTCATCTGTCATATTTACCGTTGCGTCACTGGTTCTCGAATAGGAGGACGCGCCGGATGATGATGACGTTGGCTCAACTTTACCATTACCGCGGATGTAACCGACACCTGTTACTTTTGTCTTTGATCAGTTCAGACCACACTTTGCCCCTCTCTGCCATTTCTGATTTCACAGCGGCAGTTCCGGCGCTTGTCAGTCCTGTAATCTTGGTATATGGATTTTGCCGTCGCCTTCAGCAGCTTCTACCAGCGCTTCAACAAAATCGAGACAAGAATCCGGCCCGATGATTTCATCTGCATGGACATTGCTGTACATCACCGGCACTTTGTACTTGAGGCTTCCGTTTTGATTTCAGACTGCACTTTAGCAGGCTCCGACTCCGCTTCTCTTTGACAATGCCTGAGAGTTGGACAGATCGCTCGATGAAGCCGAAATAAAGATCGCTCTCATCGGATATCCTGCGGAGGAAGTGCCGATCTGTTCTATTTTGGCATAAATGCCTGCTGCGTTGGCTCTTGCTGCCAGCTCGTCCATCTTCTTGTCAACCTGGCTCTGTGTATAGAAAGAATCGTATGGTCTGACCCATACAGAAGTTTCACCCAGCCTCACATCGCCGTTGGTGCAGGCAAGGGTGTATTCGCCAGTGTAGTCCAAGACTTTGTTCCTGACTACCTTGCGGCCTCTTCCGTCAACACCGTTATAACCGAACATGGTCTTCGCATCAAAGGATAGCTGCAGATAAACGGCATCCCCTCGGCCACTGCGGTCTGTTTGATGTTT
>VOFI01002262.1_pt1 | contig 28349 bp, 25 predicted proteins | sample 5384131 | NCBI WGS metagenome assembly VOFI01 (sample SAMN12384728, study PRJNA508395) | human gut metagenome | isolation source: healthy gut H | host: Homo sapiens
TAATATATTCATTTCCCGTCCGGATCATTTCCTTCACTTCCCCGGAAAGTCCGTCCGTTGCTTTTTTCATTTCCAGTTCCCTGGCGCTTTCCTGCTTCTGGCGTTCGTCAAGCCGCAGCTGTGTTTCCTCATACTGTTTGTAGGTTTCATGGCTGACAATCAGGCATGTCCCCATACGGTCCATATGCCCCTGCTTGAACCAGCCCATCTTTATCAGCTTCTGCAGGTCATTGCGGACATACTTTTCATTCTTGCCGACGGCTTCTGCCAGTTCCCTGACGCTGCAGTAGGTCCTTCCCTTCAGCCCGTCCACATATTTACGGAATCTTTTTACCCTTCCCAGGATACTGGTCCCTTTCCAGGCCATAATAGATGAGCCGCCCAAAACCACCGCAAGAATGGCTATGGCCACGCTCATGCCGCCCACCCAGGTACTGGCAAGCCCTACCAACGCGGTTATCAGTATTCCCACCGCAGAGCATCCCGCAATCGTAAAGCCCACTGCGGACAAGGCTGTCCCTCCCGCCTGAGAGCCAAAGGTCTTGGCATAGAGCGGATGCTGCATCAGGCTGTTCCTTGCCGATGAAAAAGCATTCTGCACCGCCGTGCCCGCGGCATTCTGGGGCGGACGGTTATACTGCCATTGTCCCGGCGCATTATTTCCATAAGGAACACCATTCTGCGGTCTCCAGCCCCCTGCCTGTCCGGGATTCCCCTGAACCGGATTCCCCGGCCCGGGATTGCCGCCATTCCCCTGACGCCAGTTTCCGGCGCCGTTATTAGGAAAAGGCCCTGCAGGGTTCGGTCCCTGCGGCTGTCCGGGCGGCACTCCGGGGCCGTTTGTATAATGGGGTCCCCACTGTCCGTTATTATTCTGATAGGGGCCGTGCGGATCCCCATATCCCAGATTTTTCTTTATACTTCTGCTGATATTGTCAAGCCCGTCCGTCACGGTACGGCAGATATTTTCATTCAGTTTTCTGAAGTCCTGTGACTTGACAGCGTCATCCACCATGTCCCTGATATCATTCCCCAGGTCTGTCCAATCTTTATCACTCATATTATTCTCCCAGTCTCTATCAGTTCCCCTCAAGATAAACGTCTGGATAAATTATATATGATATGTTATAAAAAATCAACGAAACCGACGGTTAAATTCCTAAGGATTTTCTTAAGAAAGCCTTCGGAAACAATTCCGGAGGCTTTCCTGGTAACTTTCAGGGATATTTTTCATGGAAATTTCAGAACTGGCTGCTTCTGGCACAGAGTCCGGCTTTGCCGAAATATCCCAGGAAGGAGGGTTCCTCACACATCCGGTCCGGCGGCAGTTCTTCCTTTTTCACCTTGTCGCTTCCGAAGATATCGCACAGCTCCATCATATCCTGCACGACCTCCCTGCCCAGAGGATTATAGGGCGACGGATTATAGGGCGTTCCGAAAGGATAGCCTCCCTCCTGTTCCATATGCCCTCCCAGGAGCACATAGTCGTCCATCTCCTCCAGCCGTTCATACAGACGTTCCAGATTCTTCTTATATTCCTTCAGGGATATCACCGGTTCCAGCTGCAGGAGCACCATCTGTCCGGATCCGATGGCGTCACCCGTGAAGATCACCTTATGGGTATGATCGATAAAAAGTACGCTGCCCGGCGTATGCCCCGGCAGCTCCATCACTTCAATCCCCAGGCCGCCCAAATCGATCACGGTGCCGTCAGGAATATCCTGAAGGGAATCATAGTCGATGTCTCTGCCTGCGAGCATGGTCTTTTTCATTCTCTCCAGCGGTTCCTTTTCTTTGGCGGACAGATATACGGTTTTGAATTCATCCGCATGATACATATGATCCCCGTGGCAGTGGGTCAATGCCAGCTCCAGCGGAAGTGACGTGATTTTTCTTATCCACGGGGTAACCAGCTCCGGCCCGAAGCCTGTATCAATAACCAGCGCCGCCCTGGTGCCTTCCACTACATAGAAGGAGCTTCCCGTATAATCCTGAAGCTTCCAGACGCCGGGACGGAGCATATCGATACGGTAGCCCTCTCTTTTGCTCCGGACAAACATCCACTGTACGGCCTCTTTGTCCTCCAGCAGTTCTTCTCCCGTCATTTCCGGCTTGGGGGAATAAAGCACTCTTTCGTTTCCTGCCGCCCTCAGGCTTCTGACCAGTGTAAGGCAGCCATGAAGGAGTTTTCCCTGGTCCGACCAGATCTGTCCGCCCGCCGGACAATAGCTGTCATTCTCACGGCCGAATATCCATGCCGGCACATAGGATGCCCTTCTCACCTTCCAGGTCTGTCCCGCGCCTCCGGAAACAGCCACAGCGGCGAATAAATCCGGATATGCACCCATCATTTCCCAAATCACATTCGCGGCTTTTCCCGCTCCTGCCCCGTAGATCCGGCTCACATCAACAGGATATTTTTCCACAAGGGCACGCATCTGCTCCGCAATGTCCATATGCTCCGTGTCCTTATCCACGGAAACCTGCCAGAAAAAACAGGGATATTTCTCCTGATCCCAATGCAGCCTTTTCCCATCATCTTCCGCATAAAGAAGGAGCGGATAACCGTCTCCCGCTTTTTCCCTGCTCCAATCCACGGGTTTTCCCAAATAAGTCATTTCCTTGTTTTCCATCCCCATACCTCCTGGTCGTTTGACTTCTGAGCTGTTTGTTTTCCTTTCCATACTGAAGCTATGTAAAGACAGAAAAAACCGCCCTGCGGCGGTTTTTTCTATATTATACTGCTTATCTGCCGTACAGTCTGGTCATCGTGCGGATGTGCTCCGCAAGCTCCTGGCTGCACTGGCCTTTTTTCAGGCGCCACTTCCAGTTCTCCCCCAGAGTGGAGGGGGTATTGATACGTGCCTCGGCACCCAGGCCCAGCCAGTCCTGAACCGGTATTACAGCAGTGTCGGAAACGCTGGAAAGCGCCGCCCTTACCATGGCTTCCGGCACGTCCTTGCTCCTTTTTACATTCAGATATTGTTTGGCAAAAGCCCGATCCTCTCTGCCAATTTCTTCCACCCAGGCCGTTGTCGTCTGGTTATCATGGGTCCCCGTATATACCACACTGTTCTGGGTATAGTTATGAGGAAGATAATCGCTCTCTTCCCTGGGATCAAAAGCGAACTGAAGTACCTTCATCCCCGGGTAGCCTGTTTTCTTTACCATCTTAAGCACCGCAGGGGTCAGATAGCCCAAATCCTCCGCGATCACTTCCTTTGCGCCAAGCTCCTGCTTCAGCGTACGGAAGAAATCATAATCAGGCCCTTTTTCCCAGTGGCCGAACTCTGCCGTGGGATCTCCGTACGGTATCGAATAGTAGGATTCAAATCCGCGGAAATGATCGATACGCAGGATATCGTACAGCTTATAACAATAGGAAATACGCTTCATCCACCAGGCATAGCCTGTTTCCTTATGGTATTCCCAACGGTAAAGAGGATTTCCCCAAAGCTGCCCTGTTGCGGAAAATGCATCCGGCGGACAGCCGGCCACTGCAAGGGGCGTACAATCCTCATCCAGCTGGAAAAGCTCCGGATTGGCCCAGGTATCCGCTCCGTCCAGCGCCACATAAATAGGAATATCCCCAACAATAAGGATCCCCTTCTTATTCGCATAGCTCTTCAGTGCGAGCCACTGCTTCGTAAACAGGAACTGCTGGAACTTATAAAAAGCAATTTCCTTCGAAAGCTTCTTACGCCATTCCTCAGGGCCTCTTCCCTGCGGAGCTTAATATCCTGTTCCCAGGTCAGGAAGCTGGCTCCTCCAAGGGAATCCTTAATGGCCATGTATAGGAATAATCCTCCAGCCAGAAAGCATTTTCTTTCACAAACTCCTGATATTCAGGATTTTCCTCTATGCCGCTTTTATCAAAAGCCTTTTTCAGGATCCGGAAACGGGAATGATACATCTTTTCATAATCGATATAGCATTCGTCCTCTCCAAAGTCCATTTTATCACATTCGGCGCGGGTGATCCAGCCTTCTTCCACAAGGCTTTCCAAATCAATAAAATACGGATTTCCTGCAAATGTGGAAAAGGACTGGTACGGGGAATCCCCGTACCCGGTGGGGCCAAGGGGCAGTATCTGCCACAGCTTTTGCCCCGCGCTTTCCAGAAAATCCACAAATTCATAAGCTTCCTTCGAAAAGGATCCGATTCCATACTCCGAAGGAAGGCTGGAAACCGGCATTAATATACCACTTCTTCTCATTTATATACCCCTCTGCAGGCGTTGCACACCTGTTTTTCCAATCAGCTCAGCTTATCATTTTAACTTCCAGATATCCCTGTTATATTCCCTGATTGTCCTGTCAGAAGAGAAGAAGCCGGCTTTGGCAATATTAACAAGCATCATCTTTTTCCATTTTTTCCCTGTCTTTATAATCTTCCAGCATCTTATCCTTAACAGCGATATAATCCTCCAGATCCAGAAGCGTCATAAACCAGTCTTTGTTCAAAAGCTCTTTGTAAAGGCGTTCCAGATTTTCCTTATGGCCGGCCTTCATCGCCTGCTCACCTATAATGAAGTCCACCGCTTCCCTGATGACAGGACTCTTCTTATAATAATCCTTCGATACATAATCTGCCTTTTCATAATGCTTAATGACCGTTTCGGAATCCTTTCCGAAAATATAGATATTGTCGTCACCAACCAGATCATGGATTTCCACATTGGCTCCGTCCGCTGTTCCCAGCGTCACCGCACCGTTAAGCATGAATTTCATATTGCCGGTGCCGGAGGCTTCCTTGGAAGCGAGGGATATCTGCTCGGAAATATCACAGGCGGGAATCAGCTTCTCCGCATAGCTTACATTATAATTTTCCACCATGACGATCTTCATATACTTGCTGGCTTCCGGATCCTTATTCAAGATTTCCTGCAGAACAAGGAGCAGATGGATGATATCCTGTGCAATGACATAAGCGGGTGCCGCCTTGGCGCCGAATATATAGGTTACCGGAACGGAGGGCTTCTTTCCTTTTTTAATTTCCAGGTATTTATGAATGATGTACAGCGCATTCATCTGCTGGCGCTTATACTCATGAAGCCTCTTGGCCTGGATATCAAATACGGAATCAGGGTTGATTTCCACCCCTTCTTTTTCCTGTATGAAGGCCGCCAGTTTTTTCTTATTATCCATCTTGATGGCTTCCAGACGATTCAGGAATTCTTCATCATTTTTGAATTCCAGGAGCTTCTCCAGTTCATCCGCATCCTTCTTGAAGCCGCAGCCGATCCCTTCCTCAATCAAAGAGGTCAGTTCCCTGTTACAGGAAAGCAGCCACCTGCGGAAGGTTATGCCGTTTGTCTTATTATTGAATTTTTCCGGATAAATCTCATAAAAATGATGCAGCTCCGTTTCCTCAAGGATCTGGGTATGAATAGCCGCCACACCGTTTACTGAGAAACCGTAGTGGATATCCATATGGGCCATATGGACCCTCTTATCCTTGTCGATGATCTGTACCTTGGGATCCTTATATTTTGCCTTGATCCTTTTATCAAGCTCGTCGATAACAGGAATCAGCTGAGGCACAACCTTCTCCAAATAAGCATAAGGCCATTTTTCCAGGGCTTCTGCCAGAATCGTATGGTTTGTGTAAGCACAGGTTTTGCTCACCACTTCAATCGCTTCATCTATGGTAAAGGCTTTCTCCTCCACCAGGATACGGATCAATTCAGGGATGATCATGGAAGGATGCGTGTCATTGATCTGGATTACCGCATGCTCATACAGCTTGCGCAGATCATAATGCTTCTCCCTCATCTCCTTCAGAATGAGCTGGGCCGCATTGCTCACCATAAAATACTGCTGGTAAATACGCAGTAAATTTCCTGCTTCGTCCGAATCATCCGGATAAAGGAACAGAGTCAGATTTTTTTCCACGTCCTCTTTATCAAAGGTAATGCCGTCCTTCACCAGGCTCTCATCCACGGACTCCAAATCAAACAGACGCAGTTTGTTCACACCGCTGTCATATCCAATCACATCAATATCGTAAAGTCTGGACGTCACCTTTTTCTTTCCAAAATACACATCGAAGCTGGTATCGGTTTTGGTGAGCCAGGACTGTTTTTCCAGCCATGCGTCCTTTTCCGCCGTCTGCAGATTATCCTTAAAGGCCTGTTTGAAAAGGCCGAAATGATAATTCAGGCCGATTCCCTCTCCGGGAAGCCCCAGAGTGGCGATAGAATCCATGAAGCATGCCGCAAGCCTTCCCAGACCGCCGTTTCCTAAAGAAGGTTCCGGCTCCGCTTCTTCGATTTCCGCCAGATTTCTTCCTTTCGCCTTCAATATGCTCTCCACCTTGTCATAAACCCCTAAATTTATCAGGTTGTTGGAAAGCAGCTTTCCGATAAGGAATTCTGCGGAAATATAATATACCTTTTTCTTTCCGTCTGTAGGGATGGTTGCACTCATCATGCCTTTTGTCAGATTCAGTATCACATAATACAAGTCCTTATCTGATATTTCCGCAATCCTTTTCCCGTACATTTCCTGTGACAGAGCTTCCATTTCCTGCTCCAGCCGTTCCTCGAGAATTTCCCTTTGAATTGTGTCCATTAACGCCATTATTCCTTCCTCCTAGCTTTTACAATAAAAAACATGTTTATTTAACATATAATATCCAGATATTGCATTCTTATGATTGAATAGTCCAGCAGGATTTCCCGTCCTTCCCCGCCTTCCAGAAGCCTCGCCATCTCTTCCATGGCTTCCGCGGAGATCCTGTAAAAATCCTGTCTCACCGTATTCATCTGTTTTCCTGCATATCCCATTAACGTGATTCCGTCAAAGCCGCAGACAGGCCTGAATATATCCATTTCCTGAAGCGCTCTCATAGCGCCGATGGCCATTAAATCCGAAGCGCATACAACGATGTCCCTGCTTCGGGCATACTGGAAGGCCAGCTGTCTGGCTTTCTTTTCACTGAAATCTCCCTGACGGACAAGCAGTGAAAGCTTTTCTTCTTCCGCAAGGCGCTTCATGCCGTCAAGCCGGTCTTTCGTGACAAACCCGTTCTTTTTCCCTGCAATATAAAGGATTTTATTTCCCTTATTTTCAAGGATTGTCTTCTTCGCCACATCATACTGCGCCTTTTCATGGTCTATCTGCACCGAAGAGGTGTTGGGATTCACAAACGGGGCATCGACCACCACAATCCGGAAATGCTGTTCCTCGATCAGCTTATGAAGAATCTTATCTTCACGGCTCATTCCGTAAATAATAATGCCTTCAATGCTTTGTGCCCTTAAATAATTGACAATTCCGTAAACATCCCGATCTTTGATCATGGAAAAAAATACAGTTATGACATCCAGCTTCATTTCCTGGGCCTTATTAATGGCTCCGGAAATATACTGCATATCAATTTCGTCAATCGCCTGGGTCTGGGTATTCAGATTCAACAGGAGCGCCACTCTTCCCGCCTGCTTGGACGATAATGCGGAAGCTATGGTATTGGGTGTGAAATTCAGCTCCCTGATCGCCTCATTTACTTTGGCTTTCGTTTCTTCACTCACATTGGGATATTGGTTGAGCACCTTGGAAACGGTAGAAATTGCAACTCCCGCCTTCTGTGCCACATCCCTGATGGAAGCCATCTCATCCCTCCTTTACATATCCGTTTTCCCTGCCATGTCCGGAAAACGTTTTCCCTGTTGTTCAAATCATACTCCATCCTCCCTTTCTTGTCAAGAACAGCTGGTAAAAAAAGCGTAAAAATGGCTGTAGGTAAAGCAGCGTCTTACGAACACCGCCTTCCCTACAGCCACATTATATTCCACACTCTATGTAGATGGAATTTATACTCTTGTTTCTTTCGAATTATTCAGTGCATCCTGAATCTGTTTCTTTGCTTCCGGATCCGCTTCCACCATTAGCTGGTGTCTTACTCTTGTCTTCATATATTCCGTATCAATAACCAGTGCTGCCTTGCAGGCGGCAACTCTTACCTTTGCATCCTCATGCTCCAGATAATGGGTTATCTGGTTAAATGAATCCTCATCTCCGATGATTCCCAATGCTTCCAGCGCTGCTACAAGTACATCACTGTCTGCCTTGCCCATCATTTTAATAATACCAGCCGTTTTTTTCTTTTCCGCAAATTTTTGGATTTTTGCTAATTCTTTCTGATCACTCATTTTATATGCCTCCTGAATTTTCTCCGGGCTGCGGCTTTTATTATTTCCGTCATCTGCCCGCCCTGTTTGTAAAGCGCCTGCTATTCTGGCTTTTATTCAGGTCAGCACAGCCGGTGTCTTACTTCATATATATAACTGTATACCTCAAATGTGTCTAAATTGTGTCCATGTTCTAAAAATACTATAAATCCGACTAAAAAAACACTGTCTTATATATAAATTGTACGAAAACGGACGCTGATTCTGAGAAAATCAAAGGATACGGTTTTCAAAAAATAAAAAACGGTACCGGAAGAAATCCCGGTACCGCCTTTTCTATAAACATATTTATTTTCTTACAAGATGACGGGGAACACCGTTGATGAACAGCGGCTGCAGTTCGCCCATGATGAGAGGTCTTGCATATTTCTCATAGCCTTCGTTTACATCGCAGCCGTCTTCGGTAATCCATTCAGCCGGAACAGGTCTTTCCACATTGGCGATTGCATGGATATCGTAAGCGCTGGTACCGCACTGGTAAGGATCGTCTCCATTTCTGTCCAGAGTGATCATCATGCCGGTCTTTCCTTCTTCTGCAGCAACTACTGCGTCATGTCCTACCTGGAATGCTTCGTTGATATCTGTCAGGGAAGCGAGGTGGGTAGCCGCACGCTGCAGGGTGGAGAATTCTACCGCACGGGTCTTGAGTCCTGTTTCTGCCGCTACCTTGTTAGCCAGAGTAGCCGCACAGCCGGAAAGCTGCTTGTGTCCGAATGCATCCACGAAATCGGAAGCATTGCCCAGTTCGCATACAAAACGTCCGTCAGCCAGGGCAATTCCTTCGGAAACTGCGATTACAACGGAGGATTTGGTTGCTGCCAGATGCTTTACCTTCTCCATGAACTTGTCCATATCAAAAGTAACTTCCGGAAGATAGATGGCATCCGGTCCTGTACAGTCATCGCCGCGGCTTAATGCTGCTGCTGCTGTCAGCCATCCTGCATGGCGTCCCATGATTTCAACGATACAAACGGTGGGCTTTTCCACACCGAAGGACTCGTTGTCACGGATGATTTCCTTCATGCTGGTTGCGATATATTTAGCTGCGGAACCGTATCCCGGGCAGTGATCGGTTACCGGCAGGTCATTGTCAATTGTCTTGGGAACACCCATGAAGCGCTGAGGCTTATTGTGAGCAGCCGCATAATCGGACAGCATCTTCACCGTATCCATGGAGTCATTTCCGCCTGCGTAGAAAAGACACTCAATATCATGCTTTTCCATGATTTCGAATACTTTTTCATACACTTCTTCATGTCCTTCAATCTTAGGCATTTTGAAACGGCAGGAGCCTAAAAATGCGGAAGGAGTTCTCTTCAGTAATTCGATACCTGTTTCGTCATCCAGATACTCTCCAAGGTCGATCAGGTTGTCCTGTAAGAATCCCTGAATACCATGAACCATACCATAGATTTTCTTTACTCCAAGCTTCTTAGCTGCGGCATATACGCCGGCAACGGAAGAGTTAATTACGGCTGTCGGTCCGCCGGACTGTCCAACTACAATGTTTCCTCTCATTTTGACATCTCCTTTTAAAATTCTCAATATATAGATTTTTCCATAGTCCGCTAAAATTATAGCAGATTCATTTCCCTATTACAAGTACAAGTCTCAGAAAAAGTTGAACGCACAGTAAAGGGCATAACAGCCTAAAAGCACGGCCCCCTGGACACGGCTTCCTTTTTTCCGGAAAAGGATGGGGAGGATGAGGATACCCATGAGCAGGGCACCTAAAGGAGCATCCACACGTACTGTCTGTGTCTCCAGCTTCATGCCGGTGATCGTGGCAGGAATACCGATGACAAGCAGCAGATTCAGTATATTGGCCCCTATGATATTTCCCAGGCCCACGTTTTCACAGCCCTTGACCAATGACATAATGGTGGTTACCAGCTCCGGAAGGGAGGTTCCCAGCGCGATGGCCGTAACGGCGATCACTCTTTCCGGGACACCCAGGTAACCGGCGATTATAATGCCGTTATCCACAAGAAGGTTGGCGCCGAGGAACAGAAGCACCGCACAGAAGGCCAGCATCATCAGATTCCTGGGAAGAGAAATCTTCTTCAGCTCCTCCAGGCTTTCCTCACTTTCTACCGTCACCTCTTCTTCCGATTTGGCACGTGCCATATTCAGCCACGCATACAGGACAAACAGGCACAAAAGCACAATTCCGCTGACTCTGTCAAAACTGCCGGTAAACCAGCCGTATGCCGTCAATGCCAGAATCGTTGCGAAAAAGAACAGACATCTCCAGGCCAGAGAAGTGAATTCCACCTTTTTTGCCGGGCGGATAAGCTGTCCGAAGCCGGCGATTAAAGCGGTATTACATATGATGGAGCCGAAAGCATTTCCTGCGCTAATTGCGGCGGAACCATCAAACGCGGCGGTTGTGGATACCAGGATTTCGGGCAGCGTCGTACCGATGCTCACGATGGTTGCCCCCACAACAATCTGCGGAATCCCTATTTTCTTAGCCAGGGCCACGGAAGAATCCACCAGCTTGTCCCCTCCGAAGCAGATAAGAAACAGCCCCAATATAAATAAAAGAATTACTGAAATCATTTACTGATCCTCCAAATTATCTTTAGTCATATGCTGACGAGCAATTTTCAGTATACCTTTCCGCCATCCTATCCGTCAAGTAAATCAAACGCCTATTGAGTTTCAGGAATAAACACTTTATAATAGGTAACAGACGCCGTCAGGCTGCTATTTTTTTGCGGTAAATTGTCCGCCTGTTAATCCTTGCCAAAGGGCGTTCAGGCAAAAACACGCAAGGCTTTAAACCAAATTATACACCCGAAAAAGCGGGCAGGAGGTTTTATGAAAAAACAGACAGCAAATCAAATTACGGAAGGGGTTATCTGGAAGCAGCTTCTGCTTTTCTTTTTTCCCATTCTTTTCGGCACCTTTTTCCAGCAGCTGTACAATACTGCCGATGCTGTTATTGTAGGCAATTTTGTGGGAAAAGAGGCTCTGGCCGCCGTGGGAGGCCCTGCCGCCACCCTGATCAACCTTCTGGTAGGCTTCTTTGTAGGTCTGTCTTCAGGCGCTACTGTTATTATATCCCAATTTTACGGAGCTAAAAACAATGCTGACGTAAAAAAGGCCGTACATACCTCCATCGCTCTCTCCCTTGCAGGCGGTGCCATTATCATGATCCTCGGGCTTATTTTTTCCGGCGCAGCCCTGCAGCTCATGAATACCCGATGATATCATGAAGCTCTCCCTGACCTATATGCGTATATACTTCCTGGGAGTCATTCCTTCTTTAATATATAACATGGGATCCCGGTATTCTCCGTGCGGCAGGAGATGCCAAACGGCCTCTGTACTTTCTGATAATTTCCTGTTTTATTAATATTATCCTGGACATATTTTTCGTGGTTGTCCTGAAGCTGGGTGTGGCAGGCGTTGCCATCGCCACCACCCTTTCCCAGGTGGCAAGCGCCGTCATGGTTCTCGCCGCACTGATGAGAACCACCGATTCCTATAAATTATATATAAGGGAAATCCGTTTTGCCCCGGCTATCCTGAAGCACATCATCCGCATAGGCCTGCCTGCCGGGCTGCAGTCCACCATGTATTCCGTTTCCAATCTGATCATCCAGGCCAGTATCAACGCCTTCGGGACGGATACGATTGCCGCCTGGACCGCCTATGGAAAGGTGGACGGTATTTTCTGGATGATTATGGGGGCTTACGGTGTTGCCATCACCACCTTTGCGGGCCAGAATTTCGGCGCAGGCAAATACGACCGGATTCATAAAAGCGTCAAGGTCTGCCTGGGAATGGCCGCCTTTACCAGCGTACTGCTCAGCGCGGTTGTGCTTCTCGGCGGCAGGATTTTCTTCCGCCTGTTTACCTCCGATGACAGCGTAATCGATATCGGCCTGCATATGATGGCCGTCATCTCTCCAAGCTATATTACCTATATCTGTATTGAAATTTTGGGAGGCACAGCCAGAGGCTGCGGGGATTCCATCATCCCCATGCTCCTCACCTGCTTCGGCATCTGCGTCCTGCGTGTTATCTGGATCCTAGTCATCGTCCCCCTGCGCCCGGATGTTTCCACTGTGGCCTTCAGCTATCCGCTGACCTGGACAGTAACCTCTGTCATGTTCATTATTTATTACCTGAGGGGCAATTGGCTGAAACGCAGGCGGGGGCTTCAATAGAAAACAGGAGGGAAAACGATATGGAAATATGCACGGAGCGCTGCCTGATACGCCGGTTTGAATCGCCGGATATTGACGATTTTATGGTATATAGAAATGATATGGACTGGATGAAATACCAGGGATTTAAAGGGCTGACAAAACAGGAATATGAGGACGCTCTTCTCGGTGATCATACTTTTCAGGACGGGGTTCAGCTTGCTGTCATTCATAAAAAGTCCGGAAAATTAATTGGTGATGTGTATCTGAAGCAGGAAGGAGATTCCGGTATTCCGTCTGCCGTACCATGTCTTGTCAGGGCTATGCCTGTGAAGCGGCTGCCGCCGTAATCTCTTCCTTAAAAGACAGAGGAGCCGCATGTATCAAAGCCGGAGTCGAGGGCGGGAATACGGCTTCCATTGCCTTACTTGAAAAACTGAATTTTTGTTATGCCGGAATCGACAATGACGAAATGATTTATGTTTTGAAGCTGGGATAAGGTGGCGGCATACTTTTCGGCGGTGTAATTTTTTAAGAAAAAGAAAATCGGAACAGGCAGGTGCATAAAGATGAATATCAGAAAAGCCGGGACAGAAGACATTTCCAGAATCGCAGAAATATTAGTGTTTACAAAAAGGATGAATTATCGTTCGATTTTTCGTGACGATAAATTTTCCTTCGGTAACCTGCAGGTATTATCTGCAGCACGGGAATATATAAATAACCCCCATCTTCTGGACAGCATCTGGGTTTATGACGATGAATTCGTCAAAGGCCTGATTCATATAGAAGGCCATTGTGTAAAGGAGCTTTATGTAGACTGTTTTTTTGAGGGCCAGGGAATCGGAGGAAAGCTTCTGGAATTCGCAATGGAAAATCATGCGGTTACATATCTATGGGTCTTAAAGAAAAATGAAAGAGCCATATCTTTTTATGAAAGACATGGTTTTCTCTGTAAAGGAATATGGCGCTATGAAGACGGAACGCCGGAAATTCTTCTTAAAATGGAACGATAATTCGCCTCTTCCCCTGTTTTCTGCTCTTTCCAAACTTACTTTTTTGCAGTATTATAATAGTAGGAAGGTAACTTTTGACGTATGTTTTCATATAGAAAAGGGGGGCTTTTATATGGCAAATACAATTATTACGATCGGCAGGCAGTTCGGCAGCGGCGGTCATGAAATTGGTAAAATTGCCGCAAAGGAACTGGGAATTGAATGCTACGACAGCAGGCTGATTCAAATGGCTTCCGAAAAAAGCTGTATCGGGATGGAACATCTGAAACCGGTGGATGAAAAGCGTGCCAATCCCTGGCTGTATACCGTTCCTTCCGATTATTCCAACGAAATGACCGGCTTTGGACTTCCCATGAACGACATGCTGTTCAATGTACAGTCCCAGGTGATCCGGCAGCTGGCCGACAGGGAATCCTGCATCATTGTGGGAAGATGCGCCGATTCTGTTCTGGAGTCCTACCCTAATGTGATTTCCGTATTTATCCGTGCAAATATGCCGGAACGAATCAAACGGATTACGGAACGGCAGAACATCTCTTCACGGGAAGCGGAAAGCCTTATCAAAAAAAGAGACAAGGACAGAAGCCTCTATTATAACTTCTTTACCGACAAAAAATGGGGGCGCGCAGAGAGCTACGATATTGTTTTGAACAGCACGACGCTGGGTGTGGACAGATGTGTTCAGATAATCTGCTCCTTAGTAAAATAGACCGTATAAGAAACAGTCCATATGGAATTACAAGGCCTTCCGGGAAACAGAAAATCCCGGAAGGCCTTCTTTTTTGGCGACATTTTAACCTATGTAAAAAGTATGTAAAAAAGACCGTTCCGCCATGGTTTTTTCTTTTCCTTCTATATATAATGAGCCATGTAAATTATATGTTTAATACATGTTAAGAAAGGGTAAAGAAATGACTATAAGCTTCTCTGCTTTTCTTTCACAGCTCGTGTCTAATCCCGCTCTTGCCGTCACTGTTCTTCTGACTCTCGGTGTTATCCTGGTCAACGGCTGGACAGATGCTCCCAACGCCATCGCAACCTGTGTTTCCACCAGAGCCATCCGTCCTGAAAAAGCCATAATTATGGCCGCCGTTTTTAATTTTCTGGGAGTCTTTGTCATGACCATGATAAATGCCGGCGTAGCTTCCACGATTTATAATATGGTGGATTTTGGAGGGAATACCGACCAGGCGCTAATCGCTCTGTGTGCCGCCCTTGTGGCAATTGTGGCCTGGGCTACCGCGGCCTGGTGGTTCGGGATTCCAACCAGTGAAAGCCATGCCCTGATCGCAGGACTTTCGGGAGCGGCTATCGCCATGCACAACAGTCTGGCCGGAATCCAGCTTTCCGAATGGATCAAGGTTATCTACGGACTGATCCTGTCAACTCTGCTGGGCTTTCTTTTGGGATGGCTGTCTGCCAAAGGTGTGGAATTATCCTGTCGGAATATGGATCGGCGTCGGACAACCCGTTTTTTTGGAGGCGCACAGATCGCCGGAGGTGCGGCTATGGCCTTTATGCATGGAGCGCAGGACGGACAGAAATTTATGGGTGTATTCATGCTGGGAATTTTTCTTGCAGGCGGACAGGACAATGTAACCTCCTTCCAAATCCCGCTGTGGCTTATGATTCTCTGCAGTCTGGTAATGGCGCTGGGGACTTCTATCGGAGGCTACCGCATTATAAAAGCAGTAGGCATGGATATGGTAAAACTGGAAAAATACCAGGGATTTGCCGCGGATATGGCAGGCGCCGCATGTCTTCTCTTTTCTTCCCTCACCGGGCTTCCGGTCTCCACCACTCATACCAAAACCACAGCCATTATGGGCGTGGGCGCCGCACGAAGGCTTTCCGCCGTCAACTGGGGCGTGGTGAAGGAAATGGTCCTGACCTGGGTTTTGACCTTTCCCGGCTGCGGAATTATCGGCTTCCTGTGTGCAAAATTGTTTTTGTTTATCTTCTGAGCAACACTCTGCTGCAGCGCGTCTCTTACCACCGTCCGGAAAAACCATTTCATGGATCACAACTTAAAGAAAGGATACCGTCATGGCAAGAAAAAATGAAAATAATTATTTTAAAATGTTTGCAGAAGCTGTCAGCTATTCCTGTACGGCAGCGGATATGCTGAAGGAGGATTTTACGGATTTCGATCCTTCCCGGCTGGCTGTCCGGATTGAGGAAATGCATCATATTGAACATACGGCTGACATTGCCAAGCATGAACTCATGGAAAAGCTCATGAAGGAATTTATCACTCCTATTGACCGGGAGGATATCCTGGAGCTTTCCAATGCCCTGGATGATGTGACCGACAGCCTGGAGGATGTCCTCCTGCAGCTGTATATGTTCGGAATCATCTCCCTGCGGGAGGATTCCTTAACCTTTGCCGCCATCATCAATGACTGCTGCCATGCCCTGAAAAAGCTGATGCAGGAATTTGAAAACTTCCGTAAATCGAAGGTTATTAAAGACATGATCATTGAAATCAACCATCTGGAAGAAAATGGGGACCGTCTGTACACGGAGGCCATGCACCGGCTTTATACAAATACGCCGGACACTCTTGAGGTGCTTTCCTGGACTACCATTTATAACTGTATGGAGAAATGCTGTGATAAATGTGAAGACGCGGCGGATGTCGTGGAGGCTGTTATCCTGAAATACAGTTAATGGAACATATAAGCGAAGAACATTTTCTTTTCCCGCAGGCTCCACCTACGCACCCAAAGCATATACAGCTGATTCAGGGTATTTTTCATACCTCACCCTTGACAAGCCTGAAATTCTCACGGTATAATATACACCGTGACAGCATATCAGATGCTGTGTTTTGCGGTTATGGCGGAATTGGCAGACGCGCCAGATTTAGGTTCTGGTGGGAGACCGTGCAGGTTCAAGTCCTGTTAACCGCATTGCTTAAAAGTCCTGTATTTACATGTTTTCCTGTAAATACGGGGCTTTTTTATATTAAAATATTATTCTGACATAATAACTTTTTTTTAATTCCCCTGATAAACTTTTTTTAGCAAGCTTACAAAAAAGTAAGCTGCATTTCACCTGCCCGTAAGAAAAAAGGGCTATTCTTTAATCGGAAAGGCAGGTTATTATTATGAATACGTCTAATGTAAAAAATAAGGAAAACCAGGATCACAGCCCAATCATGAAAAGCTATTTAAGCCTCGTCTCCCGGTATGGAAAAATACACAGAAAAAATGAGCGGATATCTGTTCTGTGTATTGTTCTTGCCGTATGTCTTGTTACTGCGATTTTCAGCATGGCTGACATGGGACGGCGTGCCCAGGAAAATTATTTTATCAGGACAAATGGAAAATATCATATCAGCTTAACCGATATTGACCAACAGCTAATTGCCATGATAGCCATGAGGCCCGACGTAGCCCTGTCCGGCTGGGTATACCAGGGATGCAGCGGTTCGTTAATGGGGAAAACGGTCAGCTTTGCAGGTGCCGATGAGAAAACCTGTTCAGGACTAACAGAAATGAAGCTGGCTGAGGGAGCTTATCCGGTTCTGCCTAACGAAGCTTTGCTTAACAATTCCGCTATGGAACAGTGTGGTCTGTCTATAGGCAGTACTGTCCTTGTAACCATACCGGACGGCATGGAACAGAAATACAAAATTACAGGAATTCTTGAAGATACCGGAAGTCTTCAAAAAGCAGATGTTTATGGCATGGTTTTAAGTGAAGAGGGATTCCGGTCAATTGCAGATGAAAACGCAGCAGAAGGCACCACCTACCGTATCCAGTTCAAATCCGGCGCCAATGTGCAGCATGCAATTACGGAAATCAAAGAAAATTATGGACTGTCAGATCATCAGATATCCGAAAACACAGCATTATTGGGACTGACCGGTCAGAGCAAAAACAGCCTCATGCAGTCGCTGTATCTTGTCGCAGGTATACTTGTCTTTCTGATTCTGCTCGCAGGAACTGTTATGATTTCTGCAAGCTTCCGTACTAATGTCCGGGAACGTATTCAGTTTTATGGCCTGCTCCGCTGTATAGGCGCATCCGAAAAACAGGTCAGACATTTCGTCGTACTGCAGGGACTGCGGCATAGCATAAAAGGGGTCCCGATCGGCTTGCTGGCCGGGCAAATCATCACATGGTGCGCGTGTCTGCTGCTTAAATCAGTAAGCGTACAGCGTTTTTCCGAAATCCCCTTATTTCGTTTCAGTGCGATCGGCCTGACAGCCGGTGCCTCAGTGGGCTTTTTAATCGTTCTGCTGGCATCGCTGTCTCCTGCGAAAAAAGCATCGGAAGTTTCTCCTGTGACAGCTGTAAGCGGCAGCACACTTCAACTCCGTACGAAAAAGGCGGCAAACACCAAAATTTTTCCTATTGACATCGGCATGGGGATTTTTCATGCAACGGCCGACAGAAAAAATTTATTTCTCATGACCTGCTCTTATGCAATCAGTATCATGCTGTTTCTCTCTTTTCATGTTATGGTCGTTTTTTTGAATGAAAGCATGCCCGCATTAAAACCTGACGCGCCCGATGTATCCATCATTATGGGAGGCGCCGTACTTGACCGTTCTCTGGCTGAGAGGATACAAAATATCCCCGGAGTCAAAAATGTATACGTCGATAATGGGGAACCGGTATGCACGGAACAGACTTCTGCCGATATTTCCGGTTACGCAGATTATACTTCAATTGACATACAGCTTGAAAAAAATGCTGACGACAACGCTATCTCTTCCATACGCGGCCTGCTTCCTCCGGGCTGCAGCATTTCCGATAAACGTCTGTCCAACGCGGAAGCACAGAGTTCTTTTTACATCGGCGCAGTCTTTATCTATGGATTTTTAATCATCATAGCTTTAATAACTATATTCCAGATCATCAACAGCATGAACGCCAGTGTTTCAGCCCATATGAAACAATATGGCATTATGCGCTCCATGGGTATGAGTTCCAAACAGCTGCGCAGAATGATAGCAGCACAAGCTATGAGCTATGCCCTGTCAGGCTGCATAGCCGGCTGTCTTTTGGGACTCCCTCTGAATAAAATGATGTTCCGGTATCTGATTGCGGAAAAATGGGAAACCGGCTGGCAGATCCCCTTCGCTCCTCTGCTGCTGATTCTTCTGTTATGCCTTGGCTCCGCCGTCTTGTCCATGCTGCGTCCTGTCAGGCAGATTAGTCAAATGTCTGTCATGGAAACAATTAAACCCCGGGACTGATAATATCCGATACCGGAGGAGACAACAAAAAAAGGATCCGGGTAATTACCAGACGGTAAAATACCCGGATCCCATTTAGTTCAGCCCGCCCCGGGAGTTGGGGGACGCCCGGGCGACCACGCCCTGCCTGGTGTCAGGTTTTGGACGATTTCCTTGTGCAGGTGCCGTTTCCTGCACAATTTTCTCGGCAAGCATATCTTAACACAAATACCCCGCTCATTCCTAGCAGGGTATTCTACTTTTTACCTATATTTTACATTTTCAAGACATAGATTTTATCAAATAAGTCAGTCCGTTTTTGTTATGAATTTCCCTGCCGTTGATCCTCATCAAAAACCTTGTCCATCTCCTCATACAGACTGGCAGCGGAAACCGGTTTGCTGATATGTGCGTTCATTCCCGCCTTCCTGCTCTTTTCCACATCCTCTGCAAAGGCGTTTGCAGTCATTGCAAAAATAGGCACTGTTCCCGCATCCTTACGCTTCATGGATCGAATGATGCCCGATGCTTCGTAGCCTCCCATTTCCGGCATGAGGATATCCATAAGAATCAAATCATAATATCCTTCTTCCGATGCGGCAAATTTAGAAACAGCTTCTTTTCCGTTTCCGGCAATTTCCGCTTCGGCCCCCGTCATACGGATAAATTCGGAGGCAATTTCCTGATTCAGTTCATTATCCTCCACAATAAGGATTCGTTTTCCCTTAAATGTCTTGCTTTCCGCTCCGGCTGTGATGTCTGATTTCTTTCCCCCGTTATCCTGCTCCCGGGTATTTCTTTCCGACAGCTTTTCTTCCGGAATCTTTTCCATTCCCTCCGTATTATGCTGTGCGCCCTGAAGGACAGCCTCTGACGCCTCCGCTTCCCGGAAAGGGATTTCCACCGTAAACAGGCTGCCTTCCCCGGGCCGGCTTTCCACTGTGATCCTGCCGCCCATCAGCTCGGCAAGACGTCTGCTGATTGCCAGTCCAAGGCCTGTTCCACCATAGATTTTCGCCGTTTTGCTCCCTTCCTGTTCAAAGGGACGGAATATCTTTTCCAGGTTTTCTTTTCTTATTCCGCACCCGGAATCCTTCACGGAAAACTGCATCCAGTGCATATTCTCCCGGACTTCCGTTTCCCGTACCCGAAGCTCTACCCGTCCTCCCGGCGGCGTAAACTTAAATGCATTGGAAAGAAGATTATTTATGATCTGGCTGACACGGAGGGAATCTCCCATGAGAGACAAGTCTCTGTCCAGACTGATATCCATACGGAAATCAATATTCTTTTCTGCTGCCTGGGAGCCTGCAATCGCCGTAAGCTGATCCAGCATCAGGCTGAAATCCATTTTCTCCACGCAGAGTTCAATTTTACCGCTCTCCACTTTTGTCATATCCAGCACATCATTTAAAAGGACAAGCAGCTGTTCGGAAGATATTTCCACCTTTCTGAGACAGTCCTGCACTTTTTCCGGATTGTCCAGACTATGCATGGCTATATGGTTCATGCCGATAATACCGTTTAATGGCGTACGGATTTCATGGGACATCCGGGAAAGGAACTCACTCTTGGCAAGGCTGGCCTCCTCCGCCAGGCTCAGCGCCTGTTCCGTTGAAGCCTTCTCCCGGGTAAGAAGCCTGTTCTTCTGCCGGATAACCACGGCATATCCGGTAAACATGCTCAAAAGAACCGCAGTTATCATCAGAATTACTATTATGGCCATCCGGGCCATAACATCGCTCAGTCCGCTGATTCTTTCATCCAGCTTTCCATAGGGCATGCTCACACACATATACCAGCCATTCAGAGACAGCGGAATGTAATAAAGATACTTGTGTACACCGTCAAGCGTATACGCCGTTACTCCTGTCTTTCCTTCACTGATTTCCCTGCTCAGCAGGTTTGATGTATATCCGTTGTCAAATACGGCATTGCTTTCCAGGAAATCAAAAACATTTTCGCCGCTGTCCTCTTTGTTCCCTTCATATACCAGGATATAGTTGCCCTCTTTGTCTATGATATTGCCGTAGGCATTGGCGCCTTCCCTGTACAAAGACAGCCTCTGGCTTAAAAAAGAGGGTTCCATTCCCACTACTGCCGCAATCATATTGTTCTCTCCGAACTGGACTGGCTTCATTCTTGCCGTTATCAGGATTATCTGCCGCCCCAGCAGCTCCTTATTGGACTCTATACAATTTTCTTCTCCGTCCAGAAGAGCCCGGGCGCTTCCGATAAGCCCCTCCGCGGGAAAGCAGCCGTCCGCCGAATAAAAAATTACCTTTATCATCCAGCATTGCGAGAAAAACAAAGTTGTTTTTCTGCCGCTTTTCTTCTATAAAATGGCTCAGGGTTTCCTGAGACTCCAGATCGCCGGGTGTAATATTGGTCATCACACTGCCGACACGGGTAAACTGGCCCGCCATGGTCGTATCAAAATGACCTGCCATCTGATCCGCCATTTCCGCCAGATAAATATCACTGATCTCCAGAATAGTCCTGTTGGTTTCTTTCCTGTCCACATATACCATCCAGACCAGCAAAGACAGAATCAGCAGTACCACCACGGTTCCTCCCGCAGCCATAACCATGGTTTGTTTCCTGTTTGAAATTTTACCTTCCTTCATTCCCTGCTCCGTCAGATTTATTCTACCATTATTCTTCCCTGAATCGATAGTTTATTCTCATCTTACCATTCCAAACAGGGAAAAACAAGCCTTTGACTGTCAAAGGGGTGCATATAAAAATTCCGGGCGCATGCCGCCGTGTCTCCTGCCGTCCGCCTGTGTGCCGCCGCCCTGCAAGGTTCCTTTCAGGGGACACTATCGTCCTTCTTTATATTTTCCCGGCGGGCTGCCTGTCCGCTGACGGAAGAGATTGGAAAAATAATGTTCATCGGAAAACTGCAGGCGGTAAGCGATTTCCTTGACGGTAAGGCCGGTATTCCTGAGAAGGAGGCAGGCGGTGTCGACTTTGCGGGACAGGATATATTCATAAGGCGTCTGCCCGTAGGCCCGACGGAAAACGCGGGTGAGCTGCGAGGGGGAGAGACTGGCTGCTTCCGAAAGCTGCCGTATTGTCAGCTTTTCATAAATATGCTCGTCCACATATTTTCTGATATGTACGGCGGTTTCCGGCAGCGGTTTTTCCTGGCTGCCCCCTGCAGCTTCATGTGCCGCAAGATTCAGCAGGATTTCATGAAACAGCAGGGACGTGCGTTTGGCCAGTTCTGTTTTGCTCCCCTCCTTCTTTTCACAAAGCTGGACAAATTCTCTGAAAAGAGGGTAAATACTGCAGTTTTTAAACAATACCACGTCCCGCGATATACATCGCCTTTTTCGGGATGGTAAATCTCCTCTCCGATCTGCACCACTCCCGTTCCTTCCATAACATATTCCAGGCAGTAAATGAGGGAATTTTCCCTGACGATATGATAATGGCTGTCCGGATAGGTAATTCCTGTCATTTCTATCCCGAAAACCTCTTCTCCCGGCAGCTGTCCGGGAAGGAATGTAATAATATGCTCCATGACGCTTGTTTTCCTCACTTTTTTGCGCGTATAATCCATTTATCAAGGTATATTATAGCGGTATACTACAAGAAAAACAAGAAATGCAGGCAAAACAGGCATAACGGCCGGTATTGTCTTGGATCGTACCGCCGGTTATCCGGCAGAATGGAGGTTTTTATGGAAACAATGCCCAGAGCGGAGCATCCGTTCCCGCAATTTGTGAGAGAGGACTGGACAAACCTGAACGGGACATGGGACTTTGCATTTGATTTTAACTGCAGCGGCCTGGAGAGGGGCTTCGGAAAGAGTACGGAATTCCCGGACAAAATCCTGGTTCCCTTCTGTCCGGAAAGCAAGCTGAGCGGCATCGGCTATACCGATTTTATTCCGGCAGTGTGGTATCACCGTACTATAAATATTACTTCCGAACAGCTGAAGGGAAAGGTTTATCTGCATTTCGGCGCGGTTGATTATGAGTGTATGGTCTTTGTCAACGGAACGGAAGCCGGAAGCCATAAAGGCGGTTATGTTTCCTTCGCACTGGAAATTTCTTCGCTTCTGAAGGAAGGGGAAAACCATCTTGTGGTTTATGCCCGCGACGATACCAGAAGTCCCATGCAGCCCATCGGCAAGCAGAGCGACCGGTATTATTCCTACGCTTGTTCCTATACCCGTACCACAGGCATCTGGCAGACCGTATGGCTGGAATTCACTCCCCAGTCCCATATCCGCAGCGTACAGTACTATCCCAATACCGCTGATGGTTCCGTTACCATCAAAGCTGTGGTGGAAGGGGAAGGCACCTTCTGCGCATCTGCTTTTTATGAAGGGACCGAATGCGGAAGCGCCATGGCGGAAACGATTTCCGGGAATGTAACCGTCACCATCCCCTTAAGTGAGATTCATCTTTGGGAAGCCGGCGCAGGCCGTCTTTATGATCTCCGTCTTACCTTCTGTGAGGATAAGGTAAGCAGCTATTTCGGACTTCGTGAAGTAAAGCTTGACGGCTATCGTTTTCTCATCAACGGAAAATCTGTTTTCCAGCGTCTTATCCTGGATCAGGGCTTCTATCCCGATGGCATCTACACCGCCCCTTCCGATGAAGCGCTGGAAAATGACATCCGCCTTTCCATGGCGGCTGGCTTCAACGGCGCAAGGCTTCACCAGAAGGTATTTGAGCCCCGTTTCCTTTATCATTGTGACCGGCTGGGCTATCTGGCCTGGGGTGAAATGGCCAACTGGGGCTTTGACCACTCCTCCTATTCCGGCTATGAGGCCTTTATTCCCGAGTGGATCCAGGCTATTGAAAGGGATTTCAACCATCCCTCCATCGTAGGCTGGTGCCCGTTTAATGAAACCTGGGATTATGAAGGAAGAAAGCAGGTGGACGGTCTGCTTGCCCTCACCTGGAAGATCACCAAGCAGTATGACACCACACGGCCCTGTATTGATACCAGCGGCAATTTCCATGTGGTTACGGATATTTTTGACGTACATGATTACGAACAGGATCCTGAAAAATTCGCCGCCACCTATCAGCCCTTTAAGGATGGAACAGGCGTCTTCTATGACCGTTTTGCCGATAAGCAGACCTATCGGGAGGGCCAGGCCATGTTTGTCAGTGAATACGGCGGAATCAAATGGGCTCCGAACAGCACGGATGACAAGGCCTGGGGATATGGTAACGGCCCTAAGACCGAAGAAGAATATGTGGCCAGATATAAGGGGCTTACGGATGCCCTTCTGGATAATCCGAGGATGTTCGGTTTCTGTTATACCCAGCTCACCGATGTGGAGCAGGAGCAGAACGGTATCTATTACTATGACAGGACAGCTAAGATAGATGTTAATCTCTTCAAGGAAATCAACAGCAGAAAAGCTGCCATTGAAGATTAAGCCCGATACATACAGAAAGCAGGTGCGTCCGCGCACCTGCTTTCTTCTATATATGGCCTTCCATAATGATATTCTGAGGCTTCATGCCCAGGGCCTCATAAAAGCCCATGGCAGATTCATTGAATGCCCAAACCTTAAGCTCCACCTTCCGGATTCCCATAGGCCTGATCCTCTCCGCAAGAGCATCATACAGCGCCTTTCCCACTCCCATATGGCGGAAATCCGGCAGGATGCAGATATCGTCAATATAAGCATATCTGCGCGGCAGCACTACAGGATGTACCGGAGCCTTTTTCAGCTTCACATTGCACATGCCCGCCGCTTTGCCGTCCACCTCCGCCACCAGGAAGAAGCTGTTTTCATCCTCCATAATCAGGCGGAAATCTTCCGGCCCGAAAGGGCTTTCTTCCAGATCCGCAAAAATATCAGGGCGGTTCATGGCATGGATATGCTGTTCCTCCCCGATTCCGTCGCGCAGAATCCAAAAATCATCCCAGCCGCCTTCTCTGACGGTTATCTTCTTTTCGCTGTTCATGATTTATTCTTCCGGCATCAGCACCGGCTCTCCTATTTTACTGATAATTTTCCTGTTAATCCTTCCATAGAAGAAAAGCGTCATGCTTAAGGACATGAGCTCCGCTATGGGGAAGGCCCACCATACGTTGTTCACATTTCCGGTAAGGGAAAGCAGATATGCGGCGGGAAGCAGCACGATAAGCTGTCTTGCCACGGAAACAACAAGACTGTAAACACCGTTTCCCAGAGCCTGGAACACACTTCCCATAACGATACAGAATCCGGCAAACATAAAGCTTATGCTTATAATGCGCAGCGCCGGAATGCCGATGGCCAGCATGTTTTCCGAAGCATTGAACATGGCCAGCAGCTTGTCCGGGAAGATCTGGAATACCAAAAGCCCAATCAGCATAATGGATACCGCATAAGTAATACTCAGGCGGGTTACATGCTTCACCCTCTTTTTGCTGCCCGCCCCGTAATTATAGGCCACAATAGGCACCATACCGTTATTCAGCCCGAATACCGGCATGAAAATAAAGCTCTGTACCTTGAAATACACACCGAAAACCGCCGTTGCGGTGGATGTGAACTGAATGAGGATTAGGTTCATGCCATAGGTCATTACCGAGCCTATTGCCTGCATGATAATAGAAGGTACGCCAACGGCATAAATCTTCCCGATCATCATCTTATCCGGCCTGAATTTCCGGAAATCCCAACTGGATATCTTTATTCACCTTTACATTAAACAGGATGGCAAGGGTTCCTGCCACAGCCTGGCCGAAAACGGTGGCCGCCGCCGCGCCGGCCACTCCCAGCTCAGGGAACCCGAATAAACCGAAAATCAGAATAGGGTCAAAAATAATATTGATAACAGCCCCGATGGACTGCGTAACCATGGTGTACATGGTGCGTCCGGTGGACTGCAGCAGCTTTTCAAAGGTCATCTGTGTAAACATACCTATGGAACAGATACATACAATGGTCAGATAGGTCACCCCGTAGGAAACGATTTCTTCATTCTTTGTCTGACTTAAATAAAAAGGCTTTGCAATAAGCAGGCCGATAATCAGAAAGAGTATGTAAGATACAATTGCAAGAAATACTCCGTTTTCCGCAGCCTTATTTACATTCTCCTGATTCTTTTCTCCCAAGCTCCTGGAGAGCACCGCATTGATACCTACGCCGGTTCCCGTGCTCAGGGCAATCATAAGGGACTGGATGGGAAAGGCAAGGGAAACTGCGGTCAGCGCATTTTCGTTGATCATGGAAACGAATACGCTGTCCACGATATTATAATAGGGCCTGTACCAGCATGGAAATCATCATGGGATTAGCGCTTCCCGGACCACCAGCCCGTTCTTCTCTGTTACACTGGATAAAAGCAGCTTATTCATTGCCCGTGGCATCAGAAACGGAAACTCTTAACAAAAAGCACCAGGAAAGAATCTGGATAAACTAAAGGAATATACACAAATAATCCATATCTGGGGAACGACCAGGAACACATTTGTTCCCGGGTGTGATAGCCCGTTTTTAATATTTTTTATAACTTTTTAAGTTTGGCTTGTACAATTGTAGTTGACACGATATTTAGTTAGTGATATTTATAAAATATAATATATATAGTAATATATAAATATAAAGGGGGATATTCTGATGTATAAGAAAACTATTTTTTTGCTATTGTGTATTTATTAGCATCGGGTTTTCAACAGGATGTAAATAGAAAAGCTGAAAGAAAATAATATGGAATCTATCAGCAATCTCAATGGAAAATGAAGCTGAATCCATTCCAATCGTCTATGACTGAAGAAGAAAAGGTCAAAGAAAGCCATGATGTGAAAGAAGATAGTTTCAAACTAATGCAATTGATAGTGCTGACTTTGAAATTTTGGATAATACACCAATAACTTATCAACTTCAGAAGGAGGAAGCTGAAACATGGGAATTAGACAATAATACAAAGGGAATTAATAGTTAGAAGTATTATTAAAATATATGGCAATAACTGGGATGAAGCAGTTAGTAACAATGTTTCTTTGAGTAATATTATGAGAGTTTTTAATTTCACGGTAGTAATGAGGCTAGGCTTTTCGCTTGGACTATTTACACAATGAACAATCAGATGACAATTCCATTTCATATTAACGTATGATGGAAATTACAAATCATTAAGTTTTCAAATGGACCTGGCTTGGGAAAGAAGATATTCCAATAGTTCCAGAAATACCGTAAGATTAGGAATGATATGGTTTAAGTGCCTATAATAGTAAAGATAAATGAGAAAGATAATCCCCTGAAATTTCTTAGTAAGGTAGCTTTTTATATATTACATAGAAATATGCAAACACCTAATGGGTTAAATAATTTGACATAAAGAACCTAATTGCATATAATAAGTGCAAGGGGAGGTGTTGTTATGGCATTAGCAACTTTCAGCGTTAGAATGGACGAAAGCTTAAAACGACGGTTTGTTGCCCTGTTTCCGATTTCGGAATGAATGCGACCACTGCGTTTAATGTGTGTTTACGCCCGTGCTGTTGTTCGGGAAAAGAAGAATCCCGTTTGAAATCAGGCATCCGATGATATTACAAGGCAAGGACGGTATGCAGGCATTTATGGCACTTAGGGCGCAGGCGAGAAAGAAAATGGTGTTCAAGATTTGACTCTTGAGGAAATCAATGAAAAGGAAATCCGCAAATCCAGATACAGGGGAGAAGCAGAGTGAAATGCTCGTTCCTACACCGACAGACATAATTTTACCCGATAACTAAGAAAGACCTGCCATTTTATGAGGTTGTTCTGGAAAAGGGTGAGGATGAAGCCCCATCTTGTAACTGGAAATCTTAAACATTTTTCCCGCAAAACCGTTTATTGTGACTGCACGAGGATTTTTGGATATTTTAAATGGGAACAAATAAGATACGCTAAATTTCTGAAAGGGACTGCTGCACTGTGAATCAAATGATTTTGACTCGCAGTGCGGCAATACCATATTCTATAAGCTTCACAACCAAATGTGCCGTTATGCGTGAGGGATATTGGTGAATTCCGAGATTTCACGGCTGATGGTGCACAAATCCCCTGTATTCAAATCATGCAGTCTTTGATGGCCGGTTATCCTGGCAAAGGTCTTCAGCTCCGCAAGGGAACAATTCAGGTAGTTGGCAACGCGGGCCGCCGCCGCATCCACCTTCAGCCTCGCCCTGAGCGTTTCATCCTGAGTCGCCATCCCTATCGGACATTTGCCGGTACCGCAGATACGGTACTGCTGGCAGGCCGCCGCCATCAGCGCACCGGAAGCCACGGCAACGGCATCCGCGCCCATAGCCAGCGCCTTTGCAAAATCGGAGGATACCCGCAGCCCGCCGGTAATCACCAGGGAAATATCCGATTTCACGCTGTCCAGGTATTTCCTTGCCCGGTACAGGGCGAATACGGTAGGGACACTGGTGGAATCTCTCACAAGCCTGGGACTCGCTCCCGTGGCTCCCCCTCTTCCGTCAATGGTTATAAAATCCGGCCCTGCAAATACACAATATTCCAAATCCCGTTCCAATCGTCCGGCCGCAATCTTGATACCAATAGGCCGCCCGTCGGATTCCGCCCTCAGCTTATCCACCAGAGCCTTCAAATCCTCTTTCGTTGCAATCCCCGGAAACCGGGAAGGACTGATCACATCCTCACCTAAGGGCTTGTTCCGCAGCGCCGCAATTTCCGGTGTCACCTTGCCTCCCGGCAGATGGCCGCCCATCCCGGGTTTGGTGCCCTGGCCGATTTTAATTTCCACAGCGTCAGCCCTGCGCAGGTTTTCCGAAGTGACGCTGTACAGATTGGGCACATATTCGAAAATATATTTTTCCGCCGC
>VOFI01002992.1_pt1 | contig 28338 bp, 43 predicted proteins | sample 5384131 | NCBI WGS metagenome assembly VOFI01 (sample SAMN12384728, study PRJNA508395) | human gut metagenome | isolation source: healthy gut H | host: Homo sapiens
GAATGTTGGCATTGTTGTGGCGCCGGGTCATCTCAGCGCAGTATCTCATTCGTGCAAAGGGCCGCCCGAACGCCCTTGACTTTGTTGGCGGCCATAGAAATGCCAATCCCCGTGGAACAGATCAGCACCCCTGTAATCCGCCTGGCCAGAGGCTACATAACGCGCCGCTTTGGCAGCAATGGGGGCATAGTCCACCGACTCTGTGCTGTACGCGCCAAAAATCCTCATAGGGGAATCTGCCGCTCTTCCAGTAGCCGCAGACCGCCTCTTTTCAATTCAGAAAGCCGCCGTGGTCACATCCAAGAGCTAATTTCATAGAGAAATCCCCTTTCCAAAAGCATGATGATATTTTTGAGAACCGTTCTGCACACTAGGCTTTCTGCCCCTAAACGCTTTTTCAGCTCCCCGCTCCGCCTGGGGAAGCCGCAAATACACCGGGGCTAAAATGGCTGCCGGAACCGCTTGTCCTTCGCGAACAGAGCGTTCTCCCCAACAGCGCCTAAATAGCATCTCCTTCTTTAATTAATTCTTCTGCCTTATCAAAATTCGTATTCCTGCGCCTTACGTGCTGCTTCAATATAGCTTGATTTTTTGCAGTACCTACACAAGAAATAATTTGAAAGCTTATCATTTCCAAGTTTTCCATAGATACCCTCCTTGTTCTGATTGTATTGTACATCATACAAATTTTCTTTTCTATGAATCGAACTTCCTAGCGATTAGGAAATATTCGATTATTCCTAACATCTAGGAAATTCCTTTCTGAGTATTCCATTCCTATACTTCCTATAATTAATATAGAAAGACAGGTGTACAAATGACAAACAATTATAAATGGGATTTATCTAAATTATATACTGGTTATGATGATCCAATCTTTTTTAAAAGGACTATGACCAGTTAGTAAACTACAAAATAGAAAACGTGACCACAAACACTTCCTTTAAACAACTCGAAGAAATCAAAGACTTAGAATATCGACTTCGTTTATATGTAACATTAAGACTAAGTGTAGAAGCCAACAATGAAGATGCTATTTTATGGTCAAGCAAAGTATTAAGTGCTTGTGCTGTAGCCGCAAATCAAATGAATGAATTATGGACAAAAAATCTTAGAAGATAAAGAAATCAAGCAATCAAGTTATTATTCAACCTATAAATTTATCATTGAAGAAAAAATTAAACAATGCTAAACACACATTGCCTTTAGAACAGCAGGAAATATTAAACTTAGTATATCCAACAAGTAAAAAAAGCTTTCTCAGACATGTACTATGCACTAACTGGAAATGCCAAGGCCAACTATCGTGGGAACAGCTTACCTTTAACACAAGTAAAAGAATATGTGTCATGATAATGATTCCAACGTTCGTAAAGATGCCTTCTAGCCGAGCTTGAAGCCTATAAACCAATTGAAACACCACTTGCCTTTGCGGTAAGTGCCATTAAAAACAACAACTTATAGAAGCACGCTTACTTGGCTATAAAGATCCTTTAGAAAAAATGTTGATTGAATCAAGAATGTCATCCAAAACATTAGATGCGATGATGAGTAGTATTCAAAATATTTACCTGTATTTAGAAAAATACCTTCGTACAAAGGCCAAGATGCTAGGTTATGATCATGGTCTTCCTTGGTATGAAATCTATGCCACTTTACAAGAATGTGACTTTAATTTCTCTATTGAAGATTGCGAATCCTATATTTTGGATGCTTTTGAAAAAGTAGGTGAAAACTTACATGAAATGACAAAAACTGCATTTAATGAACATTGGATTGATTATCCAACTTATGAAGGTAAACAACCTGGCGCATTCTGTGAAAACCTGGGTTGGATCCATGAAAGTCGTATTATCACAAACTACAACAATACATTAAGTGATATTATTGCCACAGTTGCCCATGAGTTAGGTCATGCTTTCCATGGAGAAATGATTGAAGAACAAGCTATTTTAAACCGTGATTATTGTATGCCACTGGCAGAAAATAGGTTTCGCGTACTATAACTTCCCATATACATTTGGTGCTTTATTTTCTCGTGGTTTATACGCAAAATTCAAAAAGGAAGGGACATCATTTATTCCTAAATATGAAAAACTACTAGCTGCAACAACCACAAATACTTGTGAAAATGTCGCAAGTATGGCAGATATCAACATTGAAGAAGAATCGTTCTGGCAAGAAAGTCTACAATCGATTGCCGATCAAATTCAAGACTTCTTAAAGGAGTTAAGCGCATGATCTCATTTGCGAATTTACATGATGATATAGGAAATGATTTGTTCGATCATAAAGAACAGTTGAATCGTTTGGATGAATTTCACTATCCTCGCTTTAAAGAAGGCAACATGAAATTTTCTGCCATTGTCTGCTGCTTTAGCGGCACTGAATCATGGCAAGATATGCAAGAATGTATCGTATATGCCAATGATTGTATTCATTCAAGTAAACATTTCTCATTTAACAACGATAAAGATATTCAAGTCTTTATCGCTGTTGAAGGTATGTGTGGAATTAAAGAAGATGTCACAAATAAAATTCAATGGTTATATAATCATAATGTACGTCTTGGTTCATTATGCTGGAACGATGATAATGCCTTAGCTTGTGGTGCAAGAACAAATAATAAACCATTAACAGATCTAGGTGTTGAAGCGATTCAAGCTATGAATCATATTGGCATAGCCATTGATACAAGTCATTGTTGCGAATGGAACTTCTATGATATCGCAAAAACAAGTACAAAGCCCATCATCGCATCTCACAGTAATGTGAAGGCTTTATACAATCATTACCGTAACTTGAGCGATTTACAACTAGACATTATTAGAAATAAACAAGGACTAGTTGGAGGTATTCCGGTTCGTTGGTTTGTGAAGAACAAGAAAGAAAATGCGACACTAGATGACTTTATTGAAATCTTTGAATACTTAAAAGAAAAGATTGGTATTGAACATATCGCATTAGGTTTTGATTTTATGGACTATATTCCTGGCATGGAAGATAGTAATGTGGTTGGTATGAAGGACATCACAGAAATCCAAAATATTGCACTAAAACTCAAGAAAAATGAATTCACAGATGAAGAAATCAATGCGATTTGTTTCAACAATGCATATTCATTTATGCAAAACTATTTATAAAAGATAAAATCCACCGAGCGGTGGATTTATTTTTTTCATTAAATTTCGTCTAATTCACGATCATCATATGGATACATTGGTCTATGAATTTGTCTAAATACAAGCTTTTCACTCGCTTGATTTGTAGGCCCATCCGTTAGTGCCATAACACAATACGATGCATATGCATCAAATTCAGCTGAGATATAACCTTGTTTAACAACAACGACATCATAATCATCTAGATTTAGGCCGCTTGTTACATATTGGGCTGGCTCATAATATTGAATGGCATCATTTTCAACACAACATACACAGGCATGTTTTCTACCTTTACAGTAATTACTGTACCAATATCTTCTTTACCAACATACATTTCTTCAGCTAAGCCTTTGGCTACAACACTACCTTTAATATGGATTTTCTGACATAGTTCATCATAGTCCATACCCAAATCAAATTCGACATTGTCGCCAACCTTTTTGTTCATTAAGAAAGCATGTGCATTAAAATCAACGATTCCCGAAACTAAATATTTCTTATGATTAAAATCATCTAAATTCATAATTTGTCTTAAAACATAATTATTAAAGCCATCCGCACCAGATCCTACATTATCTCCAGAATCGGTAATAAAGCATGTTCCTTGATCACGATAAACAACTTGTTTAATCGCATCTTCTAAAGAAGCTACATTTCCATGATAGTGGAATTCATGACGTTTTGAATAGGCAAATTCGCGAATTTTTTCTTGCCCACATATCCGCAAATTCTGTGTCTTTTTTTTTGTCTTTGGACATACGACAACAGAACATCCTAAGTTTGGTCCATCATGTCTTAAATAACCAATGTGGAAAGAGGCTGAACGAATGCGACCTGTCTTTTCAGCTTCTTCTAACATATTGTTGATAGACACCATGGGTTCATCAAAAGATACACTTTTTCTCCACCAATAATAATGGGAACACGATAATAAATTGGATGAATATCTTCTCTATGATTTAATAGATCAATAAAATCTTTAGCCATAAATTGATACGTTTCCTTTGTATCAATGTGTGGTGAGTGTCTATAACATCTTAATAGATTTACATTTGAAACTAATTCTTCCGATAAATTTCCGTGTGGATCCATAACTAGGGCAATAGGCATATATGGTCCAACAATAGCACGAATTTCGCGTAGAATCGCATGTTCTGCTGAACCTCCTTGTAAACCAATCACCTTACTAGCACCATGAAGAAACAAGAAGATTCCATCAATTTCGTGTAGATGTTCTTTCACACTTTGTTTGAACTTATCCACAATAAATTCATAAGCCTGTAAAGTTACAGGTCCATGGGGATGTCCAATCGCACCAATACTTGGAATCAATTCAATGCCATTTTTTTCAAAAATATCTCGACAATACATAGAGTCGATACAGTCTTCTCCATATTTCAAAATAAATTTATCTAGACTCATTAAAGATCTAGAGTGTTCATTGGATTCTGAACTAAATCTTCCAACTAATACTTTCATTGTTTTATCCTTTCAAAATCTGCAACAATTCATTATCTAATCTACGAGCAAATTCAGCCATTAATAATACAGTTTGCCAATAATCCTTACGATGAATGATCAATCGATGAGAATGCATATAACGTGTAGGAATAGATAATGTCATTGTGACAACACCATCATGTGCTTTATGAATATTATCGGCATCTGTTCCACCACATGTCATCATGTCATAATTGATGTCTAAATCTAAATCTTTACAGATTTCTTCCATCTTTGCGATAAAATTTTTATTTGCAATAATTCCCGCATCCATTAAACTTAATACAACACCTTTTCCTAAGCCATTGATTCCTTTATCCATTGGTGTATCCATACTTGTTGTTACGTCTAAGGCAATCGCAACATCTGGATGTAACATATTTTGCGGCTGTTCTTGCTCCTCTTAAACCAACTTCTTCTTGTACCGTACCAACACCATATAAATTACATTTATGCTTATCTTGACTTAAAAAAGACGCATTACATCTACAACCATAGCTGCACATAAACGATCATCCCAGGCTTTTCCTATTAAATAGTTTGGGTTGTTCATAACTGTAAATTCTGTATCTGGCGTAATCATATCGCCAATTTGAATTCCTAATTCTTCAACTTCAGCACGGTTTGCGACACCCAAATCTAAAAATAAATCTAAGGGATGAATAACTTTTTCTTTGACTTCCTTACTCAATCCATGAGGCGCACTCGATCCTACAACACCTTGATATCTTTTTCCCTTCATGTGTTGTCACTACAAGCGTCTGACTAGGTAGTACATGTCCCCACCATCCTCCAACTGGGAGCATACGAATGTAGCCTTGTTCATCAATTTCGCGCACTAGAAAACCAACTTCATCCATGTGTCCACAAATCATAAAAAGTAGGCTGGTCTTCTTCTCCTTTTTGAAGTCCAATGATGGATCCTAAATTATCATATGTGATTTCATCCGCATAGGGACTCATCCACTTTTTTTCATCATGCGACTCACTTCTTTTTCGTTTCCACTAATACCATGAGCCTCACTTAATTCTTTCAGCATTTCTAAATTAATATCACCAATTGCTTGTTCCATAGTATCACCTATCGATTTGATTCCTTAAATTCTTGAATCTTTTCTTCATTTAAATGTTCAACAAATACAGTTAAAGCTTTTTTGCGCAGTCATAATCATTTAGATCCATACTTTCAATTGCGCTATATGCATTTTGAATCGCAATCGATACATTGAGTGTTGGACATCCAGCAAACAATTTGTGTACCCATGCCCCTTCATTTAGAGCCATACTATAGTAGTGCTGATATGCGATATCTTCCTCTTTACAGATTTGTACTAATGCATCTAATAAACCGCGGTTTGGCATCATTCCTTTATCGTAGAAAGATACTAATAAGCCTTTTCCTAGCTCTCCTACGCTTTGGTCTTTTTCATCTAATGTTTTAGCTATCTTACAACCAAGTACAACACCTAGATCAGGTTTTACTAGTCCTGTAGCTGTTGTAGCGCCTCGCTGTCCTACTTCTTCCATAACGCAAGCTCCAACATATAAATCAAAATCAAATTCTTTATCTCTAACAGCTTTTAATAATTCAAAAGCCATTAAACATCCAACTCTTGATTCTAATGCTTTTTGAAATACATTGTTTTTGTACTTTGACAAATGGACCGTCTACAACGACACTATCTCCTACAAATACACCAAGTGCTAATGTTTCTTCTTTTGAATACGTTCCAAAATCGATAACCATTTTTTCTGTACCTACCACAAAGGCATTGACTTCACCTGTTTTTGTTTTTACACGCAAACGACTTCCTGGTAAGTATTGTTTATTGATTTTACCTATTTCAATAAATTCAGCACTTCCATTATCATTAATTTTTGTGATCATTAATCCTGATTCATCCATGTGTGTAATTACTAATACGCGCTTTGCGTTTTCCTTTTTACTTTTCTTTACGCCAAATACAGAGCCTAAATTATCATATACAATTTTTTTTCATCACAATGAAATTGTTTGTGTTAAAGTATTAAGTATTTTTAATGTTTCTGACATGATTATTCCTCCTTATATAAACAGTATTTTTCATTTCACTAGATTCCAAATGAAATTGTTTGTGAACATAAAGAAAACCAACTCAATCGAGCTGGTCATTATTAATAAGCATGTTTTTCTGACATCGACTAACATTTTTAGCGTATTCACATAGCCTTAATGATTCAAATCCGATTCCACCTTTTTTAGGCATTTTTAAAATTGTAACTTTATCTTTGTATGTTTCAATAGCCTTTTCACACTCTTGTGACATGATCGCAAAAGCAGGAATATTTGTTAGTTCTGAAATTGCTTCAGCTGATTTAGCAGCCATGATACCATAATTTGCATAGTTGAAACATGGTCCACAGATAACTACATCTGGATTAAATTTTTTTGCCATAGCCGCAAACTTCTTTGCGTTAAATGGATAATAAATCATCAATCCTAATACCAACAAGAAGATTTGCCATACACTTGCTCTCCAAGATCCTGTAGCCAACCATCCTGAGAATCCAATTGGAGTTGTCCAAGGTAAGTTTACACCTGTTGTTCGTGGAATAATACCCCATAAAGTTGCGAAATATGATAGGATCAAGTTCATCATTGGTACTAAAATAAATGGAATGGCAATAATTGGATTTAATACAACTGGTAATCCAAAGATAATTGGTTCATTAATTCCAAAGAATCCTGGGACAATAGATAATTTTCCTAATTGTTTAATACGTTGAGATTTACATACTGTAACCATCAAGATTACTAATGATAGAGTAGATCCTCCACCACCGAAGTTACAGAAGAAGTTACTGAATGGGTTTGTGAAGATATATGGTAATGCTTCACCAGCTTCGAATGCGATTAATTGTTTTGCAGTTAATACGTTACCAATGAAGAATACTGAGTTACATACAGCTGGTCCGTTGATACCAAAGAACCAGAAGAAAGTACACATGAATGAATATAATGCGTTAGCTCTAATGTATCTCCTAAACCTTCCAATGGTGTTTGTAGAATGGCTACTACGAAGTCTTGGAAGTATCAAATTCTGTGAATGAGAAAACAATACGTACTAAGAATGCAACTCCCATAACTAGAGCACTTGGCACTAATGCAGCGAATGAATCTGCAACTGCAGGAGGTACACCTTTAGGCATCTTAATTGTCCATCCCTTTTTTATAAGCGAAGGCAAATAACCATACTCCAAGAGTCGCACAAATCAAGGCCATGAAAATTCCGTTTGGTCCGATATAATCAAAATCTAAACCTGCGAAAATAGCATCTTCAACAACTTCACCTGAATCTCTAACAGCTGTGTGAATTGTTGGCATTAAAATAAAATAAGAAACCAATGCAACGGCAGCACCTTGAATCTTGTCTGCTTTAAATTCTCTTGCCATCGCATATCCTGTACCTAATGCAGTTAATAAACCTGTACAGTTAAATGATGCACGAGATACCGCCTTGAACCAGTCTGTCCAACCTGCACCAAGTACTGATGATACTGCAGCATCCCATCCTGGAATTGGGAAGTTTGCAATCAACAAGAAGACTGAACCAACAATTAATAATGGTGTAGAAATCAAGAAACCATCACGAATTGCGATTAACACTCGATTTTTAGTTAGAACATCTGCCATAGGCATTAAAATTTTTTCTAGCTTGTCCATAAACACTCTCCTTTATTAGCTGTCTTTACTTTATCACAGCTATTGATAATGAATTCACTAAATGTTTTCCTACATCTAGGAAATTACTTTTCCGTATCTGCCACACTAATAATATGTGTATTCGCAATACGGTCATGAAGCATTTTTCTTGATGGACTTGCCATACCCATTAGAATAGAAACAGCACTAATAATTCCAAATACATATACCGCCATATCCATAATTGGAATGCCTGTAACGATTTGAATCAATTGACGCAAATAACTTGAACTATTCGCAATATAGCCTTCAACGATCATGATTCCTAGTCCTTCGCGCATTAAAATTGTTTTAAAATCTACATCCGATTCATCGTTTTTCACAACCTTTAATTTCATAATGCGTTTACCAAAGGTTTGTCCTTTATATACATACAATTCAAGAATCACAAAATATCCTAAATAGAATACAATCGCCAACAAAGCTACCAAAATATTGTATGGGGCCGGAATTTTAGATAAGTCTTGCGATACGGAAGTTGTATGATTTACAATGCTTCCAATTAAGACAATAGGGATTCCAGCAAACATTGTTGCCGCATACCAATCAATCAGATAGGCAACGCCTCTATAAAAACTATTTACTGAACTTTTCTTCAGTTTTACTCCATAACGATGTGTTTTATCCATATTTGCACAACCTTTCTATTCGATTATTTTTGATATAAATTCTTCATAGCTTTGACTTTCTAATAAAGCCACAAAATGATTTGCGTTATTGATCATACTGCTTAACCAATCAAAGAACATAACCAAAGTATCTTTGTATACTTCATTAATTGCCAGCAACATAACCATCTTCACTTCAAATTCTCCCCATTTGATTGGTTTTTCTAAAAACGCAACAGAAATCGAAGATCGAAAACTTGCCATATTCAATGAGTGTGGTACCGCAAATGAATACACAAAACTTGTGGATGCCATTTTTTCTCTTTGAAGAACTGATTTTTTAAACGCATCATCACTGTAACCAAGTTTTTGTCAAGTGGTCACACATATATTCAATTGTTTCTTCTGGTGTTTCTGTTTTTAAATTCAAATGGAAAGTTTCAGGTTCAATCAAATCAATGATTTGAGCTTTAAACTCATTTTGAAATCTCTTTTTATCCAACGCATTTAACGTTTGGAAAATACGACTCTCATCTTCTGTTGTGATAAACACAGAAATTTGAACCGTTGGAATATCTAAATTATGTTGTAGTGGTGACGTTGTTAGAATCAAATCTGGATCTAATTCTTTTTTATTGTCTTTTCTTCAAAATAACTCACACTTTGAATCACATCCATGCGTTCGTTAAATAAGAAATCCACTTTCTTAAGTAAAATATCACCAAAAGCCTGATCCACAGGATAAATCATAATGGCTTTATAATGTTGATGATTATGCGTTCTTTCATAGGCAGCACCTAAATGAAGAGCCAAAAAGCCTAGCTCATTTTCAGAAATATCGATTTCTAATTCTTCATTTAAAATCTCACCAACACGAATAGACAATTCAAAAACTAATGGGTACTTTTTCTTCAATTCTTGAAGATACATATTATCGATATGAATATTTTTATTCTTTCTTTCAACCAACCCTTGCAAATGTAGTGCGATACCAGAACGTAAATCTACATCTTTTGAAAAGTCTATATCATAGTCTGATTTAATAGATTCGATAATTTGCGAAACCAATTCATTCACATTGTAGCCATGTTTACTATAAGCAGAAACCAAATCATTTTGAAGGTTCATTGAATTTTTGCCCATCAATAATAAGGCTAATAATTCAACTTCGTTTTCATTGATATCAATACGCACAATTTTAGATACACGATTAAAGAATTCTTTGGCAATCTGATATTCTTTTGTGTTTTCAAGATCTGTTCCACGACTTGTTTTGATGTAATTGTGGTGCAACATCCTTTCAATCGCCACACCAATATGTATCATCAACATAGGAATTGCCATTTCACGAATACGATAATTATATTCTTTTAAAATATTTTCCATGATATCTTTGACTTTTAATAAATCAAAACCTTTAAACATACTCGAAAGCTTATTTAGGTTCAAGAAATTTCCTTTGCGTCTCTTCCGTAAGTAAATCTTTATAGAGTTTGCGCATTTCATCTTCGCTACCCTCTAAATGAATGTGATTTTTAGAGCGAATCAATTTTAAATCGTTATAATTCTCTAATATTTTCTTAATTCTTTTTTCTCAAACAATAACACACGTATAATATACACACATCTTTCTTGAGGTGTTTGAGGTATTATAAATTTTTGTGCTGTAGGCAATGTAACATTAATTTCATCTCGAATATGATATCCACTTCGTAAGTTGGATTCAATAATTGGCTGTTCATAATAGCGATTGATCGCATCGATATCACTACGAATTGTTCGATCCGATACCTGCATAAGCTTAGAGATTTCTTTTCCTGTCATCCACGCCTTTGTATCATTCAACAATAGAACAATTTTCTCTTGTCTTTTATTCACTTTTTAGTACACCCCCATATTTATATTTTATATGATTTTCCCTCTTTATTAACATGCGTTTTTTCCTAATATTAGGAAATTTCCTAGTACAAGGAAGGAAGCTTCAAAGAATTAAAAATCTTTTCCAATATAATTATCCATGGTGATTCGCATGACAAAAGAAATTCGACATTTTTCAAAAACAAAAATCTACACTTAATACTTTCAGTTATCATGACCATATTAAGTGCTTTTATTCAAGGATATGTAATTCAAGTCTTTATGAATCCGTGCAATTTATTGTCTAGTGGATTTACCGGAGTTGCGATATTAATTCATAAAATCTGTAATTTATTTAACATCCATTTTTCTATTTCATTAGGAATTCTTATGTTAAATATTCCGGCAGCATTAATATGTTATAAATCTGTTTCAAAACGATTTGTATTCTTGAGTTGCCTACAGTTTGGACTTGTATCATTCTTTTTAAATATTTTCTCTTTTACTCCCTTCTTTGATGATCTAGTCCTAAACGTATTATTTGGTGGATTCTTATATGGAATTGGTATTACACTCGCTTTAAAGGCAGATGGATCTACTGGCGGTACAGACTTTATAGCCCTGTACATTTCTAATAAGATTCATAAAAGCTTGTGGGATTATGTCTTTATTTTTAATACGATTATTTTAATTATTTTCGGTCTTTTCTTTGGATGGGTACATGCGGGATATTCAATTATCTTCCAATTTATTTCAACCCAAACTATTTCTCGTTTCTATCACAGATATGCCCAGATTCCTGTTGAAATCACAACCGAAAACCCAGACATTATCACAAAGGCTTATACAGAAAACTTCAAACATGGTATGAGTGTTATTGATGCGTATGGGGCTTACAGTAATAAGAAATTCTATATTTGTAAAACAGTTATTTCGAGCTATGAAGAAGCTGATGTGATTGATTGTGTATTAAATGTAGCGCCAAATGTCATCATTAACTCATATAAGACGAATCATTTTTATGGCAAGTTTTATCATCAGCCAATTGGCTAAAAAGTATGAAAGACGCATTATTTGCGCCTTTTCTTTCTTGTTAAATTGTAACTTTTTGAAACCAATTCCATAATTAATGAATCAGATAATGTATCATCTAAAGCCAAAGATATCCAACTCTTGTGATTCATGTGATAAGCCGGATAAATTCCATCAATATCATAGTGTTCTTCGCTTTTTAGATTCATAATGTTTACCATACGGGTACTTCCATCTTTTAAAAGAGCGTTCCACTTCACATACATAATAAGGGAAAACCACTTATTATTGTCTAAATGACGAAAAACACCATTGTCATCCTTCCATGGAAAATCCGGTTTTACACCATACCTTTCATAAATCAAATTCGCAATGCGATTGGCTTGATCACTCGCAAAAAAACACATCTGTACATCATGCATCCGCAATTCTTTTTAATATGGATTTGTATGCTTCACGAACTTTACAGATATACTCTCCATCATAGGATTCGATGCGTAGCGGCATATATTCTTCATTACTGAAATTATCAATGACTTTACCTTTTTAAAACATCCGATATTTCAATTATAGCTTTAAAATTTGAATCCATAAAGTCTTCTGTATAGATATATTTATTATCCACTATTGAAAAGTCAAAACTTTTTAGCTTATCAAAATCAAATTTCTTCTTTAAAAAGATTTCATCCTCAATATGTATCATATTAACTCCATTCAAAATTTGATTTACCTGCACCAAGCTCAAAAGAAATATTTTCCTATGCCTAAATCGATTTGTGATAGAGGTCCATTTTTCACTTTAAAACTCACTTTATTTCCCACACCATTTACTATATACGGCTGTCTATTTAAAGCACTTGGTGCCAATAATAAAGCTTTGATACCCGCGTTAAACCAATCTGGAACTACTCCTTGGTAATGGCTAATTTGATCAGCTGTCTTTGATTTGTGCGGTACACCCTGTGTTTTTCCATATCCAATCGCAATGACACCATTGACTCTAACATCTTTATCATATAAATGACCTTATTCTTGGAATATCTGATGAATTAAGGACTGCGTACTATTTAAAGAGTGATTACGTGTATTTTAATAAGCATTCTAATTTAGAAAATGCAGAAAATGATTTATGGAAACATATCGAAGAAATGAAAAAGAGCAATATTCAAGAAATTTTAAAATTAAAAAAGACACTGATTAACTGGTCTCAAGAAATAATCAATTCTTTTACTTTTATAGATGGTCGACGCATTACGAATGGAATCATGGAATCCAAAAATGGAATCGCAAAAGAAATTAAAAACAACGCAAAAGGATATAAAAACTTTCTGAGATATAGAAACAGATGCCTTTATTGCATGAATAAAACTACAAAGCCAAATTACGCAGGTTCACACAAATCTATTCGTATGAAAGGTTGGCCTAGAGGACGTTACAAGAAAAATAAATAAAACATCAAATAAATCATAAAGTTTGTTCAATTGTTTTTTCAAATACAACACGAACCATATCATGCACTTCATCTGCTTCTAAAATACGATTGCGCTGTGCATAAATAATTTCACGTTGACGACGTAATACATCATCATAATCTAACAATTGTTTACGCATATCGAAGTTATATCCTTCAACACGTTTTTGAGCCATTGTGATTGATTTTGTAACTGCCTTTGATTCAATTTGTTCATCACCCATTTTTTCAAATAGCTTTTGTAGCTTGTCGCCACCAAAACGAACCATCAATGAATCTTCTAAAGATACATAGAAACGTGAGAAACCTGGATCTCCTTGACGACCAGAACGTCCACGCAACTGGTTATCAATACGACGAGATTCATGTCTTTCACTACCCAATACAGCTAAACCACCTAATTTACGTGATTCTTCTGTTAATTTAATGTCGGTACCACGACCAGCCATGTTTGTCGCAATTGTAACTGATTTTGGACGACCCGCCTTTGCGATGATTTCTGCTTCACGAGCATGGTTTTTCGCATTTAATACTTCATGAGGAATGTGTTCCTTATTTAATAATTGTGAAATAACCTCACTTGTTTCTACCGCAATCGTACCAACTAGAACTGGTTGTCCTGTTTCATACAAACGTTTTACTTCACGTACCAATGCAGCATATTTATCTTTTTTATGTGCATAGATTTCATCAGGAAGATCCTTACGAGCTACTGGACGGTTTGTAGGAATAACAACAACTTTCATATTGTAAGTTGATAAGAATTCTTCTTCTTCAGTTTTTGCGGTACCCGTCATACCAGCCAATTTTTCATATAGACGGAAGAAGTTCTGGTATGTGATTGTCGCCAAAGTCGAAGTTTCTTCTTTAATAGGAACCCCTTCTTTAGCTTCAATAGCTTGGTGTAACCCATCAGAATAAGCACGTCCTGGCATCATACGACCTGTAAATTGATCAGCGATAACAATTTTTTTTCATCACTAACTACATATTCAACTTCACGCATCATGATGTAGTTTGCCTTTAAAGCCTGGTTAATGTGGTGAACAAGTTGAGTGTGTTCAATATCGTAAAGGTTTTTGATCTTAAAGAATTTTTTCCGCCTTATGAACACCATCTTCACTCAACATGATCTGACGTGTCTTTTCATCTATATCATAATCTCCAGAAATCAAAGTTTTTTCATGAGTAAACTTATCTGTTTCATATTCTGGAGCTATTAAAGTCTTCACAAAACGATCCGACTGAATGTATAAGTTTGCGGTTTGTTTTTTACCACCTGAAATAATCAATGGTGTACGACTCTCATCAATTAATACAGAGTCAACTTCATCGATTACAGCCATGTGAAGTCCACGCATTACACGGTCTTCAACTTCTGTAACCATGTTGTCACGCAAGTAATCAAATCCAAGTTCTGAGTTTGTTGTATATGTAATATCACATGCATACGCATCACGTTTTTCTCTTGGTTTTAAATCACGTGTATTTACACCAACAGTTAAACCTAAGAAACGATAAATTTCACCCATCCAGGCAGCATCACGACCAGCCAAATATTCATTGACTGTGATTACATGAACACCTTGACCTGCAAGTGCATTCAAATATACACACATTGTAGCTGTTAAAGTTTTACCTTCACCAGTCCTCATTTCTGCGATATCACCTTTGTGCATCGCAATCGAACCCATAATCTGAACTTTATAAGGTTTTTCGTTGATTACCCGATAACCAGCTTCTCTAGCTGTTGCGAACGCTTCAGGAAGAAGATCATCTACCGTTTCTCCATCCGCAATTCTTTTTCTATATTCATCCGTTTTTGCACGCAACTCATCATCTGATAATGCCTGCATTTCTGGTTCATATTTTAATACTTGATCTGCAATCTTTTCTAATGCAGATAATTCACGTTGTTCTTCTGAAAATAATTTTCCAAAAATTCCTGCCATAATATAAGTTCTCCTTTTAAAGACTATACTATATTTTAACATAGAAACGACACGATAAATAGGGCAACTCAAATAAAAAAAGAGAATTTCACATTCTCTTACACAATTTTTCTTTCGAACGGGTCGCAACTCATTCCCTTCTCTAAAATTTCTTTTGCCCATTCCTTAGCGCCAAATAAAGAATGATCTTTGTAGTTACCACACTCTTTTTCTTCTGTACCCGGAACATCTTCCCATTCTGTAGTTGTGATTAGCTCTAAAGCTTCTTTTACGGCAATCGCAACATCTTTACTTGAATGTTTTCCCCATGCTAAAAGGTGAAATCCTGTACGACATCCAAATGGTGAACAATCTAAATACCCAGTAATTCTAGGGCGAAGATATAATGCGAACAAATGTTCTAAAGTATGCATAACTCCGGTTGGTATCTCTTGTCGATTCGGTTGACATAAGCGAACATCAAAATTTGATACAATATCTCCGTTAGGTCCTTTTTCTTCACTTATCAAACGCACATAAGGCGCTTTTACTTTAGTATGATCTAAAGTAAAACTTTCAATTTCTACTTTTTCCATAAATACTCCTCTACTTGTTTCATAAACGGCATAAATGCACTTGGTAATGCGATATACTCTTCTATTTCTTCAATTGTTTTATAATTTGAATCTTCCCTATCTACTATACACAACGTCGCATCCATATGCCACTCCACATGTGAAAAAATATGTATATAAGGTTTTAATTCAATACTTTCTATAATATGTTCTGGTTTCGTTTCATCAAAGCCATAAAGTCCTGCCAACAAACCGGTATCCGCTCTTTTTACAACATGAACCTTATTTTGATGTATCCAAACATACACATGTTTATACTCGATTTTACGTGCACTTTTCTTTGGCTTATAAGGCAAAGAAGCAGGATCTGAAGCTTCGCAATATTTTTTGATTGGACAAATATCACACCTTGGACTTTTGGGAATACAAATAAGTGCTCCCAGTTCCATCAACGCTTGATTATAGTAAGAAATCTCTTCTTTTGAAGGAAGACTTTCATCTACTAACATTTCAATCTGTTTCTTCACACTTGTCTTGGTAACATCCTCATAAATATCATACAACCTAGAAAATACACGAATCACATTCCCATCGACTGCACTTACTCTTTGTCCATACGCAATGGAAGCTATGGCACCTGCCGTGTATGGGCCAATTCCAGGTAATTTTAATAATTCTTCTTTTGTGCAAGGTAATTTTCCATTGTGTTTTTCAACACATTCTATGGCACATTTCTTTATATTTTTACACCGCGAATAATAACCTAATCCTTGCCATAACTTATTTAGCTTCTCATCATCACACTTTGCGACACTCTCAATATTCGGTAACAACTGCATCCACCTTTTAAAATATGGAAGCATAGCCTCAATACGAGTTTGTTGGGCCATGATTTCACTGATCCATATTTCATAAGGCTCTTTCTTTAAACGAAATTCTAAAGGACGATGATTTTTAATATACCAGTCTATTAAATCTTTTTGAAATTCTTTCATAACTAAAAAATAGGCAGGGGATTAAACCCTGCTATATATCCATTGGCAGTTCCTGTGATTTTTACATCACCACTATTCGCATCAATAAATACAGAATCTCCTTTATTTACTTCTAAAGTTGTACCATCATTTTCAATTGTCGCATTACCCTCAATCAACAAGATAGAACCAAAACTTTCATCATCAACATAAAGCGTTGTTGTACCATTCAATGTAGACTCATATGTAGTAAAGTATTCGCAAGTTGCCAAACGAACAGTATCACAATCACCATTCTTTTCTTCAGGACCACATGGTTTAAAATCAGATTCAATCGGACTTAGATTTGAAACATCAATCGCCTTTTGAATATGTAATTCACGAGGTTTACCATCTTTTCCAACACGACCAAAATCATAAACACGATATGTTGTATTTGAGTTTTGTTGGATCTCACAAATCTGAATTCCTGCACCAATCGCATGAATTGTACCCGATTTTATAAAGAAAACATCTCCCTTATGTACTGGAACCGCTTTTAACACATCTAATAAAGTATTATCATGAATTCGACGTTCAAATTCTTCTTTAGTAATTTCTTTATTTACACCAAAATATAAAAACGAATCTGGTTCACAATCTAAGATATACCACATTTCTGTTTTTTCCATATTCATGCTCAACACGAAGCGCATATTCATTATCAGGATGAACCTGAATTGATAATGGTTGTTTAGCATCAATAAATTTAATTAAGATTGGAAAAAACTCAAATGTGTTTCCCTTTGTTCCTAAAACACCCTTTCCTTTTTTCTCTAAATATTTAGGAAAAGATAAGCCTTGATATTCACCACTCGCAACAATACTTGGACCATCTGGATGCACAGATAATTCCCAGCTCTCCGCAACTGGATCCATATCTGTTTTTTTACCATAGTTTTCTTTTAGTTTAGTACCACCCCACAGGTAGTCTTTAAATGCAGGAGTTAGTTTAATAATTGACATTTTATGTACCTCACTTCTAGTTCTATTATAGTTAGTTATTTCACTTACTGAGAAGATGGATGCGATACTTGAAATACTGAATCCTTTGTCTACCATTGTTTGATACATTTCAAGTTCTTTTTTTCTCACTGCCTTGTTCGATTCCTTGTTCACTGCCTTGTTCGATTCCTTGTTCAATACCTCGTTCGATTCCTTGTTCGATTCCTTTTTTATCCCTTCAGCTTCCCATTCCTTTGACTTTACTTCCAGCAATCTCTTTTCAGCTTCACACATTTCAATTTCCTCCTTTTCCTCTAATTCTTATAAATCCAACCATTCTACATCTGTTAATGTCTTGACGATTTTTAACACACTGCTTTTCACAAGCCCAAAATGATTACTCGTTCCTTCATAAATAGACTGATCATAAATACTTCGACATATGTAGAATAGATTATACACGTCTTCTTCATTAAAATTATATGAAGTATTTCCTGTGATTTCAATCAGATTCATTTTGTAGTCATGGAAACAAGCTGTAAACCTTTCATCCACCTCTACAAGTTCTGATAGCTTACTAGCTGCATTCCAAGGCCTTTCACCTGTATAGAATACCAGAATGTTTACCATAGGTAGTTTTTCTTTAGCCTTATTCTTCTTTGACTTCTTTAACATTCGCTCATAAGCTACATATTCATATACGGCCGCTCTTACAACCATTGAAGGATCTACACAACTTTGATTTTCAATAATGAATGCACTATAAAGATTTCCATCATTGTACTTACGAATCACATCCACATGTTCTTTTCTAGATCCATATTCGAATCATTCATCTCTGAATCAAGTTCCATACAGTTCTCTGGTTTAAGAACTCTTTCTCCATCAAAGAAATATGCATTAAAGAAGTCGACAAAATAGGCATTGTTTTCTAAAAAACTCCTTCATAATTTTGTCTTTTGATTTATTCATGTGATTTCATCATCACTATCTCATATACGAAATAATAGGTTTTCCAAAAAAGATGTAAATTTCAAATTCAATCGGATTTCACAACAGGTTTTTATGACAACATGGAATGTTATTCTATAAAAAAAGATAAGGCAATTAATTTTGAAATAAACCAATAATTCAATATCTTTCCTAAAAATTTAATAATAAACAAAAAGGAACCATTTATGACGCCAACACTGGAATGGTTTTCTTATTATCCTTCATATTCTGTTGTATATTCATTGTCATATCGCAAACGAATGATCCATCGGACCTGAGCCTTTGCCCAAATCAAGCATTGCTCCTAATGCCCCAGAAATATAGTCTTTTGCTCGTTTTACCGAAGTATCTAAATCATATCCCTTCGCAAGATTTGATGCAATTGCGCTCGACAAAATGTGTATTTGAATTATTGATACGCTTCCCTTTAAACCAAGCATATGAATTGTTTCTATACAATAAATCATTCGCATCATTGATTTGATGACCACCCTTAACTAAAGTAGCGCACCCAAAATTTTCACTGATTTTTTTTTGCCGCTTCAACCATACTAGCCTCATCCGTAATTTCCATTTCAGAAAGCACTTCTGCTTCCGGAATATTTGGAGTAATCAAAGTAGCTAAAGGCAACAATTCTTTTTTCAATGTTTCAATCGCATCCTCACTAATCAATCTAGCACCACTTGTCGCAACCATCACAGGATCAACGACAATATTTTCTGCCTTATATTCCTTTAGTTTCTTTGCGATCATTTCAATCAAACTAGAACTTGATACCATCCCAATCTTTACCGCATCCGGATAAATATCTGTAAATACCGCATCTAGCTGTTCACCCAAAAATTCAGGTGTTACATCCATAATACCCGTTACTCCCAATGTGTTTTGCGCTGTTAATGCCGTGATTGCACTTGTTGCGAACACATGGTTAGCACACATGGTTTTAATGTCTGCCTGAATGCCTGCTCCCCCACTCGAATCACTTCCCGCAATCGTTAATGCACTTTTCATTTAAATCTCTCCAATCTTTTATTTTAATCACTTTAAATCCGACTTTTTCGCCACATCTATACAATAATCTGCATCCCCAAACACAATTATATCTTCTGGTCTTTGGTTTAAAACTTGTGCACATGCCAAATAAAAATCCGGATCATCTTTTGACTTATTCACCTTTGAACAAGTTATAATATCTTCAAAATAATTCAACACACCCAGTCTATTCAACGCAATTTTTACAAGCTCTTCATCACAACTTGTACCAATCACATTAATCGAATCATAATGTGAAATAAACTCTTTAAACCCAGGCATAAGGTTCACTTCATACTCATAAAAATCTGATATAAAATTCAATACCTCAGAAATGATTCGTTCTTCTTGTTTACTGATTTTATAATGATTCTTCAAGTATGTTGCGCTCTGTTCTAAACTCATATCTGAAACAATTTCATCAAGATTTTTTTTCGGGAACCATTCCCAAACTTTGAACATATTGACTTGCCAAAGTATTCCATACTTCCATTGAATCCAGTATTGTTCCATCCACATCAAAAAATTGAATAATTCATATTCTCTCCACCAAGAAAAAAAAGCTGCAGAAAACCAATCTGCAGCTCACTATCAAAAAGATATATTCCCTACGTTGGTATTATCCAAATCAGGTTATAGGGTCTAGGACAAACCTACTCTTAGCCTAAAATCTCCCCTTTTTTAACAGCAATATTATAAGTCTTTCGTCGCAACTAAATCAACACCCGTACCACAAATATCAGAAACAATTACATCTTCACGATGCACAGGTGCCTTCACAACCACACGGTTCAATTCCTTCATCACATCAAAAATCTTTTCCTTTGGAATGTCCCCGTTGGTTTTCACGCTCAATCTTTCAATCTCAGCACCCACAATTTTCACAGTACTTGTCACAACACGAGTTGGATGCGTACACTCTTTCTTTCCATAGATTGCACCTCTAGGACAACCATTTCCAGTTACTTTATAATCATTTTCTTCATCAACCTTTAAATGGCAACCCTTAGGACATGTTATACAAATTAACTCTCTCATTACGCATCCTCCTCAATAGATACAACCAATTCTTTATCTGCCTTTTCAAGCAATATTTTAGGAATTGATATCTTTTCCATTTCACTTGGAATCACATGTTCCTTTTTAAATTTCGCAATGATTGTATCCCCATCCTTCACAACAATATTTACCTGTTGCGTTGGTCTTCTTACACGGAAAGAAAGCTCAACACTCTTTTCTACATTATCCTTACGAATATATTGAGGAACTACATACGAAATATTATCTCCATTTATCGTCCTTACGAAACGATTCTTAGATACTTCGCCATTTGAAACATATCGACCAGCACCCATTCCAGCCGTTTCACTTTCCAAACTTACAAAATCCACTAAATCATGCACATGCACAACATTACCTGATGCGAATACCCCTTCCATAGAAGTCTCCATATTTTCATAAACAATAGGGCCATGTGTTCTTGGATCCATTTCAATGCCTAATGCATTCGACAATTCATTTTCTGGAATCAATCCAACTGACAACAATACGCAGTCACAATCAAATTCCATTTCTGTTCCTTCGATTGGATTTCTATTTTCATCCACCTTAGAAACAACAACCTTTTCCACTCTAGACTTACCCACAATATCCGTAATTGTATGACTTAAATACAATGGAATATCATAATCATGTAGACACTGAACAATATTACGATTCAAACCATTTGAGTACGGCATAACCTCAACAACAGCTAAAACTTTTGCGCCCTCCAAAGTCATTCTTCGCGCCATAATCAAACCAATGTCACCACTACCCAAAATCACAACTCTTTTACCTGGCATATACCCTTCAATATTTACATATCGCTGAGCTGCACCTGCCGTAAACACACCAGAAGCTCTAGTTCCTGGAATCGCAATTGCACCACGTGTTCTTTCACGACAACCCATATTTAAAATAATAGATTTAGCCTGTATCATTAAATATCCATGAATACTACTTGAACAATACACCATTTTATCTGGCGTAATCTCAATTACCATTGTATCCAATAAGATATCAATATCTGTTTTATCAACTTCATCAATATACTTTCCTGCATATTCAGGACCTGTTAATTCCTCTTTAAAGTGGTGTAAGCCAAAACCGTTATGAATACACTGATTTAAAATCCCACCAAGTTCCTTATCACGCTCAATAATCAAAACGGACTTGGCACCATTTTGTCTTGCGGCGATTGCACTGGCAAGACCAGCAGGGCCACCACCGATGGACTAACACCCAACTCATTAGCTAGAATTTCCTGGACTCTAGGTCCACAGAATCCTGACTGACATCTTCCCATGCCAGCATTACATCGACGTTTGATTCCATCTAAACTAACTGGTTTGGGACTTCGACGAATCGCATCAAGGATCTCTCCCTCACTAATGGTTTCACAACGACAAATAATACGACCATACTCAGGATGTTTTTCAATATATTCTTTTCTTTGTTCATGTGACATTTCTTTAAAACGAACTACTTTTTCTTGTAGAAACATAATTCTTTTTTAAATTTAAGAAATAGTCTTTTTTCCTGCATCATTCTCACAATGTCTAATGCGATTGCACTCGCACTACTTAAGCCTGGACTTGCCATTCCGGCAATCAAGAAGAAATTATGTATATCTTTATCTTCGCCAATAATAAAATCTTTTGTATCACTTCTTGCACGCAATCCCGCAAACGTACGAATATTTTCTTGAAGCTTCATATTCGGTACGGATTTAACCGCATTTTCACGAATTATTTTTTAATCCTGCAGACGTTGTCGAATAATCATCCGCATCCGTATTTGTACTTGTAGGACCCACAATTAAGTTTCCATCTACTGTAGGAGCTACCAATACACCCTTACCAATCTTTGTAGGGCATTGGAAAATAACATGATGAACCATGTTTCCTTGTGACTTATCTAATAAATAATATTCTCCTTTGTTTGGCGTAATCTTATAATCTGGTTTCTTAATAAGTCCAGTTACATGATCACACATAACACCCGCACAATTTACAACCAATGGAGCTTTGTATGTATCATTCACAATACAGATATCTCCATCTTTTTTTTTTATACTCGTAACCTCTTCATTCAAACGAAGCTCTACACCATTTTGAATTGCCACTTCACTTAATGCGATCGCAAACTGCCAAGGATTGATAATACATGCACTTGGCGCATATAAAGCGCTTGTACAGTCTGAATTTAAATTGGGTTCCATAACAGATAGCTCAGGCTGTTTAATAATACGCTGATTTTCAACACCATTTTGTACACCACGCTTATATAACATTTCAATGGTCCTATCATCCTCTTCACTAAATCCAACAACCAAAGAACCAATATTCTTACATGGAACATCTAAATCTTTACATAAAGAAGGAATAATTTTATTACCCCAAATATTATATTTTGCCATCAAAGTATTTGGTTCTGGATCATAGCCCGCATGAATAATTGCACTATTGGCCTTAGTTGTTTCATCGGCCACATCATTATTTTTTTCTAACCACAATACTTTTCCACTATATTTACTCAATTCAAAAGCTAAAGAGCATCCACTGATACCCGCTCCAATTATTATACAATCGTACATAGTTCGCACCTCTTTCAAAGTTACGATACGCTTATTTATATTTCATTTCAAATGTGTAAAAAGTCCATTTTATTAATCGAAAATATTGATTAATAGCTAGACAATCAAATAAAATGGTGTAAGATAAAAATAGATATCGATTAATGATTTGATTAGTAATCGATTTATTAATCAAAATAAATCAAAAGAGGTTTATTATGGGAAAAAGAAATAAAGTAACTACACGCGATATTGCCCAAGCCACAAATGTATCGCAATCCACTGTATCTATGATTCTAAGTGAGAATAAGAATGTATCTTTCAAAGAAGAAACAGTAAATCTCGTCAAAAGACAGCCAAACAAATGGGATATAAAAAGCCAGAAGTTAAAAAAAGGTATTCAAACGCAAAAAATACGATTGTCGTGATTTGTTCCAACTTATCCAATTCGTATTATTCTATGGTTGTTTCAAGTATCATTGAACAGGCGAGTAAGACAAAAACACAAATCTTTACTATTTCTACATTGCGAAAAGATGATCTTGAAAAGCACGCCCTTTCCAACTTAAAACTATTAAAACCATGTGGAATCATTCTTCTATATCCCCCAAAATTTGTTGATGAATGGAATACACTTTCCAAACAAATACCGTGCATTATTATCGGGGATAAACCAAAAAAACTTGATTGTGATTCCATCGAACTCAACAGTTTTAAATGTGGTAAATTATTAGGTACCCATTTAAAACAGTTAGGACACAAAAAGATTGCGTATATATCAAGTCCATTAGATACAACGGAAATTGGGCGAAACGAAAGATATGAAGGAGTTAAAAGTGTCTTGTCAAATACACAAGTATTTTTTTAACTCGTCTAAACAATTTGAATTATACCCCATCGAAAAAAGAGAATACGAAAATGGGTATCGTTTAACGAAACAAATCTTAAGTGATAAATACGATGCCTATATTGGAAATAATGACATGACGGCCTTAGGCATCTTAGCCTGTTTAAAAGATCACAACATTAAAACAAGTGTAGCCGGATTTGACAATATTCCTGAAGCTGATTTTCCTCAAATACAATTGACCACGGTAGACCACGGTGCTTGTGAAAAAGGAAAAGAAGCCGTTGATATTCTTTTAGAACAAACAAAAAGCGAACGAAAACGTATCGTCCATATGGAATATGAACCACAGTTAATCATTCGCTTATCTACTTTTAATCGCAAGAAATCATCATCTCAATAATTTTATCATTCGTTTGAAGCATTCCTTGAGAACCAAGTGTTCCAATATTTTGAATTGTTTCATCCACACTATGAGCAACGATTCCATCGCCTGCATAGAATTGTTGCTTATTTTTATACATATAGTACCCCATAATACCAGCATCTACACTAGAAGCAATCTTAGCTGCACAACTAGCCTTAGCCCCATCACAAATCGTACCCGAAAGGATGGCTAATGCGTTGACAATCGTATGCTGAATTTCTTTATAGGTTCCATTATGTAAATAGGCAATACCAGCACCCGCAGCAGCTCCAGAACTAACAGCACCACAAAATGCCGATAAAGTACCAATACCTGTTTTAATGTAAATAGCTGTTAAGTTGGACAAAACCAAAGCACGATACAATTGTTTTTGCGTACAATCTAATTCTTTGGCATACACAACAACAGGCACACAACAAGTAATCCCCTGATTTCCACTTCCTGAATTGATCACAACTGGAAGTTCACACCCATTCATTCTTGCGTCGGATCCAGCCGCCGCATAAGCTTTGGCCCTTGTCTTTACACAATCTGAATCCATATTCAAGATCACATGACCAATGTTTGCACCATACGAATTATGAATCCCCTCATTTGCGATGGCCATGTTACAAGCGATTTGACGATCTAGTATTTCTTTTACATCATCAATATCCACAGTTTGTGAAAAATCCCAAATCTGTTTCATAATCAAAGCACTGTGATCGGCTTTAAGTTCTAAACTCGTCGTCTTATCTTCAAAAATAACTTGCCAGTTTTTTTTCAATTTGTACAATATTCGTATGCGTATCTACAATACGAACACTGGCGTGTTCTTGTTCATAATACACATGGATTTCTAAATCAAACACATGTCCTTGTTCAATGTGCTGCACGGTAAAATTTGTATTTTGAACATATTTTCAATCACAAAGTCCGCATATTCTTCAGAAAATAAGACGCTAATGCATAATAAGCTAAATCCGCTAAAGATAATGAGTTAGGTAAACTCATGTATCGATACATTAAATTATTAAATCCCAATACTTCTGTATATACTTTTATCATGATTGACTTACCTCTACTGAATAATTTCCAAAATGAATATTGGCTTTTCCATACTCTTTAACAAGTTCATAACGAATCTTTGCGAGCATATCAAAACCATCTAGACTTGTCTTACTTGGAACAACAACACGTAGATCAATGCCGGTTGTAGAAAAATTGATTACTTTTACTTCAATTGGAGTTTCACTTTCAATATCATATTCTCCCATTGTCTTTTCAACTAAACTCTTTAAAATATCTATCGCCAAATCAATATTCGTTCCATAAGAAACCTCAATTTCTAAATAGTTATTCTTTCGCGCATCCTGAAAAAATGCATTTTCAATCGTAGCCGAATTCAATGTTGAGTTTGGCACAATAATACGATTACTTTCATACGTACGAATGATCGTATGACGAAAACGAATACTTTCAACATACCCAATCAATTCACCTTGATTGACTTTAATTAAATCGCCCTCGACAAATGGTTTAAATGTTAAAATCATTAAACCACTACATAGATTTCCAAAGGCATCTTTAGCAGCAACACCTAAAACTAAGGCAACCACTCCACTGGATGCAGCAAGATAGGACATAATAGGTTTGGTCTGTTCAAATTGTCCAAGAAAAATCATTCCATTAATAAAAACCAAAACATATTTTATTAATCTGGCAAAACTTGCCTTATTTGTGACATCCTTTTTATATAATACTTTTTACGAATTCCTTTATAGATTGCAATAGAAACTATAACAGAACCAATAGTAACAATAACAATTGATTTCATCTAAATCATCTCCAATACAATTTTTTCTGTTCCTCTGTCGTCTGATCAATAAACTTCTTCTTTGTGTATAAAAACTCTTCTAAATCCATATAAATATGTAGAAGCATCGCCTTTGATATTTGACTTTCAGGAAGAGCCTCACTCTGTTTGTCTTTCAACATTTTATGAAGCGAACTAATTTGAGGCTGAGGATCATTTTTTTCATGAATAAACGGAATTAAATATTCAATATAATTCGCCAATTCATGCGCCTCTTTTGGCATTTCACGAATCTTTCGAATTTTATAATGCAGCATATGCAGAATATCGCACTGTAAAGCACGCATCTCAAAATAACGAATATAATAATCTGGCAAATTCGTAAACGTATTATCCTGATATTCCATCGCAATATGAATATATTTTTCAGCCTGTTCTTTAATATCCTCTAATTCTTTCCAAATTGTTGTATTTCTTTCCTCACTTTGAATATAATAAACAATTTGATACATCAAGCTCTGAATCTTGTCCTCCATATAAATCATACAAGAATTCAAATACTCTTCTTCTCCACTATAATCATGAACCAAATTCAATAAGATAAAACTCATTCATCATGAAGTGAAGACTAAAATCCAAATAACTCAAGTAATGCACGGCAATCATCGCATTTACACTTAAAGTATTCTGACATTTCATTTTTCTCACTATATCCAACTAAGCACGCAATCACAAGTCCAAAGGCTATCCAATGGCTTGGAATAAGTTCAAAGAAAATAAAACAGAATAGAATTGTCACAAAGAATGTGGAAATTCTTCTAAGAACAAGCTTCACCGTCCCCCACTTTGTCGTCAACAAAGACAATAGTGCAATCGTTCCAGCACTTGTTGGATTATCCAACTTAAAAAAGTAGGCTAATATAATTGCGATGGCACTTCCTACGCCTATTTTAAGTGATAGTATCAATACTCTTTTTGTTTCTCTTTTCATATGCTTACATTTTATGCGAAATCAAAAAAAGGACAATAATAAATATCATTGTCACTTCTTATCTAATACATCCTTTACTTTTTGTTTACCACTCTTCAACAAACGAGCCACTCCCTCTTCACTCATCTTTAAACGATTTGCGATATCCTTCTCTTTTCAATTTTCCTAGACAATGCATGATTGTCACTGTCTTTTGATTTTCTGGCATCTCATTTAAACAATCATCCACATCCAATTGTCGATATTTAGGCAAGCCGCGTAAAGCCGTTGTTACACCTGTATGTTCTTTAGCCTGCATATACTCACGCAATTGTTTATTCAACAAAACCGTGATCCACTTCAAAAAATTCTTATCATCACTCAATTTATCCATATTCATAAATGCGTATGTATACGTTGCCTGTAAGATGTCATTGATTTCTTTTTCCTCTAAGCCAATATAACGCTTATAAATTGTTTGTACCAAATGATTTCGAGTCAATGAAATAAGCTCTTTCTTCGCATCCGCATCCTTATTTCTTACACCCATTATTATCTTTTTATCTATATTCATAGTTTAATCCTTTATATATGTTATTTTTAGTATACAACACATCATTTGATAAAAAGGCAATCCAACGATTGCCTAAGCTCCATAATATTCATCTAAAGTTAAGTTATTCTCATACAAATACGTTGCCAAATCTACACCCACATAACGCAAGTGCCAGCTTTCAGGTGCAATTTTTGTTTTGTCTTCCTTATCATCAGGATAACGCAAAATAAAGCCATATGTATGCATATTTTCTAACAACCAAT
>VOFI01003509.1_pt1 | contig 28291 bp, 48 predicted proteins | sample 5384131 | NCBI WGS metagenome assembly VOFI01 (sample SAMN12384728, study PRJNA508395) | human gut metagenome | isolation source: healthy gut H | host: Homo sapiens
CATGCTCTTGGCGATTATGCTCTAATAAAAGTACACTCCTGACACAAAAAATAGTGAAAATAGTTGCTATTTAACCCCATATTTGATAAAATAGTACGGAAAAATACAAAGATATGAAATGTGAAAAAAACTGACAACACGAGACTATCTGTCAGCATCCAACACCTGAGTTTGGCGCGACGGTTCTGGTTCCTTTGCTGACCGGTCTCAATCCATCGCTCGCACTGTTTCCTTCCGGGTGTGGGCACCTTAATATTCCACTGCTGTACTAAGTTTAAGGTTCCTGTTTTTTTCTCGGCTCTTCCTTCGCATTTCTGGCCGCATTAAGCGCCATCATTCGACCGGAAGGTGCTGTGGTTGCAGAAAACATTCCTTTAGCACAGGGTGGAATTATTTTTGCCGGTCTGATCTATCTGCTGTTTGCACTGATTGCGTTTTTAATCGGAGCGGACAAGATCAAGAGGGTATTTCCTCCGGTTGTAACAGGGCCCGTGATCGTGGTCATCGGTATCAACCTGGCGAGCACCGCGATCGGTGATGCGACCGGCGGCTTAAGCCTGGCGGACGGCCTTACCTCCGAGATCGCCTTAAACCTGGGCATCGCCCTGTTTACGCTCTTTGTGGTAATCTCTCTGTTCCATTTTCGCACACGGTTTTCAAACTGGTCCCGATCTTAATCGGAATCGCTGCAGGATACGTTCTGTGTATTATTCTGGGCGCAGTCGGAGTCTTCCATATGGATTATTCCGCCATTACGTCCGCAGCATGGATTAATATCCTTTGTGACAAAGGATATGAATGGAGTTCCCTTTTATGTCTCTTCCGAAATTCGAGCTGGGCGCTATTCTTCCATTGCACCGATCGCCTGTGTTACCTTTATGGAACACATCGGTGATGTTACCACCAATGGTACGGTTGTCGGAAAAGATTTCTTAAAGGATCCGGGTCTCCACAGAACCCCTGATGGGCGACGGACTCGCAACCTTATTCGCCGGATTCGTCGGTGGACCTGCCAACACCACGTATTCGGAGAATACCGGTGTTCTGGCCACTACAAAGAATTACAACCCGCGTCTTCTGCGTGTGACCGCCATCTTCGCGATCATCCTCGGCCTTTTGGTAAGGTAGGCGCAATTCTTCAGACTATTCCGGGCCCGGTCAAAGGCGGCGTAGAAGTTATGCTGTTTGGTATGATCGCCGCAGTCGGAATCCGCTCTCTCGCGGAATCGGATCTTGCTTTCACTCACAGCCGCAATCTAACCATCGTCGGACTGATCCTTGTATTCGGCCTCGGTTTTGCACAGATGGGCGGACTCAATGTCCACGCAGGCTCCATAACGCTTAACATCTCCGGCCTTTTCATCGCCGTTGTAATCGGAGTCCTCATGAATATCATACTGCCTCAGGCAGCCGATACTGTAAAAAAACTTAAAAGAAAGGATTCATATACCATGGAATATCCAATTGAAAATGTAACTGTCTTCAGCCACCCGTTAATCCAGCACAAGATCTCTATCCTGAGGGATAAAAAGAACCGGCACCAATGAGTTCCGCGCTCTGATCGAAGAGATCGCCATGCTTATGGGCTACGAGGCCTTAAAGAGACCTACCCTTAAAGGAGGTTGAGGTGGAGACCCGATCGAGACCTGTATGACTCCCATGATCGCAGGGAAGAAGCTGGCCATCGTTCCTATCCTTCGTGCCGGCCTCGGCATGGTGAACGGAATACTGCTCTCGTTCCTTCTGCCAAAGTCGGTCACATCGGTCTTTACCGCGACGAAGTCACACACGAGCCTCACGAGTACTACTGCAAGCTTCCGAACCCCATTGAGCAGAGAACCATCGTGGTAACCGATCCCATGCTGGCTACAGGCGGTTCTGCCGTCGCAGCCGTGGATTTCATCAAGGAACACGGCGGAAGGAACATCAAGTTCATGGCCATCATCGCCGCTCCGGAAGGTCTGGAACGCCTTCACAAAACCCATCCGGACATTCAGATCTATGTCGGCCATCTCGACCGCCAGTTAAATGAGAACGCCTACATCTGCCCAGGTCTGGGAGATGCCGGAGACAGAATTTTCGGTACGAAATAAGACAATAAAAACTGTAAAGCTGACAGAAGCTGTAAAATAAGTTCAAAAAGAAACGCGCCAGTTCCGGCAAATGCCGGTTCTGGCGTTTCTTTTAATCTTCTTATCCAATTCCTTTGTATACAATGCTCATAATAAACACCAGGACGGCGAGAGTCCCGTAAATATATTTTGCAGCAAAGCAAAACAGCTTCCCCAACCGGCTTTTCCGGCCGGTATTCAGCTCCTCTCCGATCCTGTTTATTCCCAGAACCCAGTAGACATGATCGCGCAGAGCACGGCTCGGAACGGCACGACGTAGATCGTTATCATATCCATCCAGGACCCCATATACGGCTCATACTGATGAAAAAAAGTCCGATCAGGAACACGAGACATCCCACGAGAAGAACCGCCTTCTTCCGGTCGAAATGCAGATGAGTCTGAACTTCCGCACACACCTCGAACATGTTGACGAGGGACGTGATTCCTGCAAACAGCACGGATAAGAAAAAACAGAACGGCCACCCATCTTCCGGCCGGTATCTGCGCGAAAACCTTGGGAAGCGTGATGAACATGAGCGGCGGACCGCTGGCCGGATCCATCTGAAACGCAAACACCGCCGGAATGATGGCAAAGCCGCGAGCAGGGCCGCCACCGTATCGAGCAGAGCGGTCGTCATGGCCGCCTTCGGTATATCTTCCTTCTTGTCCAAATAACTGCCGTATATGATCATTCCAGATCCGGTAATCGACTTAGGGAGAAGAATGCTTGTCCCATCGCCATCACCCACGTCTCCGGCTTAAGCAGAAGCTCCCAGCGCGGGATCAGCAGATACTCATACCCGGCAAGGGCGCCGTCCAGGAAGAACACCCGCACCGCGATAATCACGAACAGGATAGAAAAATGCAGGCATCATAATGCGGTTGACCTTCTCGATCCCCCTTCAGGACACCGCCCACTAACACCGCCATGGTGATGGCAACAACCATAAAATGCCAGGGAACACTGCCAAAATGGCCGGTCGCCTGTGAAAAATAGACCTCTGCCTCCATCCCCATCATAACTCCCGACAGAGAGCCAAACAGGTAACGGAGCACCCAGCCTACGATAATCGCATAACCGATCGCGATTCCCAGAGAACCGATCAGAGGGGATGGCGCCAAGAAGTCCCCCCTCTTCTCCCTGCTCTTCAGCGCATAGCCGTAAGAACCGATGGGTCGGTCCCAGTCAGTCTTCGAATGCAAATTCCCCCGACAGCCCTACCATACCGAATAAAAGGATAAAACCAAAATAAACAATTAAAAAAGCTGCGCCTCCGTACTGCCCCACGCGGTAGGGGGAACATCCAATGTTCCCCATTCCGACCTGCAAGCCCACGGAGGCCAGTATAACCAAGCCGCGAGCCGAACTTGCCGTCTTCCCTTCGCAGTATGTGTTTTTTCTGACATGTCTCTTTGTACCTTACTCCTTGATTTTTATCAAGCGGCCTTCCTCATTGGGCGGCCTCTTTCCCGGCTTTTTATCGGCCTTCTTTCTTCTTATGCTTCCTCTGTTTCGCGTTTCTCTGCCACTTCGCCCTGCTTCTTGTAGATGCAGCCGCCGTCAACACAGCCTCTCACGCTGGAAAGCGGATAGATATTGGTTTCGGTCCGATTACGGTTCCTGGATTTAAGACTGAGCCGCAGCCGACTTCCACGAAATCACCCAGGATTGCGCCGAATTTCTTTAATCCGGTCTCGATATCTCCATCCTCTGCGTGGACTTTAACCAGAGTCTTGTCAGACTTCACGTTGGAGGTGATGGAACCCTGCGCCCATGTGCGCTTTGTAGCCCAGAATGGAATCGCCTACGTAGTTGTAATGCGGTACCTGAACGCCGTCAAACAGGATAACGTTCTTTAACTCACAGGAGTTTCCCACAACGGCGCCTTCACCAACGATGACGTTGCCGCGGATAAATGCGCAGTGACGGATCTGTGCGCCCTTACAGATGATTACGTTATCGGCCAGACACGCGGTCGGCGGCATCTTGACGGATTTGTGAATCCAGATGGATTTGCCCATGCGGTTGTATTCGTCTTCCGGGAAGCAGTCGCCGAGGAGGTAATATACTCACCGATCTTCGAGGATCTCCCACGGATACGTGTTTTCTTTCAAATAAAAGTTTTGCTATGGTATGGCTGGTATCAAATAAAGTCCTGGATTTGCATATCTTCTTTTTCATGGTCTTAAGTCTCCTATTTTGTTTTTTATAATTAGCCGCCGCCGCATCAAAAGCGCCCCGGAAGGCCGTATTGATTGTTCAGCCTTAATACATTGGCCGTGCGTCCAGCGACAAAATTCTCGAGTTTTGCATGTATTCGTCGGAGGTATGCTTCCCTCCGCCACGTAGGTAAGCCCTTTTTCCCAGCTGGCCGTCAGCCAGCCGGATTCAAAAGCTGGCGGATCGAGGCGTTTACCACGTCAAAGATCATCTCCCCCTAATAGTGTCGGGGTAATAACCTGGGTCTTCTGGTTCAAAGCCAGATATTTAATATTGAACAGCTTCTTTAAAATCTCGGCACGGGTCGCACTGGTACCGATGCCGCTTCCCTTTGATCTGGGCCCGCAGCTCATCGTCCTCGATCAGCTGGCCCGCATTCTCCATAGCCAGAATCATGGAACCGGAGGTGTAGCGCTTGGGAGGTGATGTCTCTCCCTCCTTGATGGCCAGACTCTTAAAGCTGGGATTACGGCGCCCTTCTTCAGAGTCCCCAGCATGGCGATGAATTCCGGATTATCCATGTTTTTCTGTGTGGAATCCGTGCTGCCCTCCTCGGAGTCTCCGGAGGCATTCTCCGCCTGTCCGTCCTTTGGTTTGGCATCCGTTTTTTTTTTTGCTTCCCGAAACATCCGCCACCTTTAAGTATCCCGCCTCCAGCATGACGCGGAAATTAGCGTAAAAGTGTTCCTTATCGATAACCAGCTCCAGTGCGTATTTCTGGTAGATGGCCGGAGGATAAAAAGATGCTTAAAATCGTCTGGCAATTACCTCATAGACCTTCGCGGAAAGCGGCGACAGGCTTCGTAAGGCCCCCCATGCCCTGTCCGGTCGGTATGATCGCGTAATGGTCCGTAATCTGTTTATCATTCACATACCGCGTTTTTGCAATCCCTTTAAAGGGAACCGGACTCCAGTGCTTCGGCCGCGAATCCGGCCAGTGGTTCAAAGTTCTTTAAGCCTCCGATGTTCTTGTAGATCTCCTTCGCCACCGCGGTGGAAAGGACTCTGGCATCGGTTCTCGGATACGTTACCAGCTTCTTCTCATACAGTTCCTGTACGATTTTTAATGTCTCATCCGACTGATCTTGAACAGCTTGGAGCACACATTCTGAAGCTCCGCCAGGTTGTATAAAAGAGGCGGATTTTTCGTCTCCTTCTTCTTCTCAATGGCCTGCAGCACCGCATTCATGGGCTGAACCGCGGAAAGTGCCTCGATTAAGGCTTCCGCTGTCTTTCTCTCTTTAAATCCGTTCTCTTTATACAGATACGGGGATTCAAAATATCTGGGCCCGGGGCACTTTTCCACTCTCCGTCAAAATCCATGTCCTGAGGAGAGAACGTACCGATCACCCGGTAAAAGGGAGTCTTGACAAACTGCCTGATTTCCCGCTCCCGTCGGATTACCATGCCCATAACACACGTCATGACGCGTCCCACGGAAATCACTGTGTTCTTTCCGGTTCTTAAGTAATTGAAATATTCTTGCCCATACTTTAGTGTGAGCAGACGGGAAAAATTAATTCCCATCAAATAATCTTCTTTTGCCCTTAAATAGGCTGAGGCGGAAAGATTATCGTATTCCGTCTCATCTTTTGCCTCCTGGATCCCACGTAAGATTTCTTCTTCCGTCTGGGAATCGATCCAGACCCGCTTCTGGGCCTTATCCTTCACATCAGCCATCTGGGCCACCAGACGGTAAATATATTCCCCTTCCCGCCCGGAGTCCGTGCAGACATAAATCGTATCCACGTCCGGCCGGTTCAGCAGACCGCTCACGATTTTAAACTGTTTTTCCACGCTGGGAATCACTTCATATTTAAATTCGTTTGGTAAAAAAGGCAGAGTCTCGAGACTCCATCTCTTGTATTTTGGATCGTAGCATTCCGGATAGCTCATGGTAACCAGATGGCCTACGCACCAAGTGACGATAGCCTGTTCCGATTCAATATAACCATCGCTGCGCCTTCCGTTTATCTTAAGCGCGTTGGCAAATTCCTGTGCTACACTTGGTTTTTCTGCAATGTATAAAGATTTTGACATGTATATCCCCACTGATTTCTATTCATAACCCGTCTATTATACCATTGAAAATCCGGAATATCAATGATACAATTATAAACAATTCTATTTCTATTTTATTACGTTAAAGTGAAGGAGTCCTATTATGTCTATTGCAAAAGTAAAAGAATATCTGAGAGATTATGGCAGAGACTGTGACGTGCAGGAGTTTCCGGTGTCCAGTGCCACGGTAGAATTAGCGGCCAAAGCGCTGTCCGTGGAACCTGCGCGCATCGCCAAAACCCTTCTTTTCATGGAGATGAAACGAACGGCTGTATCCTGATTGTCACAGCCGGAGACATGAAGATCGATAACGCCAGGTTTAAGAAACAGTTCGGTTTTAAGGCCCGGATGCTGGGCGCCGAGGAAGTCGCCATGCTGACCGGCCACGAGGTGGGCGGTGTCTGCCCGTTCGCCAATCCGGAACACGTGACGACTTTACCTGGATGTCTCCATGCAGCGGTTCCCCTCCGTATTTCCGGCGGCCGGAAGCGCCAGCTCCGCGATTGAGCTTTACCTGTGAGGAGCTCTTAAGTATTCACAGGCAAGGGAATGGATCGATGTCTGCAAGGCAAAAGATGTACAGGCCATATAAAGAATGTCCAGGTTATCCAGGTTGAACTTATGATATAATTGCTTGTTTCTTTATATGAACAATGATATACTAACATTGGCTGAAGATGGTAACGTGATACAAGTAATCCATATCAGGAGGTATTCATATGTTAGAACATAGTGATTTGCAGGCAATCAGGGACATCATGAAAGAAGAAATCGGAAGGTCAGAAAATCTTGTTCAAGATATTATAAAGACCGAGATTGGTGGATCAGAAAATCTTCTCAAAGATATTATAAAGACCGAAATCGGAAGGTCAGAAAATCTTCTCAAGGATATTATAAAGACCGAGATCGGAAGGTCAGAAAATCTTCTCAAAGATATTATAAAGACCGAGATCGGCAGATCAGAAAATCTTCTCAAAGATATTATAAAGACCGAGATCGGCAGATGAAAAATCTTGTATTAAATGAGGTTGACAGAGTACAGGAGAATCTTGAAACGAAGATGGAACAGCTCAAAAAGAAATATGGATGAGTTGACACAGTATTATCGGACGGTAAAAACTAGATCATGAAAACAACGCCCTTTCCTTCAGATGATTCAGGAAATCAAAAAGAAGTGAATGAACTCAAAATGAAAAATCGCATAAACATTCCAAATGAAAGTATTGCATTCCTGGCAAAAGCAAAGTAAAAGAAGAGGCAGTGAAAAGAGTTGATCTAACTCCATTTTTAGCTGCCTCTTCCGCTCCTATCGCAGTTTGTCATTTTAAACACATCTTTATCCTGTATACTGGCTTGCCTGCATCTGAAACATCTCCGCGTACTTCCCGTTTAAGCGCATCAGCCTCATGATTTTATCCTCTGTGATCCTTCCGTTTTCCAGAAAGATAATCCGTCTGCAGAACTTGCAGCTGGAAAGGCGGTGTGAGATGGCTACGGCAGTGCGTCCTCCCGTCAGTTCACTGAAACGCCCATACACCTCTTCCTCCGCGTACGGATCCAGAGCCGCTGTCGGTTCATCCAGCACACAATAACCGGGGAATCCTTATACAGCGCTCTGGCAATCGCCAGCTTCTGGAAGCTCTCCACCCGAAAATTCCGTCCCGCTTTCCTCAAACTGCTTTCCAACGAATGTCTTGCTTCCATTCGGAAAAAGTCTGAACTTTTCAAAGATCACTGCATTCTTAAGCGCCGATTCCAGGCGTTTCTTCTGAGACAGCCGTTCCTGGCAGCCACATTTTCTTCAATGCTGAATTCAAATATCTTAAAATCCTGAAATACCACGGATAAAAGCTTCCGGTACACTAGAGAATCAATCGTATGATATCCACGCCGCCGATCAGGATCTGACCGCCAGTCGGTTTGAACAATCTGGACAGCAGCTTGATCATGGTGGTTTTTCCAGCGCCGTTTCTGCCCACGACAGACAGGCTCTCGCCCGGCTTCAGTTCGAAGTTCACATCACTTAAGATGTCGCGTTCTGTTCCCGGATACCGGAACGACACATGACGAAATTCCAGAGTTAGCTGGCTGGTGTCAATGTCCTTTTGGCCTTCCATCTCCGTTTCCACCGGAATCTCCTCCAGTTTCACGAATTCTTCCAGGTAACGGCAGTCCTGTCTCAAACGCACGATAATATTCAGCAGATTTGCTGTGGAACTGGAAAATGTCGCCGCCGCTCCCGTATACATACTGAAGCTGCCAATGGTAATACCGGTCAGCAAAGCCTTCACGCCGATGTATCCGTACACAAACGCACTGCGGAACGCCTCTAAAATCCTGGAAATCCCTTCAAACCTCCGTTTCAGCTCCATGGTCTGCTTTGAACTTGAATATGTTGTCGTCACATTCGTTATTGCGCTTCATCAGCAGTTCATGGAGGCGAAACAGCCGAATATCCTTTCCAGGTCCAAAATCTTCGAGAATCTGATAGTAATAGATAAAGAAGCGCTCCATACTTACGGATTCTTCGTGAATCTCCATCTCCTTTTTCTGATATCCTTTGTTGAGCCAGGCGATCACAATTGTGGGAATCATGATGACTATCAGGCTGATCACATCGAAGCTTAAGAGAATTCCAACGGCCCCTGCTGCCGTAAGGACACAGCGGATCAGTTCGGGAAACTGGCGCACAATATAGAGATGAGTCATTCGTTCCCGGATGGGAAGCATGGCTTTATCCTTCTGCTCTATGTACTTCGTATCCTCCAGATTCTCGTAGGCCACCCCATGTTGTGGCTGCCGATGTCATACTCAATCTTAACCAGAATATCCCCTTGTCACCGCATTCATATACCGTTTCAGCGCGCCTGCCGCCATCGATAAAAACAGCGCTGATAACGCGGCCGCCGCCACATACCCGGCCAGAAGGGAAAGACGTTTCTCTCCCATCATCTCATCGATCATGTATTTGGGAAAGAGTATTGCCACAAATGGAAGCGCCGCCTCCAGCATGGATTCCACAAACGCGGCCAGAACGTAGCCTGGCGATGCCTGAACTACTTTTTAGCCAGAAATTTCAAATTATAAAGTTCTTTTTTTATGTTATGCTTCATGCGTCGCCTCCCCCCCTCCTCATAATATTTCTTCTGAGCCATAAACATCTGGTAATACTTTCCCCTTTTTCCAGAAGTTCCTCGTGAGTTCCCAGCTCCGCCACACGTCCCCGTCGATCAGTGCAATCTCATCACAGAATCTGGTGGAGGCCAGTCGATGGGATATAAACAGCAGTGTCCGGCCTTTTGAAATCTCCGCCAGCTCATGATACAGAGTATATTCCGCATGGGCGTCGAGGGCCGCCGTCGGCTCGTCAAAAATCAAGATATTTCCATTTTTGTAAAGTGCCCGGGCGATTCCAATCTTCTGTTTTTCTCCTCCGGATACATCAACGCCGTCATGGTAGAGATACTTTGTCAGCGGAAGATCCGGATTCTTCCCGTGCTGTTCATAAAACGCCGAAAGCCCGGCTTCCTCTATGGCGGCCAAAGGCGTTCTCCATCCGCACCGTCCTCCTCACAGGTGATATTTTCCTGGAAGGTCATGGCAAATAAGTTGATGTCCTGAAATACAGCTGCCAGCAGATTTCTGTAGTCCTGGGAAGTGCAAAACGGCGGATGTCGGTTCCATTTTAGAAGAATCTCCCCCTCCGTCGGGTCATAGAGCCGTGTAACCAGCTTGACCAGTGTCGTTTTTCCAGCACCGTTGATACCGACGATTGCCAGCTTCTTACCAGCTTTTATCGTAAAACTGAAATCTGTATACACATTTTCATCCGTCCCCGGATAATGAAAGCTCACATGGCGAAAGGTGATCTCATAGTGATCCGCCTGGAACGGGGTACCGTTTCTTTCGGTCCGCCCTCATCCTCATTGGGAAGGTCCAGAAACGTTCTCATCTCGTCAATCCGGAATAAATCGCCTTTACAAATGCCATATCCTCAAATACCTTTTCCAGCGTAACCGTAAGTGTTGCTGCCGCCATGAAAACACATAGTAAAATCAGCAATGGAAATCCGTCCCTCAAGGACGCTGCAGATCAGATAGCTGTAAATAATGATATCACGGACGCAGGAAAGCGATGTTTTCTGCAAGGTCTGCACCGTAATGGTGTTTCTGGATATCCACATCAATCTTTTCGTCTGGATTTGTGGTTAAGCATCAGCTTCTCCAGCAAAATGTTGGAGAGGCCGTAGATTCTCAAATCCTTTCCATAAGCCAGGTTGCCCATGACATTCGTCAGGTAGCGCTGACGCCTTCCAAACGGTGATGCCTTCCTTTGATATCTCCACCTCATACTTACTGGCTTTTTCCCTTAAGAGATAGACTATGTAAATATCAGCGATCAGCAGGAGAACGATCAGAAAATTAAGTTTTCCTAAAACGCTTAAATAAAAACACGGCTGAGACACCATTTGCCGACAGCACAAATAATTTGTCAAAATTCCCTGGACCCCGAATTCGATATCGGAGGTGGCCGAGGTGACACGCCAGAATTCATTTAAGTATTTGGGGTCTTCCAGCTTTTCGTACCGTACCCGCATGATCTTTTCCTTCATCCTGCTGATAAAGGAATACCGGAAACGGAAATATCCATCTCATATCCGGCCTTCACGACGGCTGAGATCGTTCCTGCCGCCGCGGTTGCCACAAAAGACTGCAGCGATCGTGATCACGGCCTTCACTCTCGCTTCTCCTGTCAGCTCTGCGATTAAATATCTGGGAGTAAGGATCGCCGCCGCCGACAAAATCAGTGTAAACACGATGTTTAAAACAAAATAAAGGTACAGGATTCTCTTGCTGCGCCACGCTTCCTTCAGCAAATAAAAGGAGGTTCCCTCTGCTTTTCTTTTTTCTTTTCATACTCTCACCCTGTCAGACTATTTTATGATCTTTCCCCACTCCTTTACCAGCATTAGGTAAATTTCACTCCCAACTGGCCAGGATCGAAAAAAAAGTGCTGCAAAGCCTTATTTCCAGTGTTTCAATTCATTGAAACAGGTCCTTTGCAGCACTTTCCTATAATCTTTTCAATCGTTAATACTGGGAAATGGTCCAGCCTCTAAAACCGTCTCTTATAAGCTCTATGAAGATTATAAAAACCGGATGTCGCCCGTCTTCCGTGGCGCCGTTCTCTGATATTTCACGGCCGGATACCCCAGAAGCATACAGCAGCAGGCAAGAGTTCTGCCTTCGAGTCCCAGCCACTCCATCAGTTTCGGGCTCACGCTGACCGTTCTCTGCAGATAGCCGCTGTATAGGGCACCTGCGCCCTCGGCCACCGCCATATTTTCCCATATTGGCCGCCGCCAGACCTCCATCCAGCGGATTGTCTGCTGCCGTAATCAGCAGGCACGGCGCATTAAAGAAGAAGGTGTCATCCTTGGGGGTCCTTCTTCCATTTCTCATAGAAACGCGTAAAGGCGCGCACGTAGTCCGGTTTCGTCTCCCGCAGGATTCCAGAATGTAGGGAAATTCTGGGACCAGAACAGTCCTTAAACTCGGGAGGCGTGTCTGTACTGCCACAAAGCGTACATGCCTGTGCGTTCTTCGCCGTTGCCGTATAGCGCCCCGCTTCGATGATCTGCTCCAGCACTTCCCGGCTGGATCCGTGTATCCTTGTAGCTGCGGATGCTTCGGCGGAATTTTTACCGCGTGAAGAAAGTTTTCCGGAGATACGGTGAACGAATCCTTTGATACGCTTCCACCCCCGCCATATCATACTCCGGTATGGAAACCGCCTCGGAGGGACAGACTGCCACACAGTGGCCGCAGTGATGGCAGGGCCGTTTGACAGCGGCCTTTTTTCTCGTTTAATACAATCGCGTTTCCCGACAGTCCTGCACGCAGAGACCACATCCGATACACCGTTCTTCATCAATTATAACTGCACTGTTCATCATTCAGTTCTCCTTTTCCCACTTCATTTTAAGATGCCGTTTTTTTTCCTGTATTCGGAGAGAATCACTGCCGCAAACATGAATACACAGCCGGCCATCAGCCGGACTGTCAGCGGATCTCCCAGGAAGATCACGGAAAAGATAAGACCGAATACCGATTCAAACGATAAGAGAATGGATGAGGTGTTCGGCGTTAAATATTTCTGTCCCACATTCTGGAGCAGGAACCCGATCATTGTGCTGAAAATCCCCAGATAAAAAAGACCGATCATCATCGTGTTGTCAATTACCCCTCCGTCAAACGGCCCTTCCAGAATCGGCGCGATATCCAGCTCAGGGCCGCAGCCACCACCATCTGCAGCACCGTCATCGTGACCGGTCGTATCCGTCGTATAGCGGTCAATAAATACGATGTGGACCGCGTAGAAGAAGCCGCAGATCAGGGTCAGCAAATCTCCGAGGTTGATGGATAAATCTTCCAGCGACAGAAGCGCAAGGCCCACAAATACAGGCAGCGATGACATTATTTCTCTTCGGTTTCTTTGGTTAAAGAACCAGTGAAGAAATGGTACGAGGATCACATACAGTGTGGTGATAAACGCATTTTTGCTGGCCGTCGTGTACTTTAATCCATACGTCTGAAAGAAATAGCTGACAAAGAGAAACACGCCCAGCAGTCCCCCCGCAGAATAAACTGATTTGTTGATCTTCATCACCTTTCTCCAGAATACCAGGATCAGTGCGATAGCCGCTATGGTAAAGCGAAGCGCCAGTAAGTAGGTGGGGGAAATGATATCCACCGAATTTTTCATGACAACAAATGCGCTTCCCCAGATGATGGTCGTGGATGATCAGCCCGATAGCTGCCAGTATTTTTGATTCCTTTTTCCGTCTTTTCGTACCCATAGGTCTTCCCTAATGATATGATACGCTGGCCGACGGCGGCCGCAAGCCCTTTGCTTTTCGCTATGGTGCTGCAGTGTTTAAAGCGTTACCAGCGTAAACCGGTATATCGTAGTACCGGTATTCCTCTCCCGCTTTCAGTACCGGCGAAGGAAATTCCGGCATATTCACTGCGTTTGATAGTACTGTAACTGCAAAGCAGTAGCCGTATCTCGGTGTATATACCATGCCGTTCTTGCTGGCCGGACCTGCGCCGAGGAAATTGCCGGTGTAGAACTGCATTCCGAAGGTCCGTGTAGACCTCCATGCGGATCCCCGTTTGTCGGATTCAGCTGCCGCGGAAAGTCTGGTCTCCTGGGAGCGTGGTTTAAGATCCAGTTATGATCGTAGCCCTTGCCGAGAATCAGAGCCTCATACTCCCTCTTCGATGTCGCGGCCGATCACCTTCATGGCAGTGAAGTCCATAGGCGTACCTGCCACCGGCACGATCGATCTTCCGGTCGGAATGGAGCCTGCGTCCGCCGCCGTATACGTATCCGCGTCGATCCATACTCTGGCTCATGGCATTTCCGCTGTCCTGGCCATCCAGATTAAAGTAGCTGGATTCGTAAAGTTTTGCAACCGTATCGCTGTCGGAAACCATATATGGTGAGCGATGCACCAGGCTGTCTATCCGGTGTCAGCGTAGCTCACCGTGATGTTGGCGTTTCCTCGGGTATCCCTTGATCGCCATCGGGACTGAACAGCGAAAAGCTGATGACGGTTCCGAGAGCGCCCCCTCTTGTCTCTGGCCTCCCAGACGGTCGTATACAGATCCGCGCGCTGTGCAAATTGTTCGTTCCGTCGTTAGCCGCCAGCCGGTACTCTTCCCGTTCAGCGTAAACTTCGCCCCTGCAATTGGTTGGCGCGGGCCGATCGGTTCCGAAGTGGGGCGATTCCCCAGGTGCCTCCACACTGTCAGTATCCCAGAACCATCGACGAGTTTTCCGTCTCTGTCAGGCAGTATCGTCACCCATGCCGCCCAAATGGTAAAAGAGGCCGACACGCCATTATCATTATACAGCGTATAGAGAGTGACCGCCTTCTCCGGAAGGCATAACTCCCCACCTGTTCTTCCTGTAAGCCATTTCAGCTACCTCCGCGTTTTATTTGTGTCACTATTTTGCCTGAATATATCCCTGCCGTTAAAAAGCCTCTGCGCAGAGCACCGCGCCGCCGCCGCGACCGTGTTGTGGGACAACCGACAAATTTTAATCGTACACCGTGTCCTCACGGAGACGTCCGATGGAAACACCCATACCATTTTCAAAATCCACGTCCATGGTAACCTGCGGACGATTGTCTTCTACAGATACTGATAAACTGCTTTGGAGCGCTTGGTCCAGTTCCTGAGGAAGCCCCTTTGAAGCTACGAGGCGCTCGATCAATTCCTCCTCCCTGGTTGGTTTCTGCGGAATTTCACGAAAACTGCAGCATGGCCGTTTAAGACCGGAACACGGATGGGTTACTGGTAGTGATAACCGGCTCGCTCGCTTTGACGATCTCTCCGTTTCTCTACCTTTCCCCAGAGTCTTAACGGCTCCTGCTCGCTCTTCTCTTCCTCGCCGCCTATGTATGGGATGATGTTGCTCCATCCTCAGGCCAGTCCCTTGGGTCTTGCCTGCGCCTGAGATTGCCTGGTACGTTGTAGCCACCACCTCGTACGGCTCAAACTTTTCCAGGCGGTTAATACGGGAGCGTAACTCTGGATGGAACAGTTCGGTTTTACAGCGATGAAACCGCGCTCTGTGCCGAGGCGCTTTCTCTGATCCTTAATCACTTCGAAGTGCCCGGGTTGATCTCCGGTACTACCATCGGCAACATCCGGTGTCCATCTGTGCGCGCTGTTGTTGGAAACGACCGGTGTCTCCGTCTTCGCATATGCTTCCTCGATCGCTTTGATCTCTTCCTTCGTCATATCGACGGCGCTGAATACAAATCTACGCTGGAGGCAACTTTCTCCACCTCGTTTACGCCGTTCATCACGGTCAGCTTTTTACTGCTTCCGGCATCGGAGTCGTCATCTTCCAGCGGTCTCCTACGGCCCTCATACGTCTTTCCAGCGGAACGGGGCTGGCAGCCACGGTCACCACCTCATACCAGGGATGATTCTCAAGCAGAGAAAGAAATCTCTGTCCCACCATACCTGTCGCACCTAACACACCAACCTTTAACTTTTTCCATAGTTTTCTCCTCATTTCATTTCTTTTTTCAGACTATCCTATAACAAAGTTAAAAAAAAATCAAGGTTTATTCGTCACAAAAATACATTTTGTACGCCTATGAGAGACATTTTCCTGAATGTACGTCCTGGAAAAAGAATCGCACGCTTTATTTTATGATTTTACAGCAAATATAGCGTGTTTGGGCCGCAGTGGCTGGACACCGTACATCCGGCCTCCGTCACCAGTATCTCCGAAAGATTCCCCCCGGATCAGCCCCTGGCTTCCACCACCAACGCGGGCAGGCCGCATGGGTGAGAAAGATTACGTCCGGTACGCAGCGTCCCTGCACCGCGTCGAGCCGTTCCCCGATATATTTTTCACACACTGCCGGAACGAGCTGCGGTACTTTCTTGTCCACCGCCAGTTCCCCGTCCCTCACGCTGATGCTGGGCCTGATGTTCAGCAGATTGGCGCCGAACGCGGTAACCGCCGAACAGTCCGCCCTTCCGTAAATAGTCCAGCTTGTCGATGACAAAGCTCACATCCATGCAGGTCTTCAAATTCTCCAGCTTCGTTGCAATCACTTCCGGTTCCATGCCAGCCTCCGCCATCTTTGCGGCGGCTACGGCCAGATAACCGATTCCGGTGGTAAGATTCATGGAGTCCACCACCGTGACGCCAGGGAACTTCCTCCGCGGCCAGAACTGCGTTCTGATAACAGCTGGACAGCGCCGAACCGATGGTAACATGAATCAGCGCACCGCACTCCTTCCTAAGCTCCGTAAAAGCGCCGCAGTACTCCGCCGTATTGATGGCGGTCGTACTGCAGATCTCTCCTCCCGCCGAAACATGGCGAAAGATATCGGCTGGTTTCAGTTCGATTCCATCCCGGTATGTCCTTCCCTCCATAATAATGGCCTGAGGGATTACCGTAATTCCATACTGTTCTGCAATTTCTGCTGACAGATCGCAGGAGCTGTCGGCAGATATCCCTATTCTCTTCACCGTGATTCCTTTCCCGGCTGCCGCAGGTTTCTTATGAAAGACGGACCTTGCTGCCCTTGCCGTCACGCTTTCCGATCTTTAAGCGGTTCAAATGAACTTCCTTCTTCTTGTATTCGACCACCGGATCCTCTCCCAGTAAATAGACCGTCTCCAGTTCCTCTCCCTGGGCCAGCTTAATGCCCCGAACGCCTCTGGAATTCTTCTTCATCTCTGGAATCTCTTCCAGTGCAAAACCGCAGGAATACACCGCTTGAGGGTCTGAAGCACCACCTCAGTCTCTGCCCGAGAACTAAAATCGATACCACATCGTCGCCTTCTAAAAGCTTGGTAGCGGCTACGGTCCTGTTGTTTTGTCTCGAATTCCTCTCCTGGCACTCTTCACGAGAGCCTGCTTCGTGGCGAAGAGGAAGCGGCTGCCCTTCATGGATTCCGCGCTGCAGAGATAGATAATCTGCTCTTTTGTGCCGTCGTACTTGCTTAAGTTGTCGATCGGCGTGCCCTTGTCCCTCAGCTTTCCGTAAAGGGATATCGGCGGCCTTCACCTGATGCAGGTTGCCGGTATTGGTGAAAAATACAGATCTTGTCTGTATTGAAGCACGATACCACGTGAACGTTCTCCGTCTCGATGGTCTCTCTGTTGCGGTCGTATGTGGACTTGTCCAGAAGCTTGCAGTAGCCGAACCGGTCCATGACGAACACCACCTCCGAGACGGCCACGGCTGTCTCATCGTAAACAGCTTCTTTTCCATCTCGATGAGCGTGCGGCGCGGTGTGGCAAATTCCTCTTTGATGGCCTCCAAGTCCTTCTTGATCACGACGTCCATATTGGACCGGCTCTCCAGAATATGCTGGTACTCGGCGATCTTCGCCATCGTCTCCTTTATACTCCTTCTCCAGGGGCCAGAATCTCCAGACCGATCAGCTTATATAAACGCATCTCTAAAATGGCGCTGGCCTGCTTCTCCGTAAAAATGAAGCTCCCCCGCCTCCTTTTTCAAATCCGGCTGTCCGGAATTTGATGTTGAAATATCTCCTGGGTCATCAGGCAGGCCTTGGCATCCTTTAAGCTTTTGGAGCCTCTTCAGCACGGCGATAATCAGATCGATGATATCGCAGGCCTTGATTCAAGCCTTCCTTGATCTCCTTTTTCTCCAGTTCCTTCTCCAGCAGCGCCTGGTATTTGCGCGTTGCGTTGTGATACTGGAAGTCCAGGTAATTTTTGAGGATTCCCTTTAAATTCAGGGTCTCCCGGCCGGCCGCCGGCGATGGCGAGCATGTTGACGCCGTACGTATCCTCCAGCTTCGTCTTCTTATAGAGGATGTTGGGCGGATCTTTTTTCCACATCGGCGTCTTTTTTCAGTTCCAGCACGATGCGGATTCCGTCCTTGTTGGACTGATTGGAAATGTCCACCACATCGGTCAGCTTCTTTGATTCCACCAGTTCCGCCACGTCCACCAGGAATTTGTTGATACCCGCGCCGATCATGGTATACGGAATCTCCGTACGACCATCTTGTCCTTGTCGGCCTTCCGTTTTTCCCAGTTCGATATCGATCTTTCCGCGAAGCTTGATCTTTCCGCTTCCCGTCTCGTATATCTCCGCGAGACCGCTCTTATTGGCGATGATACCGCCGGTTGGAAAATCCGGGCCCGGCATGTATTCCATCAGTTCCCTTGTTGTTATCTCAGGATTGTCGATGTAGGCTCTGACGACGTCGATGACTTCCCCAGGTTATGAGGCGGAATGCTGGTGCTCATACCGACCGCAATTCCCTCCGCGCCGTTAATCAGAAGATTCGGCACACGGACCGGAAGCACCTCCGGCTCCTTTTCCGTCTCGTCGTAGTTGGGGGCCAAATTCCAACCGTCTTATCCAGATCCTTTAAATAGACTTCCTCTGCAAACTTCTCCAGCCTGGCCTCCGTGTAACGCATGGCGCCGCGCCGTCGCCCTTCGATGGAACCGAAGTTGCCGTGTCCGTTTACAAGGGGCATTCCCTTCTTGAATACCTGGGACATCACGACCAGGGTTTCATAGATGGAGCTGTCCCCGTGGGGATGGTACTTACCCATAGTATCGCCCACGATACGCGCCGACTTTCTGTGCGGCTTATCGTGGTTTAACCGAAGCTCACTCATATCATATAATACACGCCGCTGTACCGGCTTTAATCCGTCTCTCGCATCCGGGATTGCCCTGGCAGTGATAACGCCTCATGGAATAGTTCATGTAGCTCTTCTTGCATTTCTCGGAATATTCTGTTTTACAATCTTCATCAGCCATGTTCCCTCTCCTTACGCATCAATTCTGCTTCATCCGCATGCTCGTAATATAAACCGGCGCTCGGCGGAACTTCGCTGCCCATCAGCATTTCCGTGACTTCCGAGGCCATGCGGGCATCCTCGATCTCCACCTGCTTCAGCACCCGGTGATCCGGGTCTAACGTAGTTTCCCAGAGCTGCTGCGCGTCCATCTCACCAAGACCTTGTAGCGCTGCAGCGTAAAGTCGCCGGTATGGGTTTTCCTGTAACGCTCCAGCTCCTTTTCATCGTACAGATACTGTTCCTCCCCCCGCTTGGGAATCACCTTAAACAGAGGCGGCATGGCAATAAACACATGACCGTCATAAATCAGTTCGGGCATAAACCGGTACAGAAAGGTCAGAAGCAGGGTGTCGATATGACTTCCATCCACATCGGCATCCGTCATCAGTACGATCTTATTGTAACGAAGCTTCGAAATATCGAAATCGTTGCCGTACCCCTCCGAGAAAGCCGCATCCGAAAGCGTTGATCATCGTCTTGATTTCAGCATTGGCCAAAACATTGTCCATGGAAGCCTTCTCCACATTCAAAATCTTGCCGCGGATCGGCAGAATGGCCTGGTACATCCTGTTTCGTGCAGTTTTGGCGGAACCGCCGGCCGAATCTCCCTCGACGATGAAAATTTCGCATTTCTCCGCATCCCGGCTTTCGCAATTGGCCAGCTTGCCGTTGCTGTCAAAGGAAAATTTCGACTTGGACAGCATGTTCGTCTTGGCCTTTTCCTCCGCCTTCCTGATTTTAGCAGATTTTTCCGCACAGGAAATAACTGCCTTTCAGAATCTCTAAATTCCGGTCGAAATAGCGCTGCAGTTCGTCTCCCGTCACTGTGAAGACCGCCTTTGTGGCATCGGCGCTGGCCAGCTTCGTCTTCGTCTGTCCCTCGAAGATGGGATCCGGATGTTTGACCGCGACCACAGCCGTCATACCGTTTCTCGTATCTGCGCCCGTAAAGTTGGCGTCCTTCTCCTTCAATATCCCCAGTTCCTTGGCATAGCTGTTGATCATCTGCGTAAAACGGGTCTTAAAGCCGGCTAAATGGGTGCCGCCCTCCTGGGTGAAAATATTATTACAGAAGCCCAGAATGTTCTCCTCAAAGGTATCCACGAACTGGAAGGCTACCTCCACCTCCACCCGGTCGATGGTGCCTTTATAATAGATCGGATCGTGAACCGGAGCCTTTCCGGAGTTCAGTTCCTTTACGTAAGAGATGATTCCCTCCGGCTCATGGAACAGGACGGTCTCCTCCTCACCCACTCTCTTATTCTGATATGTGATCTGAAGGTTGGGATTTAGATAGGCCGTCTCGTGAAGACGGCTCTTCAGCCAGTCCGCCTTAAAACGGGTCTTTTTCAAATATCTCTCCGTCCGGCAGGAAATTGATCTCAGTTCCCGTCTCCTTGTCCTTCCCAGCGTACCGGAAGCAGGCCATCCACCAGTTCTACCGTCGGAATGCCCCGCTCATATGCATCATAATGAATCTGACCGTTCTTATATACCTTTACGCTCTATCCGTTCCGAAAGAGCATTTACAACAGAAGAGCCGACTCCGTGAAGTCCGCCGCTTGTCTTATACGCATCATTATCAAATTTGCCTCCCGCATGAAGGGTGGATAATACAATTCGCTCCGCGGACATGCCCTTCTTATGCATCTCCACCGGAATTCCTCGTCCCGCGTCTTTCACGGAACAGGAACCATCCGCTTCCAGTGTAACCCAGATCTGGTTACAGAAGCCAGCCAGATGCTCGTCCACCGCGTTGTCCACGATCTCATAGATCAGATGGTTAAGCCCCTTCGTGCCGACACTGCCTATATACATACCCGGACGTTTCCGGACCGCTTCCAGCCCTTCCAGTACGGTAATACTGTCCGCATTATACTGTGTTTTCGCCATGATACTCCTCCACATCTTGTATTGTCTTTTGCTATTATACAATGAAATTCCTGCACTTGGCAAGTTTTTAACACATTTTTTCAAAAAAGTATTGAAATTTATACCAGAGTCGTGCTATAATATATGACGTGTCAGTAAACTGGCTAAGCAGATATAGTTCATTGGTAGAACATCAGCTTCCCAAGCTGAGGAGGCGGGTTCGATTCCCGTTATCTGTCTTTTTTTATTGCCCAAATATTGATTTATGGGCATGCATTTTTTATTTTCACCACAGGAAAATTTTATGACAAAAAGAGGATTTACGCTCATTCAAATAAGCTGGAAATCCTCTTTTTTTTATCAGGGTGTGTTTCACATCCTCTTTGATCTTTAATTATATATCTCCGAAATCTTTCCTTCGTTACTCTTCCTGCTCCAGTCCACATCGTATTCCTTTTCCAGCGAAAACTGCTTAACATATGGTCCGTTGGGTCAAATGACATGAAATATTCATAGTCTTCCCCTTCTGCAGCCACATATAGTCATCGCCGCTGAAATCTGGAAACATCTCTCCAGCCTTCTCCCGGGACATCTCACTGACAGGCACACCGTTAAAGGCGATCCTCTTCAGTTCGCTCTCTTCGCCGCTGACCAGGCTGAATTCCAGACGGGCGATCACTGCGTCTCCCATACGAACAGCCTTTTCATCCGTAACCAGGGAAATATGGGCAAAGATGGAATCCGTAACCCAGATCGATCCGCCGGTATAGTAAGTATTAGGCTCCAGCTCGGCCTCCGGGTCGATCTCATACTGATTGATCTGTTTGTCCTCCGTCATCTCAGACACCGTCACATTCATTCCATCCAAAAGTGTCGTACCGTGGTCTCACCGACCAGAATCTCTTTCCCGTCTATCGCAACCGGATACAGCACCTGGGCCGGTTCCGCCGATTGACGCGTCTCCTCTTTCCGTTCTTCCTGAACAGCCGGATAACAGCGCCGCTGCAAAAGCAGGATCATACCTGTTTTAAAAACTCTTTTTCATCACTCGCATCCCTCTTCTTTTGTAATAACATAAAAAACCCTGATAAAATCAGGGGGTTTACAGTCAACTCCCGGCCGGACTTGAACCGGCGACCCACGCATTACGAATGCGTTGCGCTACCAACTGCGCTACGGAAGCAGCTTTGTTTGGCAGACTTAACTGTCGGACCTTAGATAGTATATCAGCAAGGGGGAAAAAAATCAACCCTTTTTTTGAAAAAAAATTGTAAATAGCGAGAACTGTTACAATTGATGTATTAGTTGCAAAAATTAGGGTGAAAAGTTATAATGAATAACAGTAAAAACGTCCCCAAATGACTGGCATTGGATAAAAGGTGATCAGATGAAGGAAAAAGAACCCGTCAGAAAACACATTCTGGTAAGCGGCCGGGTCCAGGGCGTCGGCTTCCGCTACAGGACCTATTATCTCGCCCAGAATCTTGGTCTGACCGGCTGGGTTCAGAACCTGGATGACGGCCGTGTCGAGATGGAGCTTCAGGGTGATGAAGCAGACATGAACCAGTTTTCCGAAGGCTGGAGCAAAACAGTTTTATCGATATTACGGACTGTGTGGTAAAAGCAGATTCCGACGGAACGGGAAAGCAGTTTTCGCGTGCGGTAGCTTCCATATTTTTCCAGCTTCACCTCTCCCCATAAAGTTGTATAGTTACCTTATGGGGGTGAATTGAAATGCATAAAAAAAGGAGAAAAAGGAACTGGCAGATTTATTCGACCACGCCGCTGAAAGCGACGATCCCGTACCACCAGCACCGGACGATGAATTTCAGACGATTCTGGCTGAGATGAAACGCCGGGGGATTGAGCCCCGGATTCGCAGGGAGCTGAAGGAAAAGAAATAGGCGGTCTTTACAGACCGTCTGTTTCTTTCCGCGTATCCCGCCACCTCTTTATCCCAGGACATAATGTGGTTCTGAAGCCACTCCTCCACGTTCTTTCTCACAGCCTCCACGAAGGCCTCACTCGGTCCTCCTCTTCCTCCAGCATGATCCGCAGTTCCTCCACGGCCCGCTTTTAAATTTTTCATGCTCCCGGTGGTGGGCCGAAAGCTTCGGATACCCGCTCTTTTTCTGGAGCGCTTCCTCCTCGGAAAAATGGTAATCCGTATAATCCAGCAAAAATCGAGCGTTCCCCACCGCGGTTCTCTTTTCCGTTCCCGGAACGCACCTCCGCCAGTTTATTCACCCGGCTGATCAGTTCTCTGTGCTGCGTGTCGATCAACTCATTCCCCGTCACCAGACTCCCTGTCAAATGTAATGCTCATTCTTTCATTCCTCCTTTTTTATCATTTTTACTCGTATGCGCCTCAAGCGCACTTTCCCGGTGCCCGTCTATTCCGGAAGCACCATGACCCATCTTCCTCTTCCGGATAAAAAATCAGTTTAAACTCCTGGGTCAGCCCGCCGATCACCGCCCGGCAGGCGTATTCCATGGAAGGGATTCCGGAATAATACTTTTCTTCTCCAAAACGGACTGCCACATGGTTTACGGTCTGCATCATCCCATCGTCCCCTTCGAACTTAAAGGACGGGGGCTGGATCGCTCCGGTACTGGTAAACCACGCCTTGCACGCGATTTTGATCTGCCTGCCAGCCAGAAGCCCACTGTCCGCTCTTTCCGCATTTGTCCCTTATTCCGAACGCCGACATGTCACCACTCCTTTAAAAAACTTCCTGTCTGCTGTAATCCACCGTGCGCTTCTCCCTTGCGATTCCGCCGCCCATGTGATCATGTACGGCGGCACCCTCGGATGCTCGGGAGAAAAGCTGCGCGTTTTACAGCATCGTTGCCGAACCGCCTCCGGATTTCATCGACTGCCTTATCCATTCTCTCCAGCTTTTTCGTAATCCATGCGGTCGAAGAGCCCAATCCTGCCTGGATTCCTCTGAGGAAACGTGACTTGTATGGATGCCCAGATGGCGGACCGGCGTCTTATCCCACGCGCCTCGTCAAATGCCCGGCATGCCGCCCCATACAGTTCCCTCGTGATGTTGGTCGGCGTTTCCAGCGAAATCTGATGAGAATGGTATTCGAACAGATAATCCCGGATTCCCACCGCCACCACACCGATTTTTAACACCGTCCTTCCTGAGTCTGGCGCCCAGCGTTTCCGCCAGGGACAAGAGGACCAGTTTTGCCGTTTCCGTGTCACAGACGTCAAAGGCCACCGTGGTGGAATTGCTGTATCCCTTATTGGGCGGAGAGCCTCCACCACTGCAGATAGATTCGTTGGCAAAGCCCCAGATCACCTCTCTCCCTGTTTTCCCAGTTAAAATATCCGGATCGCTCTGTGCCAGCTCACCGATCGTGGTGATTCCGATCCCCTTTGAGCTTCCGGTAGGTCGCACGCCCGATGAAGAAAAGTCCGACACGGAAGCGGCCACATCTTCATCGGAATCTCCTCCTTCCACAGCGTGTGGACCCGATTCGGCTTAAAATCGGAAGCCATCTTCGCCAGAAGCTTATTCTGCGCCACGCCGATGTTCACCGTAAACCCCAGTTCTTGTGAAGATTCCTTCCTTATCGTCTCCGCGGCCTCCGTTGTAATTCAAACAGCGCTGTGCTCTCCGTCATATCCATATGTTTCCTGTCGATACTGTACTGTTCCACCAGCGGCGCATACCCCTTTTAAGAGACGGATCAGTGCATCACTGATCTCTTGATAGAGATTATAATTAGGCGGAACCAATACCAGCTCCGGGCACTTTTTCAAGGCAGAAAACACAGTTCTCCCGTCTTGATCCCGCATGCCCCTGGCAGGAAATGGACTTTGCCAGTATAATTCCGTGACGCCTCGTCACATCGCCTCCCACCGCAGAGGAAACCGTCCTCAAATCCAGTCGGCCGCCCAAATGCTTCATCCGGTAGACTGCTTCCCAGGAAAGAAACGCCGAATTCACATCCACATGAAATATGGTGCGTTCCATCAATCATCACCTCAATACTATTGTATCGAATATATGTTCGATTGAGATAGAACCGCCACCCGCCGTCCTCCTACCGTCGTTCTATATTCTTTTAAAGCGCATTTTTTCATCGGTTTTAAATGCAGGCCCTTCGAACATGGCGGCTTCCGCCCGGTAAAGCTCCTTCCAGATGATCCACTGGTCTCTGGCCATGGCGCCGTCGGTCTTTAGTAATACCAGATGCCCCGTCAGAGCCGGTCTTCCAGGTATCGTGCACCATCATGCCCGCGCCGTCAAACCAGTACCACTGATCGCCGTCCTCGTACCAGTCATCGTGCCACATAGTTTCCCGAATCTCCGAGATAGAACCGCCACCCGCCGTCCTCCTCCAGCCATCCGGGATTTCTTTTCCTGCACAGTGATTCCGTAATACAGGGCGATGGCATCGGCTTCCGCCCTGGCCAGACGGTCCAGATTCGATTCCTTTAAGAGCCATGCGGCTATCTGCGCGTTGGTATGAAAGGAGTGCCCAGGGGGCCCTGGAGTCCCTATGGTCGCGCCCGGAGCACACCGTAATAATCCCCTGTTCTGCCCTCTTCTGTGCTCAATTCTGGCAGGCTGTTTCGTCTTCATCACCTTTCACACACTGCGCGGGGCCATTCCGATCCCATCCGCGCTTCCGTTAATGACGCAGTAGGCGGCCGGATAGTCCACCTGATTGTTCACACTGGTTCCCACCGCGTTGGAATGGTCGGACAGGAACAAATCGCATCCTTTCGACTCCGCACCTCTGGCGAAAAGACCCTGTCCTCATCCTCCCGGCGCCTCGTGGTGATCACTTCGATTCCATACTCTTCCAAATACTTTTTTTCTGCAGAAGGTGCAGTTTCCATACCATGAAACTTTGACTCCATACCGATGGTCTGCATCTCTGACATTTTGTGTGATAACGAAAAAATCGCTGCTGACTCCTTAGCTTATATACAGGATATGAACTTTGGGACAGGTGCAGGCTCCCGTACCCATAATTTTGTGTGATAACGAAAAAAGCTTTTTTTTTATGACCTATCCGAGAATCGAACTCGGGTTTCCGCCGTGAGAGGGCGGCGTCTTGACCGCTTGACCAATAGGCCACGTATCGAATGTTAACCAAAAATCGTCGAGGCGACAAGATTCGAACTTGCGACCTCTGCGTCCCGAACGCAGCGCTCTACCAAACTGAGCCACGCCTCGATACCTTTGGTAGTATAATATAAAAATGATGGATTGTCAACTATATTTTGGAATTTTTTTTATTTTTTAAAATATAGGAAAAATTCTACTGCTGTTCCACTGCCGTAAAGCCCAGATCGTCGAGGATTTCCACTGCTTTGTCGTAATCCTTCTCTTCCTCGATCATCACAGTCTTGGTCTCTAAATCCACTTTTGTGGCCGATTCCCTCGTGATCCAGCCCTTTGTTGATTCTTGATACACATCCGTTACACATCATTTCATCACAGCGATAAGTCTTCATAGTCTTTATCTCCTTTTCTTTTTCATAAATTGCGGTTGGTCAATCACTTCATAACCTTCTGTATCGTCATACACAGCTCATCGACCGCTTCTAAATTGCCGTCCTGAATCTGTTCCACGACACAGCTCTTGATATGGCTCGACAGCAGCAGTTATTGAAGCTGTTAAATGCCTGAACCGCGGATACCTGTGTTAAGATGTCCACACAGTACCGCTCGTCTTCCACCATGCTCTTGATGCCGCGGATCTGGCCTTCGATCCGGTTTAAGCGGTTCAGTAAAGTCCTTTTCCTCCGCGGCCTGACGATGCTTGTGCTTCACCGCACAGTCACATGTGCGTTCCTCCATATCATACCTCCATTCCTTATGCCCGGTACAGCTTTACTGTTTTTTTAAGCGAAGCGCGTTGATACACCACGCAGACCGAACTCAATGACATGGCAAATCCGGCAAACATCGGATTTAACAGCGGGCCTCCAAATAAGTATAACACACCTGCGGCCACAGGGATACCCAGACTGTTATAGAAAAATGCCCAGAATAAAGGTTCTGTTTGATGTTCCGAATCGTGAGACGGCTTAATTTCACCGCCTTATAGACGTCACGCAAATCGGATTTCATGAGACGATATCGCCGGATTCAAAGGGCGATGTCGCTTCCCTGAACCGATGGCCGTTCCGCACATCCGCCGGGATACCAGCGCCGGTGCGTCGTTGATTCCGTCTCCTACCATCATAACGGTTTTTCCCTGCTTCTGCAGAGACTCCACCACATTGGCCTTGTCTTCCGGCAGAACCTCTGCGATACGGTGTCGATATGGGCCTGCCTGCCGATGTAGTCTTGCTGTCCTTCGGATTGTCTCCCGTCAGCATACACACCGTGATTCCCCAGACTCTTTAACTGGTCCACAGCCTCCACGCTGGTCTCTTTAATGGTATCGGCTACACAGATAATGCCCTTTAACGTGCCATCCACCATCAGATACATCGGTGTCTTTCCATTGTTCTTCCAGTATTCGTGGTGGGCCTGCTCTCTCACGGGATCGCCCATGGATACCTTCATCTGCTCCACCAGTCTTCCATTACCCACGCGGCCACCTGGCTCGTTCCGATGGAGCGATGATTCCCGCTCCCGTCACGCTCTCAAATTTCTCCGGCATGGCAAGCTCCAGCCCCTTTCTCTGGCCTTCAGCTACGATGGCCCCCCAGCGGATGCTCCGACATCTGTTCACAGCTGGCTGCAAGACTAAGGATCTCTCTTCTTTTGTACGTCCCTCTTCCAGAACAATGACATCCGTTACATTTGGTTTTCCCTTCAGTAATGGTGTACCGGTCTTATCTAAAATTACAGTATCTACCTTATGACAGATTTCCAGAGCCTCGCCGCTTTTAATTAAAATTCCATGGCTGGCCCACTCCGGTTCCCACCATGATCGCCACCGGAGTCGCAAGTCCCCAATGCACATGGGCAGGCGATTACCAGGACAGCCACGAAAATGGTAAGCACAAAAGGCAATATCCTTTCCGCCGATACAAGCCACAAAAGAGCGGATGCAGCCGCGATGACCATAACGGTCGGCACAAATACCCCCGCCACCTTGTCAGCCAGTTTGGAAATCGGCGCTTTTTTCCCTGTGCATCCTCGATCATTTTAATAATCTTGGAAAGGGTGGTGTCGCTTCCGGTACGGGTTACTTCCACTTCCATGGCGCCATTGTAGTTCATGCTTCCGCCAATGACTGTATCCCCAGTTCCTTTTCTACTGGGACGCTTTCTCCGGTCAGCATAGACTCGTCTACGCTGCTGCTTCCTCTTTACCACAGTACCATCCAGGGGTATCCGGCTGCCCGGTTTAATCAGGATATGCTGTCCCAGCTCCACTGGCCCTTCCACTCTTTTTTCAACACCATTTTCGTAAAGAATCGCGGTGTCCGGAGCCAGCTCCATCAGTGACGACCACGGCCGCCGACTCGTAATAGAGATGATGGGCGTTCATCGGATTCACCGGTATCGTAACCGTCATACAGAGGCTGTAGATAAACGCACGTTCTAAATTAGAGTATTATGCCCGCTTAGAAGCGGAACCGCAGATGGCCACTTTGATCAGCCGTCTCTTCATCGTATGCTGCTTAGAGCAGAACGAAGTACAATTGA
>VOFI01003891.1_pt1 | contig 28286 bp, 43 predicted proteins | sample 5384131 | NCBI WGS metagenome assembly VOFI01 (sample SAMN12384728, study PRJNA508395) | human gut metagenome | isolation source: healthy gut H | host: Homo sapiens
GAAGTTAAGCATGTTTTAAATTTTTAAATTATATCAATATGAATAGATACGTTATTATAGAAATAGTTGATAATCAAACAGATTATCCAGAAGAGTACTGATTGTTAAAGCTAATCAGTAGAAGAACCAAAAGGTTTTGACTATTTAAAGTAAATTGTTCGGTAAAAGTTATTTTACTTTTTACAGAATACGAGACAGAAAATACAGAAATCTTTGTTATTCCATTTTTCAAATAAGACATTATCTGGATTGATAAATTTATCAAATAAAACTGATGATGAACGATTTTGGATGCCCAATATATCCCAATATACTAAAAGGATATCTCTTGGAATAACAACGAAAAAAGAACTGTTTGGTTATTTAACTCACTAAACCGCTCATTTGATGTGTCTAATTACCCTACGCCGTATTTACGTACAAATAAAAAGAAAACCTATTTGCTTATCCAATTATTAGCCATGGTGATGAAGAACTTCGTTATTTTCTCATGTATACCTTATAATGGAACTCCATTTTCTATAGAAAATGAGGTTGTAAATAATGAAGACAGTGAATATGGTATTCTGCTTCATTATATTACAGGTGATAATATGTGCTCAATATACGGTTATGAAATCAATGACATGTATAATGAAAGATTTAGCCATAGGATTGTATTTTTTAAAGGTTTAGCATTAGATTACATAATTAAATTATATCCTAAAACTGTAGGGGCATTTTCAATTATCCCTGGTGGTATTATTGAGAACAATAAAAGAGCATTGTTTCACATTTATCATTACTGAAGATAAATTTACACCAGACCTGCCTCAAAAACTTTTCCATTGATGCATATAAGCAATCATTATCACCTAATCTGATCAATTTAAGAAGAACTGATATCCTACTGGTTTTATTATCGACATACTATGGCTATTCACTTAAAGATCTAAGCGATAATTTTAATTGGAACATATTTAAAAGTAGAGATATTGATAGTAAAGAGGAACAGGAAATCCTTAATTATTTGTATCCAAATGAGTATCCATCAGTATATACCGAAGAGGAAATTTGCTATGCTGAGTTTATTAATAATTGTATATGTATTGCCAATGTCAATAACTATAGTCATGGTATGGATGCTGATACACTTATTAAGAACTATAATCGTATAATAAATTATCTGAAGGCTTTTCCTTCTTTCCTTTCCAATGTGCCTTTAATGCAAGTATATGTTGCAAGGGTATATATTTTACAGCATCTCATTTCAATGATTCTAGAATTAATGGATTTTTATTTATTTCTGCATTTACATATTAAGTAAGGCAATAAGTAATACTAGACTTGTTTTCTTAATTATTTGAGATATATAGTTTACTTGAAAGAAAGGGGTATGATGCAGCCTTTTCAATTATTTTCCTGAATTATTTCCGTATGCAGATAATGAAGAAATCGAAGATAAAATAAATGATATACTGATAACCGATTATTTAATTGTAAAAAAATATATTCCAAAATTATATATCAGATAGAAGTATATCTGCTCAAAAATGTAGAAATATAATAAGCAATCAATACTGTGATTATAGTAGTCAACAAATAATAAATTATTTGTCCAATATTTCTCGAAGAGACAATAGGAGGCTACAAATAATTACGTAAAAGTTTCCAATATTCAAAGTTGATACGAAAAGAATAATAACTCTGAGTAAGGATTGAGAAAATATATATGAAACAATAAAAATAGGATATATTACAATGTGGTTGCCGAAAACACATAAGATGCTATTTGAAGAAAAGAAGGAATGCCGATAACTTTATTCGATTCAATCAGGAAATTATTTTAGAAGAATCTGGCAAAGCTCCTGTTCGTAGCTATTATTGTGTATTTTGCTCGGTTGGCATGTAACCAGTAATCCTTCTCTAGAACATGGTGAGAACAGGATAAGCGTGATATGGATCTTATAGAAAACACTATTTCCGTCAAACATGATATTTCGTCATTTAATATGGCTATCAATCAAAAATTATTGAAATAAAAGAGCCATACTTATCCATTGATAGCTTTGATTTCTATAGGAATATGAGTATTGTAGATTATTACTTCCTGAATTCTTACGCATTAATCCATGCGCATCAAAATCAAAGTTACTTCAGCAGATATATATGGTTTCTGATGTCCTATCTATTTTTAACATTGAAATTAAATTAATGGATATATCAGAGCTGAAAAAGATTTTTAGTGACTCTCAATTCTGATTCAGAAAAAGTGACATTAATAAAACGATATGCAATAAGTAAATTAATAGACTTGTCGTTAGATGAATGCTCCGATTTGTACAAACGAGGGGAAACGCATCAGGCTTTGAAAATCAAGGAAGAACTATTTATTATGCTAAATGACATTAATGGTGTAGGCATGAAGAAATTCAAGCAAAAGTATAAGAGTAAAATCAATGATACTTTCAATAGACTTTCATACTTAACTCATAATATGTCTTGTTCTGAAGAAGAAAATTATAAAAAGGGAGCTACTATTCTTAATCAATAATCTGTAATTATAAAATGATAAATTTGATAATTTAGAGTTTAGTAAAATGTAGGGATATGGTTTATAGTGGTATCTCTAAACTTTCTACACTACCTAAAAGGACAAAAATGTAGAATTAGTATTAAGTCACTACCAAAAAATGGGCAAATACACTTGAAAGGATTTAGTTATTTTTCTAAGATATTATTATATAAACAATCAAATGAGTTTCAAATATAATGAATTTAAAACGCAAGAAGAGATTGATTCTTTCTTTTGGTAAAATATGCGAACAGATTAGGGATGTAAGGAATCTTGATGAATATATCATTGATTGGTACAAGAAGGATGGTATAAAATCTATGGTTATTTCTATAAGAATTCTAGAATGTTAATATGTTATGGTCAAATTGTTACTCCTGAACAAATTGACCAGCAAAGCAAACCTGGTATTTTGCGAAATTACCATCTTATGGTTCTAGCAGAAAATATATAGGGCTTAAAGACCATTTAGGTAATGACGTATTAGTAAACAGTTACGAAGAGATAAAACTCTTACGAGACTGATTTATATGCTTATTTTCAATAATAAAAAATGGGAAATTTGGTATATTCAGATACCATTAAAAACTCATCGGAAGTTATAGTTTCTCCAAATACGATTCAATTTTGATGCGCATGAATATACTTGGGGATATATTATTGACAACAATGTAGGATTTATGACTACATCAGGCCAACAGATAACTGAAGCTAAATATAAACGAGGTAGGTTTTAATATCTTCATTGATGGTAAGGCTTTGACTCAATTAAATAAGCCCGACACTTGTAAGGTTTATATTGATCATTACGGTAATATAATTGAGCATTATTATGAAGATGAATCACTTTTCCCTAAATATTATGAAGACGATTATCCATTTAATGATTATCCCGACAGATTAGATGCGTATGAAGGTGATTACTCAAATCTCGAATACTGATTAATATATTTGCAATTATATTGTCTTTCATTGGTCTTTTATGTTGTCCGCTTCCTCATACCTGGTCGATATATTCCCATCTGAGAGCCTTTGTTTTTTGACGGCAAATTTATAAGGGTTAGTGGAAATGAAAGAGTTCCGGCTTACAGCCTTTGCCCTGAAAAAATAACGATGTTGTCTGCGCCTTCCCCAACATTTTTTTCGTTCAAAACTTTTCTAATTCCACTCTCCCGTACCTCAATAAGCCGTAAAAAAAAGGCTCAAACTCAGATGGGGAATGATTCTCTAAAAAAAAAGTCAGCGGACAAAAGACCAAACCAAGACAAAGGTTTTCAAAAAAAGGTCTAAAGCTCGCTGAAGAATAATTCAAGTTTTTAACCTCAAAATTTTTAAGCTATATGTCAACAAACAATTTTAAACAATTCAATTTTTATGATGATATAAATCCTGATACTTTGGAGCACATATTTGAAAGTGCATGGGATACATTGCAGAAATTATATCCAGATAAGAAATTTGATTCCTGTGATTGTTTTAGTATTTAGGGTCTGCTGAATAAGTCAATCCGTTGTTTATCAATAATTTTTTTACTCTTTAAATTTGCTTTTACCACTGAATTTAGTATCTTTAAGTGTTAAAACCAACTTTATGAAGTACAAATCGCAAGGTAAACAGCTGACTTTTGAGGCTTTTTCGCTCCTCACTGGATAATCTTCCCAAATCCAACCGTTGGATACGTATGGGTGATGAACTCCCCTGGGATGAGATAGAGAATATTACAATTCCAGACTGAACAACCGTTATATGGGAGCCGGTAACAAGCCTGCCCGCATGGTTGTCGGCGCACTGATTAGTGAAACATAAGATGAACCTGTCCGATGAGGAGACCATCCTGGCCATCCAGGAGAATCCTTATATGCAGTACATGCTGGGCTTGAGTGAGTATACGGAAGCACCTGTATTCGATCCGAGCCTGTTCGTGACCATCCGCAAACGCCTTCAGATCAGCGACCTGAACAGTTTTACGGATGCGCTTCTGAAGCTCAGCATAAGGAGGAAGATTCCGCCAGAAATGACAAGGAGGATTCCGGGGATAACCGGGAGGACTCCGGAGACTCTGACACCTTCATAGACAGCCCGGCACTCTCCACAAAGGCTCCATGAAGATTGACGCCACCTGCTGTGATGCCGAAGTGCGTTACCCCACGGATGTGGATCTGCTTGAGGACGGCAGCCGGGTCATCAACCGTTATATCGCGAAGCTGTGCAGGAAGTTCCATCTTCCTCTCCCGCCCACGTTCGGGGAACAGGCCAGGAAGGTATATCTCGGTCTGGTCAAGCTCAAGAAGAAGTCCGGTCCAGAGTAAAGAAATGTAAAGGTCTCATGCTCAACTATCTTATGCGTGATATACGTTCTTTCGTCAGGTTGGTTGCGGTAAACGGCACACAGCTGCTGGATGCCTTGAGACGTGATGAGAAAAGGACTCTGAAAGCCATCGTCACCATGTACCACCAGCAGGAATTCATGTACAGGAACGACACCAACAGGGTCACCGACCGTATCGTGAGTATCTTCCAGCCCCATGTCCGCCCCATTGTACGTGGCAAGTCCAAGGCACCTACCGAATTCGGCGCCAAGATAGGGGCGAGCGTTGTCAAAGGGTATACATTCATTGACCATCACAGCTGGGACGCCTACAACGAAGAGTCCGACCTGGAACTCCAGATAGATCTGTACAGGAAACGCCTGGGATACTTTCCGGCGAGAGTCTATGCAGACAAAATCTACATGAACAGGAACAACCGCCTGTTGATGAAGGGACTTGAGATCAAGGCTATGGGGAAACCTTTGGGAAGACCGCCCAAAGGAAGGGATTTCCAAGGCCGAACTCCAGAAGGCTGTGGGCGAAAGGAATGAGGTGGAAGGCACATTCGGTACCGGTAAACGGATTTACCGTGCCAACAACATCAGAGCCAAGCTGCCGGAAACGGCTGCCTGTTGGACCGGTATGTGCTATTTCGTAAAGAATGTGATGAAGTTCCTTAGAGAACTTCTTCGTGCCCTCATTTTGATGGCCTACAGAATGAGAAATCCGATGCGTTCTGGAGAATTACAAGAGAATCGCACCGGAATTTTCGATTATCGGATTGCTGGGACGTACTTATTCAGCAGACCCTATTTATATCATTGAAGATTTTATTGACGAAGATGATGACTTTAATGATGATTTGGTATTTGTTACAGGTCTGATGGATGGTAAACCTGCTATTCAGAACTTAGGTACTAAGGAAATTATACTTGTAGAGTTAAATTCAAAAGATGGTATGATTATAGTGAAGAAAGCCAGCTTTAAAGCTGGCTTTCTCTTATCTGGGATAATACGGGGAAATATTTGTCCAGCATTTCATTTACCCCTATTTCTAGGATTTTCTTTTATGTCTTTTTCCGATAAACCATATTGATTATCTACATTTTCAAAATCTATGTTTTGCATAACAAAATCAATAAACTGGGCTCTTGAAAAGTTACCTGGCTTAAGTAATGCTGCACGCGTCTTAGGTATAGTTTCTTCTCCTAATATATTGCTTTCTATCAGATAATTTATATAATCAGAGTCGTTCACAAATTTCTTTGATGCAATATTAAATCCTAAATCTATTAGATATTGAATTTTGGGTATTTCTATTTCCCTTTCGTTTCCCTAATTTTATTGTTGATCTAATAAGTTCTGGGTAGAAATGCCCGACCATCCATCTGAAAATCCTGCATGTAAAATAATGAGCATCATACGGATACTTGAACAATGAATCATCCAACTCAAATGTTTTTGGTATTCTTTCCAGGATGCCGTTCTTAATTGTAACTTTCCAATTTTCAAATTCCCATACATCAGAATTGCCCAGCTGTGGAAGAACAATAAAATGTACATTATGTCTATAATTATTCTTCTCCGGATTCTTATTCAAATATCCTTCTTTTTAGGACACCACAGAAATAAATAGCTTCATAATCATTACACTCATTCATCTGTATAATGGGCTGAGCTAAAAAGTTCTTTGTTTGTAGTACCTGAGAACTTCTTACTATAAGGTCCAATAAGACATCCTGTGCAGTGCCTTTCAATATTCCCTTCTTTTACATACTTAGCCCACAACCATTTGAACTTTTCTCGTCGAGATTATGTTCTATTTCTACCATAGTCAGTTACATTATAAACCTTTAACCTTAATATCAGGCATTGCTGTTTTAAATTCAGGATCTATCCTATGGCATTGTTCCTTAATAATTCCCCTTCTCTTTAAGGCTGGCTCTAAACAGTACATCTCAAATTCATCAAGATTTACATCTTCAACTGTTCTCCAATGAGGAAACAGTAGTTTAATATAGCTTGTTGCTATTCTTTTACAGCTGTAAAATCTCTCATGTCCGCATCAGCCTGGAATGAGACAAGTTTATCAAATAAATGGCTATATACATTATCTGTTCTCAGGGAGTGAAGAATCTCTGAGAAATATTCAACATTAATAGTCCAACCCGTATATATCATACCTTTATGCACTCTAGGCAAGTACCATCCTTCGATAAAACAATGGAATCTATCCAATAAAGCAGATTCCCTGAAATATTTTGGTAAAAGCATCAAAATATGTTCTTGATATTGGGAGTCTTTGCTCATTAAGTGGAATGTTACCCATTAGCATGAGACCACATTCTGAAGAAAACTCATTATTATCAATCGTTGTTTTGCCACTTTCCAGATATGATTTTAATGCTGCCTGTATTTCTGATGGTTCCTGGAATATAATTGTCTGAATCTCATCAAAAGCTGTGAAATCATGATTCTTTATTATTCCAGGTTGTTGCTTCTGTTTGTCAAAGAACAACTTAGAACGAGAGACTTTTCCTCCACTTACAAGCCATCCATACTTTGACAAATTTCCAAATACATAAGATTTACCTGTCCCTTTTGGAGCTAATTCAATAACATTTAATCTTGGCTCAACAAATATCAACAATCTGGTTAGAAATTCCATTTTTTGCGTAAGGCCTTCAAATGTTGAAGAATCGTATTCCATAGCTGAAAGTAATACATCAATCCATTCTTGTGTTGTAAATCCTTCTAGCCTCTTGCCAATATCCCAGATCGACAGAACGATATGGTTTGAATGGTTTGAAATCAACCATTTCTACATGGTTCTTCTTCCCGTCATCATTTGGTAAGACACATAATTTTATTATTCCCCATTTTTTCTCCGTCAACCAATTCTCCTTGATGAGATTTATATACGTAGTCTGGTATTACGCCTTCATTTATCTTAATACCCATATCAGGTATACCAAATCTGCGCACACCATTAACTAGGTCAATAAAGATATTAAATCTTGTGAGTACCACAAGTTCTTTTACCCTCACCCAGTTTGTCTTTTACTTGAGATGCTTCCTTTGGTATTACTGAATCTAAGAAATTTGTCAATGCTATGTTGTCTATCTCTCCGTCTGCATTTATATACTTCTTTATGATAAAGTCCTTTACAAATGCAGGAAGGTTTCTCCCTGCAAATAAACTTCTGATGATTTTACAGGGTCTTTGTATATAGCCATTTGGCTAAAATATGTTCTTATTTTTTCTGCTATATTATTATCCATATGAAATTATTTAGAAATCAAACATATTGTCATCCACATCAGCTGCTTTTGAGAAGTCAATATGGAAATCTTTTCTTGTCCGGACCTACATATAATGCTATTCTTTACATCTGCATTAAGAATAAGTTCTTCACTTTCGAATATTTCATTCTGTTTCTCTGACATTTCATACCTTTTCCATCATATATCAGATATATATCGGCATCAATTGGTGCATTCTTAATTTCTATTGAAACAACCGGCTTATTTGCCGATACGTTTGAAGAAATAATATTTGCTTTCCAATTTACAGCATTCTTGTCGGATGATACAATAAAAATAGGTACAAGAACCTCTTCTGGTGTACATCCTCCATGTGCTCCTAGACCGGCTGGAACTTTTGATGATAAGGATTTATACTTAAGAGCGCATATTGTTTTTCCATCATCAAGTATGGTATAATTGCTGTCAGAAGTTGCTTTTACTGCTTTGTAAAAATCCTAACCTTCCATTGTGATCTGGTTCAATATTACTCATATTCATTCCTGATGCTAATTGAGGCATGTAGCTCAGCCCATGGTCACTGACAATAGCAATCTTTTTCCGTTAAACTTATCTATTACGGTTTTAATAGCTGTAGAAACAATCTCTAATTCATTTATGATATAATCGGGATATATGTTAGTCCTTTTGATGTGCATAACCATCTAAATTACCTATTTTATGATTAGCTATTTCACCGTTTGACAAAAGATCCAAATCTACTTTATTTTTCTCTGTGGTTGTAGGTAAGGATGAACGTGCTATCATAATTTCATTTAAGTACATACCTTTGTGTTCCGATTTCTTTATCAAATCAGAAATATAAGGCATCCAGTCTATACCCAAACCGTCTATCCAATAATATACATCAATGTCATCTCTTCCTTGAAGTATAGTTCTTGTTGTTTTAAAGTCATTATACCAGTTAGAGAATGAAATCTCGTCATTGTTGATTTCATTTATTAACGCACTGAGCTCATCGCTTATTGTATTACTTATTTTGGCCTTCTTTATATTCATCTATATATGGCAAGCACCATTTTCTGGCTTTCTTTTCTTGTTCCGATGCTCTTGTCTAAGTACGTATATAATTCAGGGAAAACAATGTTGAATCATGGATGGTTTTATATAACCCTTACCAATCCACTCTATTGCCAATTGTCTTTCTTTCCTTGAAATTCGGGTAAAGTATCTTACAGCAGTTTCATATCCTTGTTGTATACCTAATGCACATAATTGATTGGCAATCAGATTCTCAACTTCTACTGTTAATCGTACATTTTTACTATACGAAAAATCAAGACAATATTTTCGTGCTATGATTTCATTTTCTATACTGCTTCTTTCAAGTGCAATAAGATGAACTAGCTCTGTATCTTTATAATTGGTTCTAACTTGCTGAGAATTTTTGATATATAGTCTTCATGACTTGTCCTATAAAATCCACTCAACAACCACCTGTCATATTCTGACGGATACTCAAACCATATTTTTATAAATGTCTTATAATCGTCTATTGAAGTAACTGAGAATTGTTCAAAAACAAATTGTTTAAATCAAAATCTTTCGACAGATCTATGTCTTCTGCCAATCTTTCCATAGGTATTCATCATTGGCAGAATATTTAAGTTCACCAAAGTCAAGGTTTAATCCTCTCGTCAGGAAACAATAAATATCAGTACATATCTTATATTCAAAAGCATTATCTGGCTGAGCATATTCTGCATTTGCCATAATAGTTCTGATATTGATATAATAGACTTGTGTTCCTTACTTACAGAGTTCTTCCTTAATACTGTAACCAGTCATGAACATTATTAATAAGTGTATAATTTTTTCCAATCCTTTTACCCCATAAAGTTCATGACATAGAATAAGGTTATAATTGGATTGCTTATCCGATTTTAATTGCCAGATTATAATCTGAGTATCTGGTAATATGGATTGCATTTTACCCTCTAATCCGACAATCGGTATATATATCCTTTGATGGTTGTTCCATGCTTCTGAAGTTGATTCTATACCTTTTATGGTTCTCAATAATGATTCAAATGTTTTTCTTTCATTATTGTCATAGAATCGTGCCAGTTCTGAAAATGGTGCTATTACATAATCATTAGATGGTAATGTTTCATTCTGTATAAAATTTTTTATTCTTCTGATAGGTCATTGTATGTCAACATTATATCTGGATAACTGATCTACCCACCTTCAACACTTTTAAGTATACAGCCACAATCCATGAGTTGACTTTACAAAACTCAAAACTGTCATTGAAGTTATCAAATAATACAAATCTTATAGGATATCTATTTAAGATAAGTTGACGCATTTTGCGTCAACTTATCTTCTTTTTACCAATTCTATTAATTGTGCAATATTTTCGACATATACTCTATTTATTGACATATTTCTTCAATAGGTTTAAAGTTACATTATCGTCACACATAGCATTAAGGATTGATTTAGCCTTTTCAGGTGACAGATTTTGAACCCATCTTACAACTCTTCTTTTTTCAGTGGTTGGTATTCTTGTTCTTCTTCTTTTTAGAAGAATTCTAATCGCCAGTCTTTTAGTATATTACTTGATAAGTATTTCACTCCAAGCCTTAATGTTGATTTTTCACCATTCAAATAGCTTATAGCACTATCAATTTCGGAATCCTGCAATGCGATAGTTTGGATGCCCTTTATATAATTGATGAAACCATTATAGAAATTTCCTTTATCAGAAATTAAAGCCTTAAGTTCATCCATACGCTCATTAATCCTGGTTGCGAGCTCTTGACTATTTGCTAAGTTTGCATAATTATCAATAATGAACAACTTATGCAGGTCAGTCAGCAAAGACTTTTCTTCTGTGTCGCTTGTCACATATTTAAGTGTCCATATAGGGATATTGTACCGAAGCTTAAGCTGATACCCCAAATAATATCAATAATACTATCGATAATAGGCAATTTATCACTATCGGTCTGTATGTCGAAGAGATTCACAAGAGCTTTTCTAAGTTCTGTATCATCAGACGTATTTTTCTCGATTCTCCAGTCTTTTAGTTTCTCTTTAACGTCATTCTTTCCATGTTCCGATTTCTCCTTGTAGATGCTGTCTTAGATATATGATAGCTTCTTCTATCTCATCTTCTTTTAACATCTACCATTTCAACGCCGTGCAGGTACTTCTTAAAACCTATTTCAAACAGAGATGTCTGAATTAATAGACTTTTAAGGTCTAAAGAATTCTGCTTAGCTGTGATAATGTTTCTGTCAATAGACTTGGATTTTTTAATCCGTCTGGCTCACATATCTTAAGGATATTATCTATGATCTTTTAATGTTATCAGAAGTATCAATGTACTTTAATGACCACAAAGGGAAACCTTCTGTTTAGAAAACTCTCCTATGATTGCCCATCTTGCGTCTTTCAAACTTGTTACTTCGTTATGTCCAGGTAACTTATCCAAGTTGAATACCTTTATAAGATTCTTGCATAATTCACCACTTTCCTTGCTTTCGAATTGAAAATTCAGTTTTGTTACTTTTCCTTCTGGTCTTCCCAAACCTTGAACATTTCGACTACATCATCAACAAGATGTTGTGCTTCTCTTGGTCTACCATTAGAATCAAAAGTTGTTTGATATATGCTCTCATGGCAAATGCTACCATTGCCATACCTGCATATGACTGGAACAAACCATAAGGAGGTTCAGTTAATTCTTTAAGTTTTTTCACCAAGATTAAACTGCGTATTTTTCGCCGTATGGTTAAATATTGATTTACCCTCTTGACATACCTTGTATAAAGGATGATTCTGATCAACATCATCTTTTGAATCTTAGGTTTTCATCAACACTATCTTGCAACAGATACTCAACATGCTTTGCTGGTCCACCGCATCGGGAGAGTATATCTTTTTGTATTGTATGAAAGGATAGCATCAACAGTTGTTCTTGTAGATGCCTTCTTCCAATATGTATTTGAAGATCTGTTTAGTATGATTTCCAACGATTCCGGGCCACTGCTGAATATTGTTGGAGATATTCTTCCGTTTATAAATGATGTGAGTCTATTTGCGCTATTTATTTCCTGATTTCCTCTAATATAGGAAGTGAAAAATACCTCTGCTAATATTTCTCATCCATTGACTTATCATATCAGATGCATCTTTAATATTAGCAGTTTGTTGCTCTGCAAGATTGTTCTTCTGTGCGCAAGAAGCTATCGCCATGTATTCGATGAATCTATCATAATTTTGTTGCCCCATAATGGTGTCGAAAAATTATAAAAGCAACATTTTTGAATCTTTTCATCTACTGAAGCCTTTTTCTGCAATTGACTTAAGTTCATTCAACTCATTTGTAGTTCTAGCAAAGAATAAGGCAAGGAAAAATCTCATATGAACGGCTTTCTTTGTGTCTCTTTCGATATTATTAAGCAATACATATTCATTTGATGAAGTTGAATACATATAGCTAGAATACGGTCTAGAGACATTTTTAAGCATTTTGTTAATCTCAGTCTTCGCAGACTCCGCCAAAGTTCACAACTTGAGAAGTATAAAGGAAATCCTTCTTTAATAGGTTCTCCTTTATTTCTTGAATTTCTCCTGTTGGAAGTGCTGAGAACTGTATGGTAAAATAATCCCATTGATTACGTTGAATGATACTTTTATCATTCAGATAGTCTAGTGCCTCATTGACGTCTTTTTTTTTCATAAGGTGTACCCAGAAATAACTTTTATTATATTCTCTTTGGCTAGCACTACCGTAGGATTTTGTGCAATATTATTCAATGCATTCAAGAGAAGGATACCTTTTGAATACGGCAAATTCTGTTCTACCCTGATGTTCAACATTCAGCCTGTAACTGTTATATCTCTCTGTTACTGCCGCAAACCTCATGTTATCAGCTGCAAAATCTCCTTCAACATAATCCCAAAGCATATCTGCGGTTACAGTAGCCCTGTTTAGATAATTCCTCTTCACTATCCAAGAAATCTTTAATTGCATCACTCGCTAGAAATTGGAAAACACTTAGAGGAACTACCGACTTCTCGGGCATAGTAGCCAAATTTGCAGTGTATGGGTGTATTGGAAATACTGTTGCAAATCTTTTTGGTTTCTTCAGGACTTGTTGAATTTGTCGAAAACAGATTCAACATGTCTTGTTTATCTGAATAAAAACTCGTGAACAAGTCTTGTATATTCATCACTGTCTGGGTTTATAATCTTAAATTTACGGACATGATCTTTAAAAGCAGATACAGTCTCCATATTATAGTGTGTATAATGATAGCGACCTTTCGTTTTAGTTGTTCTTCTGCGATCAAGCCGTTAAAGGCAGATGGGTGAGTTATGAATAAGAAGTAGCTATTATTTTCACTACTCATTAATGCCTCTGTTATTTCCTGTAATGGGGTAAGAAGGCGTAAGCCAACAGCAGAACGCATTAATTCTGTAAATTCATCCCATACTATAAAGAGTCCGTCATAGCCGGTATTCTCTGACTTAAGTTTATTTTGTACATCAATAAGCCATTGCTTAAGATTTGAGAGCTCCAGATTTATCGATACACCGGTATTTCTTTCTGCTTCTCTTACTCTATTTAATAACCTCAGTATTACATGACACAAGCTCACTTCTCAACTTTTTGTATAGTAGGTGCTACACTTAAGTTGAGCACTATCGTGTATCAATAACTCCCATATTCTAGGTTGGTTATCAATATGATTTACATAGTTGTCGAAGTCAGTTTTACTGTAAAAGCAATCTTCGCCTTTTAAGTGCATCATTGACACACCTCCTGAATCTGGAGTGATAAATCACTCCTGGGATATTTTTGCTGACCATACAATTGAACCGGCAAAAGTCTTATATTTTGCCTAAGTTCAACTATATCATTCTTAAGTTTTTATATTTCGGTGCTGAATATTCTTGATTAACATAATCATCAATATCCTCTAGAGTATCACACAACAGATGTTTTATTACTGCTGCAGCATGACTCTTTCCAGAACTGTAAGTACCATCAATCCAAAAGAACAATGCAGACTTATGTCATTATTTTTACGGACTGAATTACTTTTCTCAAAAATATCATTGAACTGATCATTTGCAATAAATGATTTCCAGGCATTTTTTCTTTTTCTGATTGAATGTTATATGCTGGTGTTGATTCTCTGAGTGTTACAATGTCACTATATTTTGTCGTCATAATCGTTTCTTTTTTTATGCACAAATTAGTAGTTGACTGTCATCTTTAGAGCTTCAAACGCAGTAATATCCTCTTTCAATGTAATATGCTCCAATCCCATATTGAGTTCTGCAACTAAAAGTCTGTTAGAAGAAGAATTTAATGTTCTAAGAAGTTTTTACAAGTGATTGCCTATCTATGCCAAACTCCTTCACAATTCCATTTTGGATTGTATTGTCGTACAGATCTGAAACTCTAAATGTATATTGTCCTGTTATTTCCGCATATCTATATAATGAATAAATCAAAGCATACTCTGATAAATCATTATAGTTTCCACGTATGAACTCAGTCTTACTAATATCGCTCTTTTGATTAAATTCTCCACCAATCGGTGATGAAGTGAATGTATTGAAAAGAGCATCCAAAGAATAAGAAAATGTTGTTAATCCTTCTTGATATTGGTCTTCGTATTTTGTTTTCAAAATAGCTTTAGAGTAAATACTTCCTGAATCAACATTTGTTATAAACCACTTTACCAGAGGTGATATGTTACAAAGGTTAATCCATATTATTTCCCATACTAAAGTAGGCATATCATCTTTTATTTGAGATAAGTAATTACCCATCTCAGTTTCTTTTGCCTGCTTTATCTATTATTTCAGAATCCTTTAGCCACGATTTCAAAGAAGGCTTCTGCTTTGTTCCTAAAGTAGAACCACTCAAAAACTCTTCCTTTTCAATCATATAACTCTCAAGCCACTCTTCTCTCAAACCGAAGGTGCCATAACCACTTATACCGGTTAATTTTAAATTTTCTTTCTGTGCCATATCTAATGAATCTGCTACTATACAACCTTTATTATGAAATGTGAGACATTTTAGGCAATGAATACATTTCGATGTCTCTATTTTACTTTTGGATATACGCTTAACGCTCCAGTTGGGCATTCTACTTCACATGCCTCACAGTTTATACAATAAGTTGACTTATACAAGGCTTTCTTAATATGACTTGTGTATACAACATCCTTCAAATTATGAAAATCAACCTCATATTTATCGTTTCCTAGTGTCTTTATCTCAAATGGATAAACATCTGTTTTATTCCTAAGTTCACCATACAATATATGGTTCCTTTCTGAAAGTGTACATTTTCCTAATACAGGAATCCAGGTCTCAGGCCTTAAAGCACTTCTTTCTATTTTTACCTTTAAGTCAGTTTTCTTCTGTTCGAAAGTTATGCTTGGGTTAACATCCATAAATTTACCACTGGCTCTGAGTTTCCATTTATGACCTTTTACGTATTCATCCATATTGGGTATATTTCTTGCTTCCGCATAGCTTACTATTCTTTCCACAAATGGTGCAACCTCGTTTGATAGCATTTATTTACTATCATGTCATCCCATTCAGAAGAGAAAGGGCATATCAAGCAGCCTACCCTAGGTTTCCCAAAGCGATAAGCTGGATTTATCGGTAGTTTATTCAGGAATAAATATAAGTAAACCTCAGTTGAACTCCAGAAGTATATTGGTCTGGCGTTTATTACGCCGTTATGCTTAACTCCTTTACCTATTCTTTCATATGTAGAGCGCTTATTACTTTCTTTCTCCTCTGGTTCCTTCAAAGGCTAATACTTTTGCTTGTTTATTAGTCCCCTGATTTTAAGCATTCTATATAAAGGGGCCGTTTCATTACTGAACAACACCATCTGTGCGTATCACTAGGTGTTCTATCTTATCCCAATAATTGAGAACTTTTTCATGATTTCTGGCTGTTCGAACAGTAGCTCAGGATACTTTTCATTGTAGTACTCCTTTACCTCCCTCATATAGCTTTTAGTGAATGAGGTAATTCATATCCGGTATCTGAATAAATAACCTGGAATGTAGAAGGTAACAATGCTCTAGTGCATAAATCTAATATGACTTGTGAATCTTTTTCCTCCAGAGAAAGAAGCTAAGAATACATCTATTTTGATGTTGTCTTAAATATTCGTTTCCCCAGCCTCTTCTGCTACTTTTAATGGCATTATATCAAAACTGTCACAGTCTTCTTTTTACTATAGCCATTTTTCTCTTTTGTTGCTTCTCGAGTCTTTTCTGCCATAATCTCAAAATCCATCTTGTTGGAATCTGAGACGTCTCTGATCCTCTTTGTTGATGAATACATCTGATAAGTGTCCTGAATAAATTCTATTGCTTCACTTTCTAAACGACGCATTTCATCTAAACATTTTTCTAACATTAACTCCATATTTATAGGAACCAGTGTCAGATTTTCGCAACCTTCCTGTAGCTCAATTCGAGCTTTGTCATATAAGTTTGCACCTTTGGCCTCAAAAACAAGTTTACTCTATAGAAATATTGTTTATTACATGCCCATAGCAATGGCTCTTCACATTTTGGATAGCTCCACCCTAGTTTATCAAGACCTAGCAAATCTAGTTCCTCAAAAAAACTGGTCTGGGTGAGATATTCAATGTTTTTCTGTCTTGTAATCTTGTAGCCTCACTCCTCCTGTTTCAGGATCCCATATTGTTTTATACATTTTCTTTTGTTGGTCTTATTAAATCTCTTATATCAACATCTAGAACTTTAGCCATACGCGCTAAATGGGGTAACGATGGTTGTTGCTTATTTGAGCACTATCTAGAGACAGTATTCTCACTCAATCCTATCTCGTTTGCCAACCATTTACACGTCTTTTTTTTATCAGCCAGTACTGCTTTTATGCGATTTTCTGCAATATCTTGTTGATTTTCCTTCATTATTTATCGATTATTCTATATTAAAGCAACAAAAAATAATCCTTTTTTTTTAACCTAAAGCATAAATATGTTTATAATTTTATACTTACTTGTATTTTGGGTAGTTTGATTCTGTCACAAATTCAAATCCTCCTTCCCAAATTCCAGGTATCTCCCCCTGAACCTCTCATAGACATGAGCATAATACTCCGGCAGATACTGTATCATCGCATCCACAAAGTCCTCCAAGGTAACATCACTCAGCTTGTATTCATACTCCGGCTTCAGGTACTCGGTAACCGAATTGATTTCCTCTTCGGTTGACGGATGCTCCTTCGGCGAAAGCACTACTGAACACGAATCCTTCCAGCCCTTCTTTTATCCTGTACCGCTCTGTAAGCAAAAGGTTTCTGTAAATCTGCGTAAGTTTTACTTTATCTCCCATCAGCAGCTTCTCAAAGTCTGCGCTGAACAGACCGGTATCAACGAGCATCTGTTTCTGCTCCTCACAACGGCTGGCCCTCGTTCATTCCGAGCACATCCGTATATTTCATCTCGATGGCGATGACATGCTTGCCGCCCTTATTATCCACGAATCGGATATACGCATCCATTGCAGACTTGTCGTTCGTGTAATTTTCTATCGGTGTCGGTATATACTCCAGCCCGATTTCTGTCACCCTCAAATACCGGGTAGTTCCTGAAGACTGATCTCACGGCAAAGCGTAACCATTGCCGGATCCTGCTTCAACAGTAACATCAGGGGGTGGAACAGGTTGAATGCCATCGGCTGGCTCGACAGCAGGTTGTTGAACAGCCTGAACCCGTCAATCGTCTCGTTTTTCCTTTTTGTTGGCCACTCTTTCCTTGGCATACTTAAAAGTTTCCTTCATCAGGAAATTCTTCCCGGACACTTCACCACCGCTGATCATATTCCCGTATTTTCGCTTGGAGGCTTTTTGTTGGTCCGAATCCGTCCTCTTCACCTATCTCCACCCTGTACATCGACTGAAGCAGTCTCGCTTTCCTGGTGAAAGCATTATCGCTTTCACACTGATTCCCGTATTTCTCTTTATCTTCCATTAGTATTTCAATACTTCATTTATAAAAGCCTCTATTTCATTTATAAGTCGTTGAATCGTCACCTTTCTATATTGAGGAGAGATTAACCTGAATGTTCCTTCTTCAGAGAAATCAGGAAAATAGATTCTCTCTTTATCACTATCGCCAAAAAATTTCCAACACAGCCAAATATCTTCTTGCATGAAAAGACCCTGTTATCAGTCATAAATGACTTTATTTTTGAGGATATTTCTTTCGACACTTTAATTTTTTCTTCTTTATCTCTGCATACTCCCCAATATAACCAATCCGTAAAATCAGCTCTTATCCAAACTGGTACGTTTTTCCTTTTCTTACTGTTAGCACCAAATCTACTTTTACGCTTAATGGGGCCGCCATGAACAAGATTGGTTATATCTTCTTCCTCGGGCTTGTGCAATATTTCAAATCCTCTATACTGTATTTCTGATTCCAGCTCTATATAGAAATCATAGATTGTATGCCATTTTACATGATTGAAATTATCTATAAGCAATTTTGCACTCATGAGATTATCTTCATTCATACCGATGAGACTTGCAATCTCTTTTCTTTCTTCTATGCTTGTATCGTTGTTGGTCATATTCTCAACTATCTTTATATACTGAATAACAGATTCTCTTAATGAAGGTTTATTGTAACATTCCTTTACTATACTTCGAAGCCATTCTAATATCTCTACAGAATAAGAGATGCACTTCACCTTATCCTGTAGCTCTGGATATTTCCCACTCAATTTTACACTATCCTCACTCGGCTCATGTCCGTCTAAAGTAAGATAATAAACCTCTATTCTATCTTCGGGTATCTTATCCTCTTCAATTAATCTTCCATAATAGTTTTCAAGTTGTCCCTTATCTTCATGGTTGGTGTCTTCATGATAGATTTTGTTCTCTATCATTACAGCATTCTTGGCTACCCGGTCTATAAAGCAAATATCTATCTCCTTATATTCACTCCTGTTCTGATTGTTAGGATACACTTCAAGTGACTTTTCATCATAGTCAAAAATCACTTTCAATGCTATCTAAGAATGAGTTCAAGAATATTGTTCCTAACCTATGTGGCCCGTTTGGATCAACAAAGCAGAAAGAAACCTGGAGTGCAAATACACCTCGTCAGATTCCTTTCTAAGAATAGTAAACATATTGAAGTTATCTTCATTCTTTTCCCTTTCCTCAAATTTCTTCCGGACAATGTTTATGTCCCTCAATAAATATTTGATATTCTTTATATTTTCCATAATTAGTTGCTTATCAAAAACAATATAATAGCCACCAGCACCACCTCAGTACCACATAAAGCCCCACCGGCTTCGACTGTCTCTCGGCCTGCTTCAGCTGTTCCTCCAGCCTTGTCGCCAAAGCCTTGGCATCCGCCAGTTCCTTAACCGACTTCGCATTCTGTGTAGTTATATCTGTCAGCGACTTCTGCAGGGCAGCATTCGTCTGCTGCATCTTCGATATGTTCTCGTTGAAACTCTTCGCCTGTTCCTCATACATCTTGACCTGTTTCTCGGTAGTCTCATGCTGCTTCTTCATCGCCTCGATCTGCTCCTTTGTAGAGCTTCTGTGCGTTCTCGGCACTCTTGTTCAGCTCGGTAATCTTGTTCTGCAGCTCCTTGTTCTGTTTTTCCGAAAGTACCATCTGGTCGGCGTGCAGCTTCTGTGCGTTGGCCGCATTCTTGTTCATCTCTACGATTTTCTCTTGCAGTTCCTTGTTCTGCTTCTGCGCCACAACCATCTGTTGCGCATGAAGTCTTGCGGTTCGCCCTCACTGTCCTTGGTGAGTGTCGCAATCTTCCTCGTTCAGCTCCTTGTTCTGCTTTCCGAAGCCGTTATACGTTCCTCAAACTGCTTCTTCACCTGTTCCACCAGCACGGCCTTGCTCTTCTCCCTCTGGTCTATCACACGGTTCACCAGATCCTTGAAGTACACCCGAGCAGCGAAGGCGTACCCAGATCCTTGTCGGCCACCTTTGCTATGAAAGGTTTCTCTCCCGGATGCCCTACTCCCGTCACAAACGGCGTGGAGAGATTCACAACACTCTCGATAAGGTCTGGCATGTCGAACACTTCCTTGATACCGCTACCGCCTCCCCTGACGATGGCTATCACGTCATATCCCTTCCGGTCAAGCTGCCCCAGTTTGGCCCTGAGCTGCGAAATCTGCGCGAATGTCTCATTCTCCTCTACGACGTCTATATGCGACCTGGCCGCTTCCAGTCCCTTCTTGAAGTCCTGGTCTGTGATTGTTCCCCTTGCAAACAGCAGGCAAATGTTGGGTTTTTCTCCTCGGAAGAGCTTCGCTTCCAACACCCCATCCACATTCCTGTACCCCCTTGCCGACTTCTCAGCTTGAGGCTCATAAGTCTCTGTTCATCCTCCGATATGACATTCTCCTCGATCACGTCATACCTCGTCACATTAAAGTGCAGGTCTATCGAGCACCTGTTCCTCAGTTCCTTTGACACCACTCCGGAGACCTGTACCAATGTCCCGTCTTTCATCTTCTCCCTGAGGGCTGCCGGCACGACCAGCGTCATCTCATAGTTACTGTTCTGTGCCGCCAGACTGTCATAGAAATAGCCGTAGTAGTTGCCCGATTTAGGGTTTTGCCTGTACACACCCTCTATCGTCACTACCTTGGCCGGTGTCTTCAGCTGTTCTTTGAATATACATGCTACTTCTTGTGGCGTATATATTACCGGAGCTGGAGTCTTAACTATGTTGATTTTATCATCCATCGTTCGCTTTATATTCTTTTTCCCTTATGTGTTCATTATTCGTTTTCGAGCCTAAATTTAGTGATTATTAATGATATACATTTATACCCGATGAAAAACTCTCTTTTGATATTACTTCCTTTCTACTTTTAATGACAAATTGCTTGATACTTTGGTCTCTAATCCCTAATATACTTGCTCGGTATTTCCTTTGTCGCTTAGATTATTTCTTTCCTCCTTCCCGTCTCATTTCTTTCCTCCACCATCCGGCCCCTGTCCGCATCAGTTGGCCATTCCGTTCTGCGGTGCAAAGGTATATCGGGCTGTTTCGCTTCATCAAGGTCAGGCCTGTCGGTTTGAGTGAAAATCTTCCCTGCCGGAGGCGAGGTATTTTCTCTCAAAACCTTGCTTCTGCTATGCCCTTCAAACCAGGCACCGAAACGAAACGACCGATGCGACCGGAAGACGCATAAAAAATGTCGGAAATGATACGGCAGATGGTTGAAACTTCAACTCCCTCGCTCTCAGATCCGCATAAATTCATTAACTCATAAATTCATACGACTATGGCAGCAATAGCAACAAAATTCGCATTGTGGGAAGTGCCCTCACTTGACACTCTTAAGGACGCAAAAAGCCTACATCCTTCGTCAGAAAGTGAACAATAAGAAAAACTCAGCCGTGAGGGAAAAGAACTGGATTTCATACCAGGTGAACCATAACACCTACTTCAAGAGCGGAATCCCGGTGAGAGGCTGGAGATTTGATTTCTCTGACATCCTGAAGACATTTCTCGTCAATCAGTACGGCTGTTGGTACGAATACAAGTCAATCGACAAGACGGCACTGAGAAACTTCCTTCACGGCAGAATAAACAAGATAGTACAAATCTAAAATCCCATATACCATGAAACAGAGCATAGAGAAAATTCCGACATGGGCTTTCGGTTACATCTTCAACGGAGACATGACCGGTCTGACAGATGAAGAAGTCAGGATGATTAATGAATCACTGACACGTATAGGTGCAGAACTGGTCTGCACCCCACCTGATGAAGAAGCGCAACCCTATTTCACACGATACCCTCTTTCGGTCTGCCCACCGAAGTCGAAGACTGTGTAGTAATAATAAAAGGCTCCTGACCGGAGCCTTTATGGCGTATATCCACTCTCTTGAAATGTTGACTTCTCTATTCTTTAATGTTATTTCCTCTTTTTATTGTTTCTTTTTTATATCTTTACTTTTATAATTCCTTACCATTATGAAACAGAACAGAGAAGAGATACTAAAACCATTTTCAGGCTTTTTCATCACCCGTCATTATGAAAAATGTTTCTTATGATGACATGATAAAGGCTACCAATATCTCAAAAGGCGGTTTATATCATTATGCTCCCAATAAACTTGAACTTTTCCGTCTGGTACTTGATTCGTTTTTCCTTGACCTTATTAAAATTGATGATGATATTATGGTTATACCATCTGTTTATGACAAACATATCCTTCATGACTTCATACTCAGATATGCAAAGTTCTTGCACATGCGTTTGCGCCGCATTCAGGATTTCCTTCAGCTTCCAGTTAGCGAAACTGCACGTGCCTTTTTCTTATTTAGTTATCAAATGCCCCCAATATTATCCTTCATTCTCAGAAAAAATCTCTTCAGTGACAAAAAAGAGAAAGAACTTATCAAGAATGTTTTTTGCATATCGCTGAAGAAAACGGAGAAATTAAACCCAATATGAATCTTATATTTGTTTCTGATATGTTCTATAATTCATACAGTGGTCTGCTTCTTTATTCATCCTTCCAACCTTCAGAAAATTTTGGAGATGAGCTTTTGTGACATTTGAAAATGTTTACTCTCTCATAAAAGCAGACAACTGATACTTTGCTCAATATTTTATTCCTCTTCATTGACGCTTCTCCTGTTCAGCTTAACGCCGCTGTCCCTGAGAATCCTGAATACGAACTTTGCTCCTGAAGCCGGCCTGTTTCTGTATCTCTTCTATAGGGATTCCTGTCTGGTACATTTCAACGCATTTTCGTTCCTCTTCTGCTTCATGCTTCCCTTTTCCGGTTTCTTTCTTCCTGGTTTTGCCCTTTTTCTCCTTATTGCGTATGTCTCCCCTGCTCAGTGTAGCGCTATGGCATTCAGCACATTGACCGTAGAGTTCTGGAACATTTCATCCCTGCTGTCCCTGTCTCTCATAAAGACCACCCTTATTCTCTTTTAAACGGCACAGTCCAGAACAAGCATAACTGACGTGCTCCACTGAAAGCATTCTCCATGGAAATAAAGAATACTTCATCACCTGTCTCCAATGTCCTTACCATCTCCTTCCATACCCTGTTCTCAGCAAATCAAGTCGCATCCTGCTGTCCTTATGTAACTGTCATCTTCATCCGACCTTTGTCCCGGCATTTCCACCTCTTATATATCCTATTCTTGGCATAATTTATGTTTTTTTCAATCCTGTGAATTGTGGCTTTCATTCCTTCCATTTGTGTGTCGTATTTTAACTTAATAGTGATTATTAACATGATTAAATGCCTGAAATTGCATAATATACAGAATATCAGATGTTTAACCGATTTTTTGCTAGTATGATAATTTTCAGTGTATGAACTTTATTTTCAGACATCATACTTATTTCATCTGGTTTTCTCCTCTATAGTATATTTTCTGTTAGGGCGTTACAGCAAGCTGTCGGGCTATCCGCTCCAAGTCCTCGTTCCTGTGGGCTTTATTCTCCTATCTCTAACGCGGTTCTCTTACTCCCACCACCCTGCTAAGGTATGTCCGGTTGCCTTTGTTCTCTGGTGACTATTGCATGGTCACCTCCGGACAGAGGCAGCGGACATCCGTTCCGCTGCATGGCCAAAGACTCCGTTTCCGACCATGCACTCCACTCATTGCCTACCCCATACCACACCCGGCCGGCATCTTGGGGCACAACGGCTTCGCTGAAGTGCTCCGTATGCCAGCTGGGTGTGGACTACACAAGGTAAGGCAAAGCCTTATCAGTCATTTTTGCGTTCACGCAGTTCTCTTTCTCCCACCGCCCAATCAAGGTACCGGCTGTATTCTTGCCACCTTACGTCACTTGTCAGTCTGCTCACAGGCTCACAGACAGGCAAGAGCCTGGGCAAGAAAGGCACATATCCCAATCCGAATCATGCTCCGATACGGAGCTAAGGCTATGCCTTAACAACCTTTATCTCCCACCTGATACAAGAATTGACATAATATGAGTGCCCGGTACAGCCGCATTGCCTACCCGAAGCGAAGCACCGTAAACGGATCTTCGCCATGTTACAGACAGCTTGTGTCTGTCCCGGTGTACTTGCTGCACACCTTTTTCATTGTCCATTCCTTTCCCTGGTCTTTCTCCGGTCATCCTGCTTCCCATTTCTGTGTCCTTCACCCCATCAGAGAGCCTTTCTTTTTGTACGGCAAAGGTATATGGGTGTGGTGGAAATGAAAGAGTTCCGGCTTACAGCCTTTGACCTGAAAAAAATAACGATGACGGCTTACGCTGCCCCAACATTTTTTTCGTTCAAAACTTTTCTAATTCCACTCGCCCAAACCTCGATAAGCCGTAAAAAAAAGGCTCAAACTCAGATGGGGAATGATTCTCTAAAAAAAAAGTCACGGATTCAAAGACAAGGGAAAGGAAACTTTCTGAAAAAAGGTCTAAATCTAGCTGAAGAATAATTCGATGTTTAACTCATTAAATTTCAAGCGATATGATAACACTTACAAACGACATCTGTTGGCAAAGTTCAACGCCAACCCATTGTATTCTAAAGACGGACAAGGCAAAAAAGCAAAAGAACTTAAATCAGAATAATTTGCAGTATTCCACATGCATTTTTACTGCAAAAGAATTGCTGCACTTATTACCAAGAAGAGCAAGTCAGGAAGGTGATGACTGGCTCATGTTTGGATATTGCCACATATTTGAGTGGGAGTTCGGATATGTCAGGACTTTCAGAAGATTAAGAACTGAACAAAAAGGAATCAACCGCCCAGACAAACGCAGCACAACCTTATTCGATTTTTGAATGAGACCAACCAATAACATGAGGAGATAGTTTCTTCAAAGAAAATGAAACCAATCACAGAGAGACAAGAGCAGTATGCTTACAACTTGTTTTGAACCTTTCGCCAAGAGAACGGCGAAAGGTATCTATACCTTTGCGATTGTGCCCACTACATGGCAGGACACACTTTCCTATATTCCAGTTAATGTGAACATTGCGGAAGAAAGCTCAAAGTACGTTCAGACAGGACGAAGGTATATAACCTTAAAAGAACAAAAGGAAAGCAAACCTTTTACATTCTTGGTATTAACTCTTATTGTCTTTGCCGACATTCAAAAGGAAGACCGGCCAGATGTTCAAGAAGGAATTGTTCAGAGAGGTGACATCCCACAAGGAAAGACAAATACTTTGGCACTCAAGAGAAATATGTGTTCCTTCTATTATGATAGTTGACTTCTGATAGTGATATGGGTTGCGCAGCTGTTCGGATAACTTTGTATATGATATTAATGCAGTATCCACCTATCCAAGAATAAAGGTTACTGAAACCATAAAAAGAAACGGCTATCAGGGAAAACTTACGATTTAGATAGGTGTTTTCAAGGCTATACGTTTATGGATAACAGGAAAAAGAGACCCTTCTCAAATGTGGACAGATTTCCCTTTTCAAATGTTTTGGCGACAAGGATAGCAGACGATGATATTTGAAAGCCATCAGAGTTGCCATCCGTCACAAGTATGATATTACAGATGTAGGTTTATGGTGTGACTATATCAGATTGCTTCTTCATTTCGGCAAGGACACCTCAAACCCTCATTACGTTTGTCCTTCAAATCTGCATCAGGAACATGACAGGCTAAGCCGTAAGAAACATGAAGAAGCTGCAAGGGAGCAGATAAGGGAGAAGAAAAGAAGAGCCATTCAGCATGAGAAACTAATAGGGAAGCGAAGGCAAAATTTTCGGTCTTATTATGCGAAGGCAATATTCAGATAAGGGTTCTTGAAAGTGTTCATGAGTTTATCGAAGAAGGAGAGTTTATGAAACATTGCGTATTCTCAAACGAGTACTTCAAGAATGAAAATCCCTAATCCTATCGCTATGGTTGACGGAGTAAAAACAGAAACTATCGAAATTTGTCTTGATACAATGAAGGTGGTACAATGCAGAGGACATCATAATATGAACTCAGAATATCACGATGACATACTAAGAGTGATGAACAAGAACATTCCTCTAATCTAAACGGATGCAGTTGAGCCTAACTTAGTTGAGGCTTAATCGTATTATAATTTTTTAATTATTAACACTATAACATAATTACTTAATTATAATTACTTATAATAACTGTGTATATATTTTTCTTTCCTCCACCCACCCCATTACTAAGGTATAAGCTGATAATCTGCATATTCACCCCAGTCCAAGGCTTGCGCTTTGGACTGGGCAGAACACACAGACTGGCAAACGGGACAAGTCAGCCATGCCGATCCATCGCTTGCTTCCGGAACGTCATGCCTGACATATCCTCTGTATATTTGCCGCAGCTTCACGTTGTTTCTCCCACCGGGAAAGAAACCCGGCATCACGGATGCCGGGACAGCGGAGTCTCGAAAGGGCATCTTTTAAGGTTGTGGCTGAAGCCTTTCCGTATTCAAATCTTCTTGGACTTTCCGTCTTCCGCTACACCTGTAACTCTCCCTCCACCAGTGCTGCATAGCTCGGCTACCTTAATCCTTCAACGCACCTGTCTCCTGCCACTCTTTCGGGAAACAACAGTCATTGACTCTTATGCACCCTTTTCCCTTACGTTGGTACTGCTGTTGCTCATTCATGCTGCCTCGACAGCCTGCCGGTCATGTACCGCACCTCCCCCAATTCATTATCGTAAGACTGCTTCGAAAAGCACGCTTGCTGTAAGTTCAAATCGGTCTGAGCATCATGCACTACACCGTTGCGAACCTCAATCTTTCCAAATGAATTTCCGGCGAAGTCAAATCATATTTCCTTGGTGCAAAGTTATGGAACAGCTTCCACTTTTTTCCGAAAGTGTCGGTGGACGATTCGCAAATACCGGCTCTGCCTATTTACGCCAGAATCTTCCCTTTTTTCTGATCTCACAAAAAGAGTATTCAGGGATAAATTATCTGCTGCCATCTTATCCAATAAAAAATTTAAGAATCTTCCTTTTTCTGCAAGCACAAAAAGAGTATTCGTACATTTTTTCATGGCTACCACAGAGTCTGTTCCTTATTGAAGCACCGTAAAAAATGATTAATTAACTTCTAAAATTCATTCCATATGAAAAAGATTGAAAATACTTTCGCAGTGACTGGTTACGTAGCAAATGATGCTCAGGTGAACAATTTTGATACAGCAAGCGTTGCACGCTTCTCTATCGCAGTCAACCGACCTGAAAAGAAGGGGGAGGAAACTACCTACACTTCAGCTTTCATGGCTATCGAGGCTTGGCGCAAGAATGAGGCGGCCACAGCATTCGACATCATCAAGAAGGGTGCACTTCTAACAGTCAAAGGGTACTTAAACCCGAAGAGTGGACTGACAAGGAGACAGGTCAGAAGCGTAACAGAATTACAATGGTAGCCGTCGAGTTCTATCTCGCCCCTGACAAGGTGGAGGAAGAGAAACCGGCTAAGGCTTCCAACAAGACGAAAAGAACCAAGAAGGAAACTTCAAAATAGAAAAGAGTGGCTTCGGCCACCCTTTTTTTATGCCCTTTCGAGGAGTTTATTTGCGTTCACGCAGTTCTCTTACTCCCACCGCCCCATTAAGGTATTCACTGTTCATTGACCTTCATTTGCTCAAACGCACTCAGGCGGCTGAACAGCTCATGCGGTACACTCTCTCACCCATCGCCATGACTCCAGGTTCGTTCCCTTCCCTCATTGTAAACCCGTATGACACGCCATCCCTGATGCCTGGGGTACAACGGCTGCACTGTTGCCCTTGGCTGTTGTCCTTGCGTACACGCAGACTATACTCCCACCACCCTGCTAAGGTATGTCCGGTTGCCTTTGTTCTCTGGTGACACAGCGGTCACCCCTCGGACAGGCAGCGGACATCCGTTCCGCTGCATGGGCCAAAGACTCCGTTTCCGACCATGCACTCCCGCATTGCCTACCCCACCACACCCGGCCGGCATCTTGGGCACAACGGCTTCGCTGAAGTGCTCCGTATGCCAGCTGGGTGTGGACTACATTGCAAGGCAAAGCCTCGACATTCGTCATTTTTGCGTTCACGCAGTTCTCTTTTCTCCAGCAATACGTAACTGAACGAAGTACTGA
>VOFI01002851.1_pt1 | contig 28246 bp, 61 predicted proteins | sample 5384131 | NCBI WGS metagenome assembly VOFI01 (sample SAMN12384728, study PRJNA508395) | human gut metagenome | isolation source: healthy gut H | host: Homo sapiens
GATTGAGCCAAACCATATCCACGCCCAACTCTGCTAGATAAGGAATTTTTTTCGATGATACCTCTGAAATCACCAATTCCATTTCCTGTCGTGTCCTTATATGATTTTGGATAAATTTGGTATACAACCTTTGTTTTATCTAATGCCATTTGTTTAACCTCTTTTTTTTTTAACAAGGGGGCGGAGCCTTGATACCTCCACCCCTCATGTGTCATTATTTTGTACGTGTTGCAGTCATGAGAACTTCACCACGTTTGATATCACGTGGAAGATCCCCTTCTACGTCTGCTTGGAAATCATCTTGATTTGTAATGATTACTGGAGTCTCAGTGACCAAACCAGCTTCTTTGATAACATCCATATCAAAACTAATCAATTGTTGACCAACAACAACTTTATCACCTTGTTCAACATGAGCCTCAAACCCTTTTCCGTCAAGACTAACCGTATCCATACCAATGTGCATTAGCATTTCAACACCTTCTTCAGAAACGATACCTACGGCGTGCTTAGTTGGGAAGAGTACTGTCACTGTTCCATTCACTGGTGAAACCAATTCACCTTGACTTGGTTCAATCACGACACCTTGTCCCATGACACCTGATGAGAAGACAGGATCTGTTGCTTGCTAAGCGGTTTAACTTGGCAACAAGTGGGCTTCAACTCACTGCCAGTAAGAACCGTTGGTTTACCAAACCTTCTGAAACTTCTTTAAGCGCTTCTTGTGCATGCCCATCTTCCTCTGTTTTCGTTAAAATCCAGTTTTGTGGAAGAGGAATGTCAATACCATAGCAACTACAATATCAACAATCATAATAATCGCAAAGATTGCCCAATATTGAGGTTTAATTGAGAGAATAGCTGGAAGACCACCGATACCAATAGAGTTTGCTTGAACTCCAAAGACTGCTGAGAGCAATCCTGACAAGGCAGAGGCAGACATACCCTGCTACTAATGGATAGACATACTTAACGTTAACACCAAAGTGCTGGTTCAGTGACACCAAGATAAGCTGAAATAGTTGCTGGAAGTGAAATTTGTGCTTCACGTTCATCGTGACGTTTAATAAAGTAGTACGCAAATACTGCTGAACCCTGTGCAATGTTAGAGAGGGGCAATCATCGGCCATAAACCAGTACCACCAGCAGTACGCACCAACTCAAGGTCAATGGCATTGGTCATGTGGTGCAGACCAGTGATAACAAACGGTGCATAGAGGGCACCAAATATCGCACCAAAGAGCCATTTAACAGGACCAGTCAAACCGGCCAATCACCACACCTGAGATAAGGCCTCCAAGCCACCAACCAATTGGACCAAGAACAGCGTAAGAAAGGATAACTGCTGGAACCAATGATAAAGTGGCACAAAGATCATTGAGATAACTTCTGAATATATTTACGCCAGAAAATTTCAAGATAAAGAGTGTCAAACCAGCCAAGAGTGCTGGAATAACTTGTCCTGGTAACCAACTTTTTCAAAACCAAGGATAAAGTGTGGAACATCTCCGCAGCCTTGTGAGCCGCATATTCATAGGCAACTAAGCCAAGCTAGGATGAACCAAGACAAATCCCAAAGTACAATACCAAGAATTTGACTTGTCCCCATCTTACGAGAGAGACAGACCATGTGATACCTACTGGCAAGAAACCAAAGATAACACTGATGACTGAAACAATTTCATTAACCCTTCCCAGAATTTCGAGACCTCAACAATTGTTTTACCACCTAGATTACTGAATTGGATACTACCCAAGACATTTGCAGACCAGAAGAAGCCCCCCAACAATCAAAGCTGGAATCAAAGGCGTAAAGATCTCCGCCAAGGTTGTCATAACACGCTGAACTGGGGTTTTGTTGCTCTTGGCAGCTGATTTAGCAGCTTTTTAGAAACACCTTCAATCCCCTGATACAGCAGTGAAATCGTTAAAAAAGATTGGTACATCATTACCAATGATAACTTGGAATTGACCTGCATTGGTGAAAGTCCCCTTAACAGCAGGAATGGCTTTCGATTGTTTTCACATCTGCCTTCTTGTCATTACTAAGAACGAAACGCATGCGCGTCGCACAGTGAGTAACAGCAGTCACATTTTTTTACCACCGATTGCAGCAAGCAGATCTTTTGCTTCTTGTTCAAATTTACCCATTTGAATCTCCTTTTTTTTTTTGACAATATCTGATTGACTTGATAAACTGATTGTAAACGATTGCAAATTTGTCTGCAAGTGTTCCGGTGTTTTTTAACATATTTTTGTAAAAAAGCATCGGTTGTATGTTTTTACCTACAAATGAGGAGAAAGATGAAAAAATATCAGATTATTTATAAGGATTTAGAAAAAGCTATCCATGAGCAAAAGTATCAAGTGGGAGACTTTCTCCCACCGAGCAAGAACTGGTTCAATCTTACCAGGTTAGTAGAGATACTATACGAAAGGCATTAACCTTACTCGTTGAAGAAGGCTTGGTCAAAAAAAATTCATGGCTCTGGCTCTCAGGTTATTAACCAGGAACAAATCAACTTTCCTGTGTCTGACCTTACTAGCTATCAAAGAACTAATGGAGCAACAAGGCATTGACTCTCAAACCAATGTCATTTCTCTGGACAAAATCATCGTTGATAGCAAACTCTCAGAAAAAAACTGGATTCTCCAGTAGCCAACAAGTTTGGCGTGTTATCCGTCAGAGAGTGGTTGAAGGCTGTGCCTCTGTAGTTGATATTGACTACCTGGATGCAAAGCTCATTCCTCAACTAAATCGAGACATTGCTAAGCACTCTATTTACGACTACCTTGAAAAATCATCTCAACCTCAGTATTTCCCATGCCTTTAAAGAAATCACTATCGATAATGCTACTGAGCAAGATAAGATTCTCATAGACCTAGGTAAGGACCTGCACGTTGTCTGTATCCGTTCTAAAGTTTATTTAACTAATGGAAAACAGTTCCAATTTACGGAAAGTCGCCACAAACTTGAAAAAATTCAAATTTGTCGATTATGCCAAGCGTCGTCATTGAAAGAAAGGGCTCAGCTAACAGAAAAGTATCGAACACTCTTGTCCGATACTTTTTTAGTTTTTACGAATAGGATCTGCTAAATACTCTGCCCGAGCTCCACCAATTAACTTAGGACGACTAGCTAAAGCAGTCACATGAGCACCACCTAATTCTGGAAGTAATCGGGCGAAGAGGAACTTGGACCCTCTTCACATGCATACCAATAGAGGTATCCCCAATATCGATACCAGCCTGAGCGACAATTTCCTCCACCTCAACAGGATCCTTCATATAGTCGAAAGCAGCCAGCTGACCACTTCCCCCAGCATGCAAGGTCGGAAGAACATTAACAATTTCCAAATCTTTAGCCATGGCGAGCTCACGCTCAACAACCAAAGCACGATTCAAATGTTCGCAGCCTTGAACAGCCAAGTAAATACCTTTAGGTTCCAAAACCTCAAGAATAGTTTTCACAATTCGTTGACCAATTTCACGACTAGAGGCTTTTTCCGATAGTCCCACCAGCAACCTCACTAGAAGACAAGCCCAAGACAAAGATAGCTCCTCGCCCAATAGCGGAACGTTCAACAATATCTTCTATAAGCACACGTGTCTTCTCTTCTAAATCTAGCAACATCACAACAGCCCTCCTTTAGACAACAGCTGTATTCAGGATTCGCACAACAAGATAGTACAGAATCACAAAAAGATAAGGAAAAATGCCCCTAATAATAATAACTGCCTACGGCGTTTCTTACTTAGATCCCAAGAGAAACCAAATCCCATCAAAAAGGACCAACACTATAACTTAGCATAAACCATAAATCTACGCGTGCTATACGCCAAAAAAGAAGAAATAAAGGCCACCAAACCAATTAAGGATAAAATCCAAGAAAAGTCCCAACGATCTGATTTAGCAAAAGCCAAACCTATTAAGAAGCAACCCAAGGCAGGCATGATAATAAATGATAGGGTCATAAAATAAAACATGCCATTATTATAGCATGTTTTACAGTTTCATGTTAGTGGCGGTTAATAACACCATAAGCAATAGTGAATGCAATAGCAGCAATACCTACAACGATTGCCATGACAGCCCAAAAATAGTCATTGCACGGCGTCCCTTGCGATTGTTGAAAAGGAAGTCCCCAACCAACCATGATAACACCTAGCAATCAAGCCAGATTTTATAAGTGATAACAATCGCCGAATCAAAATAGGCAAAAGCAACCAAACCTAAACCTAGCAAAGAAATCAAATAAGACCACTTACCCTTCAAAAATGAAGGCAAAGCCCAACCAAATAACACTAAACCTAGTAGAGCAAGAGCTCCACCACCAAAAATACAGGTACAATATAATTATCAAACATATTCATATTATAGCATATCTTAAAAAGTTAGGAAATAGAATCTATCAACCAAAGCCATATCCACTCTTTAAAATTTGTTCACTCTCAATCACAGATTGATTGGCAGATACTAACTAATTATTTTAGTACAAAAAACAAGATCCGAAAAGGACCTTGTTTTTAATAAGCTAATTAAGCTTTGTTTGCTGAACCGAATACGTCGATACGTTCTTCAACCGCTTCTGTAATAGCTTCAAAACCTGGTTTCAAGAATTTACGTGGGTCAAAGAGTTTTTTCTTGTCGTATTCTGCTTCATTTGCTTCGTATTCAGCAGCAAATTTACGTGTAGCATTAGCAAATGCGATTTGACATTCAGTATTAACGTTAACTTTGGCAACACCAAGTTTGATTGCTGCGCGGATTTGATCATCAGGAATACCTGATCCACCGTGCAATACGATTGGGAAGTTAGGAACAGCTTCTGTCAATTTTTGCAAGTGGTCAAGGTGAAGTCCGCTCCAGTTTTCTGGATAAGGACCGTGGATGTTACCGATACCTGCTGCAAGGAAGTCGATACCAGTTGCAACCATAGCTTTAGCATCTTCGATTGGTGCCAATTCACCATCACCGATGATACCATCTTCTTCACCACCGATAGTACCAACTTCAGCTTCAACTGATACACCGTTAGCGTGTGCAAATTCAACAACTTTAGCTGCTTTTTCAAGGTTTTCTTCAACTGGAAGGTGTGAACCGTCAAACATAACTGAAGTGTAACCTACACGGATACATTCCAAAGCATCATCGTAGTGACCGTGGTCAAGGTGAATAGCAACTGGTACAGTGATACCCATTGATTCAACCAATTCTTCGATAAGAACTTTACAAAGTTTATAACCACCCATATATTTGGCAGCACCCATAGAAGTTTGAATGAGAACAGGAGCTTTTTTAGCTTCTGCTGCACGCAAGATAGCTTGAGTCCATTCAAGGTTGTTTGTGTTAAATCCACCAACTGCGTAACCATTATCACGAGCTGCTTGGACAAATTTTTCTGCTGAAACGATTGCCATTATAAAGGCCTCTATATTTTTTTTGGGTTTGAACCCGTTTACAAGTTTATTCTATCACAATTAGACTCAAAAAACTAGCTTTTCTACAATTTGTAAGCGTTTTGATTTTTTAATACAAAAAACCAGTCATCTGACTGGTTACTCTGCGGAAAGAGGGACTTGAACCCTCACGACCTAAAAGCGGTCACAGGATCTTAGTCCTGCGCGTCTGCCAATTCCGCCATTTCCGCTAACAACATTAGTTATTATATCAAGATCGACAACTCGTGTCAATACTTTTTTGAAAGTTTTTATAACTTTCTCTTGTCTCTTTCGAAACAACTACTATATAATACCATTTATTGTTTGCTGACGTCAATACTTTTTTGCCTTTTTTAAATTTTTAGCAAAAGTTATCTATTATATCTTTTATCAAAAGTTAAGCTAAACTCTTATTCAGTTTATCTAATTTCTCTCTAAGGGGAGCTAAGTAGACTTCTTCTCCAAAACCACGCGATTTCAAGCCATCCTCAGCACAAGCCAATAACGATTCTGTCAAAGGTAAAATCATTTTGAGGTCTGTAGCAGAAATATCTTTTTTCGAAAATAAACGACGAATTCTAGGGTAATCACAGTCAAATGCTTCAAAAAGGTGAGTCATTCAAAATATTTTCTAGATTTTCCAAATTGACTAAAAGACCAAGGTGAAAGGCTGCCGGCGCAAAAGTTGATGAGAAAGGTTGGGTACAAACACTGCGAAACTCAATAGTCCCTCGTGTCGTTAAATCTTGGAATTGATAAGAACGATGAGTCTTAAAATCTTCCTCACTTGGTTCAATAGTGACTACTTCGCCACGAATAGAGTGTGCTTTGACAGATGGCGTACTTAGGTAGTCTTTAGCACGTATTGGTTCAAAATAGTAGGTTTCGTCACCACGCTTAGCAGTAAAAATGGCTGTCTCAGACAAGTAAGAAAAATAGTCATCTTCGCTCTTAAACACCTTGGGAAATACACCAGCATTTTTCCTCAAACACACCATGCATGGAATTCTCCCAGAAAACATCACGGGAAATCGCTAAATCCCAATCAGAACCCCAAAATTCAGAGTTTGCCAATAATACTGCCTTGGGTCCCTCTATTTGATTAAAAGCATTTAAAACCCTTAAATAGGACGTTTTTGAAACATCTAACTGTACCTGACTCCCACAGATGAAAGAACCATATTCTGGATAATCATGAAAGAAAGAATCGTTCTTTGCTTTAGATAGCTCGAGAAAATCCATAAGCATCTCATAACGAGGAGATTTAACAGGTCTGTTGTCATTTTTTGCCCAGTTTGGATTCACTCCCCAACCTTGCAACTCATGATTATGATTCTGAAGATAAGGTTGGATTATACCGAAGTAAGTATCCAAACGTTCCTCAACCTCAGAGATTCTTTCAGCCTTTGCAAAAGCAAACTCAATCGTATTGTAGGAGACTTCAAAAGAATCATATCTCCAGAAGCTTTTATCAATAAGCTGAATAGGATTGTTATCAGAATCATACTTATCAGCTTGAAAATCAAAATTATCCAAAGAGATAGACTAGTAACTGTTTTGTAAGAGAGACATCTGTAGCATTACCACTCAAATTAACAACTGGGTATTCCAACTCAATCCCCACAAATAATTCGGGTTGCTCCTTAATTGGCTCATAATACCTTTGCTTAAGCAGTTCCTTGGCTGTTGTCAAAATAATGTCCCCCCCTTTTGAAATAAGCTTATTCCATTATATCAAAATATTCAGACGATTTATAGCCCAAAAAAAACGCCTGCTTACGAAAAAATAACAGTATTACCTTTCGTAAACAAGCGTTACATGCTTATTTATTCCCATTTTTATGATGAGTGTTCCCGCTAGGCGTATGCCCAGCGGTAGACCAGAGCTAGACTAAGAAAAGCTAAGCTATTCCATCATCATAACACTCAACAAAATTGATAAAAATTAAACAAGTTCGATGATTGCCATTGGGGCAGCATCGCCACGACGTGGTTCTGTTTTAAGGATACGAGTGTATCCACCGTTACGTTCAGCATAACGAGGTGCGATTTCTGAGAAAAGTTTTTGAAGAGCAGTTGTTGATGTATATTTATCAGTTGCTTCATCATAGCTTTCAGATGCAATTTCGTTACGTACAAATGCAGCTGCTTGACGACGTGCGTGCAAATCACCACGTTTACCAAGAGTGATCATTTTTTCAACTGTTTTACGGATTTTCTTTAGCACGTGCTTCAGTTGTAACGATTGCTTCGTTAATGATAAGATCTGTAGTCAAATCACGAAGAACCGCTTTACGCTGTGAGCTAGTGCGTCCAAGTTTACGGTAAGCCATGTTATCCTCCTATATTATTATTTATCGTTTTTGAGTCCAAGTCCAAGATCAGCCAACTTTAACTTTGACTTCTTCAAGAGATTTACGACCTAGGTTACGGACTTTCATCATTTCAGGCTCAGTTTTTTCTGTCAAATCATGAACGGTATTAATACCGGCACGTTTCAAACAGTTATATGAGCGTACAGACAAATCAAGTTCTTCGATGGTACGGTCAAGCACCTTTTTCATCGTTCACTTTTTCAGTTTCTTTCATTACATCAGTAGCTTTAGCAACATCAGTAAGGTCAGTAAACAAGTTCAAGTGTTCAATCAAAACGCGAGCCGAGAGACCGAGGGCATCTTCAGGGATGATTGTTCCGTTTGTCATGATTTCGATTGTCAATTTATCAAAACCATCGTTGCTACCTACACGGGCAGGTTCAACTTGATAATTGACTTTTTTCACTGGTGTGTAGATTGAATCTACAGCCAAGCGTTCCCACTGGTGCATCATCCTTTTGTTTTTCATCTGCTGGAACATAACCACGGTTTTAGTTGCTACAGTCATAGTCGCTTTCAAAGAAGCACCTTCAGCGATAGTGAAAAAGATAATGATCAGGGTTAACAATTTCAATGTCGCTATCAGTCAAGATATCTCCAGCAGTAACTTTCAGCTGGACCTTGAACATCAAGTTCAATTGTTTTTTCGTCTTCGACGTAAGATTTTACAGCAAGTCCTTTAATATTAAGGATGATTTGCATCACGTCTTCACGGACGCCTGGTACGGTATCAAATTCGTGGAGTACTCCATCAATCTTAATTGATGTTACGGCTGCACCTGGAAGTGATGACAAAAGTACACGACGAAGAGAGTTACCCAAAGTTGTACCATAACCACGTTCTAGTGGTTCGATGACAAATTTGCCGTAATCTTTATTTTCATCAATTTTTTGTTATTATTGGTTTTCAAACTCAATCATTTATTATACTCCCTCGAAACGAACCTGTGTACTATTGTTATTAAAGATTACACACGACGACGTTTTGGAGGACGACAACCATTATGTGGTACAGGTGTTACATCACGAATAGCTGTTACTTCAAGACCAGCGGCAGCAAGAGCACGAATAGCTGACTCACGACCAGAACCTGGACCTTTAACAGTAACTTCAACTGATTTAAGACCATGTTCTTGTGCAGATTTAGCAGCAGCTTCAGAAGCCATTTGGGCAGCAAATGGTGTAGATTTACGAGAACCTTTAAATCCAAGAGCACCGGCTGATGACCAAGCTACAGCATTACCATGCACATCTGTAATCATAACAATAGTGTTATTGAAAGTAGCGTGAATGTGAGCAATACCAGATTCGATATTCTTTTTCACACGACGTTTACGTGTTGGTTTAGCCAATGTTTTACCTCCTATTTTATTTTAATTATTTTTTTCTTACCTGCAATCGCAACAGCTTTACCTTTACGAGTGCGAGCATTGTTTTTAGTGTTTTGACCACGGACAGGAAGTCCACGACGGTGACGGATACCACGGTATGAACCGATTTCCATCAAACGTTTGATGTTAAGGTTAACTTCACGACGAAGGTCACCTTCAACTTTGATTGCATCAACTTCGCGACGGATAGCGTCTTCTTGATCATTTGTCAAATCTTTAACGCGGATGTCTTCAGAAACGCCTGCAGCAGCCAAGATTTTCTTAGATGTTGGCAAGTCCGATACCGTATACGTAAGTAAGTGAAATTACTACACGTTTGTCATTTGGAATGTCAACTCCAGCAATACGAGCCATGTTTTCTCCTTTCTATATTATCCTTGACGTTGTTTGTGTTTTGGATTTGTTGGACAAATTACCATAACACGACCGTTACGACGAATAACTTTTACAGTATTCGCAAATTGGTTTAACCGATGGTCTTACCTTCATGTTTCAATCCCTCCAATTATTTCGATTATTTAAAGCGGTATGTGATGCGTCCACGTGTCAAATCATACGGACTCATTTCAACAGTCACACGGTCTCCGACCAAAAAATACGAATGTAGTTTTTACGGATTTTACCAGAAACTGTCGCCAAAATTTGGTGTCCATTTTCCAATTCAACAGTAAACATAGCATTAGGCATTGTTTCGACAACTTTACCTTCAATTTCAATCACGTCTTCTTTTTGCCACGCAAAGTACCCCAAAATTTCGATTTGATTTCCTCTGAGCACAGAGGTAACAATTATAAGTCAGACTAAAGTATTATAACATGCTTAAGTCTGATACGCAAGTAAGATTATATAATTATTTAATTGCTGCAATCGCTTTTTTAACATCAGCAGAATACATCGTCGATATCTTGGTTACCTTGAATATCATGATACAAGACCTTTTCACGGTAATGTGCAATAATTGGCTCACCTTGAGCAATATTCACATCAAGCGGCGTTTCACTGTTTCTGGTTTGTCATCTTCACGTTGGTAATAGTCTTCTTCCTTGTAGTCAGCTGGTGGGTTGAATACTTTATGGTAAGTTTCACCTGTTTTGCGGTGAATAATACGACCACTCAAGCGTTCAAGAAGGCAAGATGGATCCACTTCGATATTGATTACTCCATCAAGCTCCAAACCAAGATCAACCAAAGATTTGATCCAAGGAATGAGCTTGTTCGATTGTGCGAGGAAAACCATCCAAAAGGAATCCTTTTTCCTTAATGTCGTCTTGAGCTAAACGCTCTTTAACGATTCCGTTTGTTACTTCATCTGGTACCAATTCACCTTTATCGATGAATGATTTGGCCAAAACACCCATTTCAGTTTGGTTAGCCATAGCAGCACGGAACATATCTCCAGTTGAGATGTGAGCTACACCAAATTTCTTCAACAATTTTTGCAGCTTGAGTCCCTTTTACCAGCACCTGGTAGACCCATAATTAAAAGATTCATCTTACGAACTCCTTATTTTTGTTTTCAAATAACTCTATCAAGGTTTTTAACACATTGGTAGAGTTATCAAAAAAGAAAAAATCATTGAAGGGACAGAAAGTAACCTTTCTTTCCCTCTCAATTGTTCATGAGAAGACTTAGTCTTCAAGATTCATAAATCCAACGTACTGACGTTTCAATAGGTAACCTTCGAGTTGTTTCATACCTTCGATACCAGTTGAAATCAAGATCAAAGAGATGTACCACCAAGCGCGATTGAGCTTGTAAGGTGCATAAACTGTTGAGCCGCAATTGGAGCCAATGAAATAAACGCGAGAAATACAGCCCCGATTGTTGCCAATCTCTTAAGCAATGAAGACATGTACTTTTCAGTCTCACGACCTGGACGAACACTAGGAATGTAAGACCCATTCTTTTGAAGATTTTCTGCAGTTTTTTCAGGATTTACTTGGACAAATGTGTAGAAGAATGAGAACAAGATAATCAATATCGCATAAGTAATCATTCCACTAGGTGTATTATACGAGAGTAGTCCTTGTAAGTGTGATAACCATGTAACCTTCGAGAAGAATGGAAGAATAGTACTAGGAATTGTTGTAATCGAGCTAGCAAAGATAACGGGAATAACACCAGCTGGATTTACTTTCAATGGAAGGTAAGAACTCGTTGGAGCCCCTTGAACCAATTTAGTATATTGAATTGGAATTTGATATTCTGCCTGTTGAACAAATGTCGTAAAGAAGACAATCGCCAAACCTACCACAATTACAAAAGCAACTATGATATATGAACGAGTCAATTCTCCTGAACGAACATTGACAAAGAAATCCTCGTAAATCGTTGAGAACATTTTTGGAATAGAAGAAATGATCCCTGAAAAGATAATCATTGACACACCATTACCAAAACCTTTATCTGTGATTTGTTCACCAAGCCATGTCACAATTATACTACCAGCAGTTAGAATTGTCCCAATCAAAGGTAAGGTTGAAACATTTGGTGTTTTAACCAATGAAATTGATGAGAGAGTATTAAAACTTGCTGTAATACCAATCGATTGAACAAAGGCTAAAACAAGAGTAATATAGCGAGTCGCTTGGTTCAATTTACGACGACCAACTTCCCCTTGTTTGCCCCACTCCACAAATTTCGGATAGATATCCATCTGCAAAAGTTGGACGATGATTGATGCTGTAATGTAAGGACTAACCCCCATCGAGAAGATTGAGAAGTTATTCATGGCATTACCAGACACCAAGTTAAGCATGTTCAAGAAAGGTAAATCACTTAATTGTTTCAAACTTTCCGCATTGATACCAGGAACTGTTACATGAGTCCCTACACGAAAAACGAAAATAATGAAGATTGTAAATAAAATCTTATTACGAACGTTTTTGACTTTCAATGCGTCTTTTAATAGTTTAAAGAACATAATGAGTTACCCCTCATTAGATGACTTCGATTGAACCACCTTTAGCAGTGATAGCTGCTTCCAGCAGATTTTGAGAATTTAGCTGCTTTTAACAGTCAATTTCTTAGTCAATTCGCCGTTACCAAGAACTTTAACGCCTGATTTTTCAGCACGAACGATTCCAGCTTCTTTAAGAACTGCTGGAGTTACTTCTGTACCATCTTCAAAGACATTTAACTGATCAAGATTAACCAATGCATACTCTTTAGCATTGATATTAGTAAAACCGCGTTTTGGAAGACGACGGAACAATGGAGTTTTGTCCACCTTCAAATCCTGGACGTACGCCACCACCGCTACGAGCTTTTTGCCCTTTTTGTCCACGACCTGCAGTCTTACCTATTACCAGAAGATGAGCCACGACCCACACGGTTACGAGTTTTACGAGAACCTTGAGCAGGTTTAAGTTCATGAAGTTTCATTATTATTTTCTCCTCTTTTTGGTAAAATGCTAGCGCCTCTAATCAAGACACTAAGGTAGCTTGATTAGAAACTCGCCTATACATGAAATTCAGTTTAAGTCGCGAGGTAACCCTCACGACTTAAATCAATTTTTATTTAACGTCTTCTACAGTTACCAAGTGAGATACTGCGTTGACCATACCACGGATAGCAGCGTTGTCTTCTTTAACAACTGAGCTATTCAATTTACCAAGTCCAAGAGCAACAACTGTTTTACGTTGTTCTGGTTTGCGTCCGATTGGAGACTTAGTCAAAGTAATTTTAATTTGAGCCATTGTTATCTCCTTTCTTATGCCAAGTCAGATACTGAGATGCCACGAAGAGCCGCAACTTCTTCAGCACGTTTAAGTTGTTTCAATCCTTCAACAGTTGCACGAACAATGTTGATTGGAGTATTTGAACCGAGTGATTTAGATGTTACATCAGCAACACCAGCCAATTCGATGACGGCACGAACAGCACCGCCAGCAGCAACCCCAGCACCTTCTACTGCTGGCTTCAACAAGACACGAGCACCACCAAATTCTGAACGAACTTCGTGAGGAATTGTTGTGCCAACCATTGGTACCTCAATCATGTTTTTCTTAGCAGCTTCTACTGCTTTACGGATAGCTTCTGGAACCTCTTGAGATTTACCAGTACCAAATCCTACGCGACCATTACGGTCACCAACAACAACAAGAGCAGCAAAACGCATGTTGCGTCCACCTTTACAACTTTAGTAACACGGTTAATAGTAACAACACGTTCTTCAAGTTCTACTGCATTATCTTTAAATGCCATTATTAAGTGTCTTCCCTATTAGAATTTCAATCCGTTTTCACGAGCTGAGTCAGCCAAAGCTTTAACACGTCCGTGATAGAGATATCCACCGCGGTCAAACACCACTTCAGAAATACCTTTTAGCTACTGCGCGTTCAGCAACAAGTTTACCGACAACAACGGCTTGTTCTGTTTTAGTTCCTTTAGAAACTTCTTTATCAAGAGTTGATGCACTTGCGAGCGTTACACCCGCTACGTCATCAATAACTTGAGCGTAGATGCCTGTATTAGAACGGAAAAATGTTCAAACGTGGGCGATCAGCAGTTCCAGAGAGTTTTCCGCGAACGCGACGGTGGCGTTTTTGGCGGATTTTTATTTTTATCTGGTTTCGAAATCACAATTTTCACCTCTTTAAATTATAATGCTAGCTCATGAGGATTTTGGTAAAGTGACAATCCACAAAAATTGACAAGGATATTAATCCTATTATTTACCTGTTTTACCTTCTTTACGACGTACGTATTCACCAACGTAACGGATACCTTTACCTTTGTAAGGTTCTGGGAACGAAGGCTACGGATGCTGCTGTCTGACCAACAACCTCTTTATTAATTCCACTTAACAACGATGGCTGTAGCAGTTGGTACTTCAAAACGTAATCCCTTCTGGAGCCTCAACTTCATCTGGGTGAGATTTACCAACTGAAAGAACAAGTTTTGTTCCTTGGAGTTGCGCACGATATCCGACACCGCGCATTTCAAGTTCTTTTGAAACCTTCAGAAACACCAACAACCATGTTGTTCAAGTTTGCACGTGAAGTACCGTGGATTGTTTTGTTTTCTTTTGAGTCGTTTGGACGGTGAAGTGTAACTTCTTGCCTTCAACTTTGATTTCAATGTTTTTGTTAAACTCACGAGTGAGTTCGCCTTTAGGGCCTTTTACAGTAACAACATTATCTTTATTAGTGACTTCTACACCAGCAGGCAAAGTAATAACTTTATTACCAATACGTGACATAGTATTTAATTCTCCTGTTAGATTATCAAGCCACAAAGTGACTAGTTTTTTCACGGGGATGAGTTTCATAGAATATAATCAACGAAACTCGCACAAATCATTGAGATAAGTGCTTAGTATCAACTTCTTACCAAACGTAAGCGATAACTTCTCCACCAACGTTCTAATTTTTGACGAGCTTCTTTATCAGTCAAAAGACCTTCTCAAAAGTAGAGATGATCGCGATTCCAAGTCCGTTAAGAACTTTAGGAACATCTTCACGTTTAGAGTAAACACGAAGACCAGGTTTAGAAATACGTTTCAAGTTAGTGATAACACGTTCACCGTTTTGTCCGTATTTCAAGAATACGCGGATGATACCTTGTTTGTCATCTTCGATAACTTCAACATTTTTACGAAACCTTCACGTTTAAGGATTTCATGATACCTTTTTTTAATGTTTGATGCAGGTACTTCAAGTACTTCGTGTTTAGCTTGGTTAGCGTTACGAATACGTGTCAAGAAATCTGCAATTGGGTCAGTCATAACCATTTTATATTTTCTCCTCTTACTAGTAGTTTGAATAATTCACTTGTTAGTTAATGATTGAGCTAGGCTCAGATTGTGTTAAATACATTCAAATTAGGTGAAACTAACTTAAATGTACCATGTTTTTTACCAAGAAGCTTTGGTAACGCCTGGAATTTGACCTTTGTGCCAATTCACGTAAGCAAACACGGCAAAGTTTAAATTTGCGATAAACTGAGTGTGGACGACCACAACGTTCGCAACGAGTGTAAGCTTGCGTAGAGAACTTCGCAGGGCGTTTGTTCTTAGCAATCATTGATTTTTAGCCAATTTATTTACCTCCTAGATTATTTTGCAAAAGGCATTCCAAGGCCTTTTAAGCAATTCACGACTTTCTTCGTCTGTTTTAGCAGTAGTTACGATAACGATATCCATACCACGTGACTTTATCAACATCGTCGAAGTTGATTTCTGGGAAGATAAGTTGTTCTTTAACACCAAGTGTAGTTACCACGTCCATCAAATGATTTAGTTGGAACACCATGGAAGTCACGAACACGTGGAAGTGATACTGATACCAATTTATCCAAGAATTCGTACATGCGTTGTCCACGAAGAAGGTAACCTTCGCACCGATAGCAACACCTTCACGAAGACGGAAGCCGGCGATTGATTTCTTAGCTTTAGTAATAAGTGGTTTTTGACCTGAAATAAGCGCTAATTCAGCAGCTGCTTTTTTCAAGAGTTTTAGCGTTGTTTACAGCTTCACCAACACCCATGTTGATAACGATTTTATCAACTTTTGGCACAGCCATAACTGAAGAATAATTGAATTTTTCAGTCAAAGCTGGAATTACTTCGTTAGTGTATTTTTCTTTAAGACGGTTAGCCATTTAATACTTTCTCCTTTCCTTCGTGATTAGTCAAGCACTTCGCCTGATTTTTTGTTGTAACGAATTTTTGCCGTCAACAACTTTGTAACCTTACACGTCCAGCTACACCGTTCTTGTCAAGAACTTGAACGTTTGAAGCGTGGATTGGTGCTTCTTCACGATAGCACCTTTGAGGGTTTTCAGCTGATGGTTTTTGGTGTTTTTTTGATGATTGCAACACCTTCAACAACAACTTTGTTTACTTTGGAAGAGCTTTAAGAACTACTGCTTCAGTTCCTTTGTCTTTACCAGCAATAACGCGAACTTTATCGCCTTTTTACAAACATTTGAGTATTTTCTCCTATTATTTCTTACGCCCTAATGGGCACCCTGACTATATCAGGGGACTAAGTTTGTGTTAATTCAGATTAAAGTACTTCTGGCGCCAAAGATACGATTACGCATGTATCCACCTTCACGCAATTCACGTGCAACAGGGCCAAGATACGAGTTCCACGAGGAGTTTTGTCATCGCGGATGATTACTGCAGCGTTGTCATCAAACTTGATGTATGAACCGTCTGGACGGCGAGCACCAGTTTTTGTACGAACGATAACAGCTTTAACAACATCACCTTTTTTTAACAGCTCCACCTGGTGTAGCTTGTTTAACAGTTGCAACGATAACGTCGCCGATGTTAGCGAATTTACGTCCTGAACCACCAAGAACTTTGATAGTCAAGATTTCACGAGCACCGCTATTATCAGCAACTTTTAAAGCGACTTTCTTGTTGAATCATTTCAATTGTCTCCTTTTAGTTTTATTAGATAATAACAGCTTTTTCCACAACTTCTACAAGACGGAAGCGTTTTGTAGCTGAAAGTGGGCGAGTTTCCATGATACGAACGATATCGCCTTCTTTAGCAACGTTGTTTTCATCATGTGCTTTGTATTTTTTAGAATAGTTGATACGTTTACCATAGACTGGGTGGTTACGTTTAGTTTCAACTACAACTGTGATTGTTTTATCCATCTTGTCAGATACTACGCGTCCAACAAGGGTTTTACGTTGATTACGTTCCATTATTAGAATTGCTCTTTCCCAATCTATTATTTGATTTCAGATTGCACAGTTTTAACACGTGCAATTTGTTTTTTCACTTCGTTCAACGGGCAGTTTGATCTGTTGACCTGCTGCAGCTTGGAAACGAAGGTCGAAAAGTTCTTTCTTAAGTTCGTTTTCTTTTTTAGCAAGCTCTTCTTGAGACAAGCCAAGAAGCTCAGCAACAAACTTTTTGATTTCTTCAAGTTTCATGTCTTCTCCTTATTCTGCTTCACGTTTCACGAATTTACATTTAACTGGCAATTTGTGGCTAGCAAGACGAAGCGCTTCACGTGCAACTTCTTCAGAAACACCTGCGATTTCGAACATTACTTTACCACGTTTAACTGGTGCTACCCAACCTTCAGGTGCCCCTTTACCAGAACCCATACGTACACCGATAGCTTTAGCAGTGTATGATTTGTGGGGAAGATCTTAATCCAAACCTTACCACCACGTTTCATGTAACGAGTCATGGCAATACGAGCAGCCTCGATTTGACGGTTTGTAATCCAGTGGCTAGTTGTAGCTTGAAGACCGTATTCACCGAATGATACTTCTTACCTTTAAGCCTCACCGCGCATTTTTCCACGGAATTCACGACGGTGTTTAACACGTTTAGGTACTAACATTTGTTATTTCCCTCCTTTAGTGTTTTTACGAGCTGGAAGAATTTCGCCACGGTAGATCCAAACTTTAACACCAAGTTTACCGTAAGTTGTGTCAGCTTCTTCCCAAGCGTAATCGATATCAGCGCGAAGTGTGTGAAGTGGAACTGTACCTTCAGAGTATCCTTCTGCACGGGCGATATCTGCACCGTTCAAACGACCTGATACTTGTTTTGATTCCTTTAGCTCCAGCACGCATTGCACGTTGGATTGCTTGTTTTTTGAGCACGACGGAAAGCAACACGTTGCTCAAGCTGACGAGCAATATTTTCACCAACAAGGTGAGCGTCCAAATCAGGTTTCTTGATTTCAACGATGTTGATGTGTACTTGTTTTCCAGTCAATTTATTAAGTTGAGCGCGAAGAGCGTCAACGTTTGATCCACCTTTACCGATAACCATACCTGGTTTAGCAGTGTGAAGTGAAACAATAACTTTGTTTACAGCACGTTCGATTTCAATAGTTGAAACTGAAGCGTCTGCAAAGTTTTTTTGAATGAATTTGCGGATTGCCAAATCTTCGTGAAGGTAATCTGCGTATTCTTTTTCAGCATACCATTTCGCATCCCAGTCACGGATGATCCCGACACGCATACCAATTGGATGTATCTTTTTGACCCACGAGTTTACCTCCTTTTTTTCTGACACAACTACTGTTACGTGAGTTGTGCGTTTGTTGATTGGTGAAGCTGAACCTTTCGCACGTGGACGGAAACGTTTCATTGTTGGTCCTTCGTTTGCGAATGTTTCAGATACTACCAAGTTAGCTTTTTCCAAACCAAAGTTGTTTTCTGCGTTAGCGATAGCAGAGTTAAGAGTTTTCTCAACAATGCGAGCTGCTTTGTTTGGAGTGAATTTCAAGATTGCGATTGCATCAGCAACGATTTCTTACCACGGATAAGATCAAGAACAAGACGTGTTTTACGAGGTGAAACACGCACTGTACGAGCCATTGCTTTAGCTGAAGTAATTTCTGCCATTGTGTCCTCCTCCTATTAACGACGTGTTTTCTTATCGTCAGCTGCGTGACCTTTGTAAGTACTAGTTGGTGCAAATTCACCAAGTTTGTGACCTACCATGTCCTCTTGGATGTAAACAGGAACGTGTTTACGTCCATCATAAACTGCGATAGTGTATCCGATGAAACTTGGGAAAATCGTTGAACGACGTGACCAAGTTTTAATTATCTTTTTTCTTTTCGTCATTTGCTTGAGCTTCAACTTTTTTCATCAAATGCTCATCGACGAAAGGTCCTTTTTAAGACTACGTCCCATTTTGTAGTTTTTTCTCCTTTAAATTGAATGTACCACAGCGGCTTGCACTAAGAAGTGCTACCGAGTTGGCGGATGTTATGTGCTAAGCGACTAAATTATTTTTCGTTACGACGACGAACGATAAGTTTGTCAGATTTAGCTTTCTTGTTACGAGTTTTAAGACCAAGCGCAGGTTTACCCCATGGAGTAGATGGCGCTTTACGTCCAACTGGTGCTTTACCTTCACCACCACCGTGTGGGGTGATCGTTAGGGTTCATTACAGAACCACGAACTGTTGGGCGAATACCCTTCCAGCGATTACGGCCGGCTTTACCAAGGTTGATAAGTGATTGTTGTTCGTTACCTACAGTACCGATAGTTGCACGACATGTACCAAGAACCATACGAACTTCGCCTGATTGAAGACGAACAAGTACGTATTTACCTTCTTGACCCAAAACTTGAGCAGAAGCACCAGCGGCACGGATAAGTTCAGCACCTTTACCTGGTTGAAGCTCAATGTTGTGGATAACTGTACCAACTGGGATGTTTGTAAAGTGGAAGAGCGTTACCAATCTTGATATCCGCATCTGGACCTGAAACGATACGTTGACCTACTTCAAGACCTTTAGGTGCGATGATGTAAGCTTAGAGCGATGTTTGCAGTACGGTTTGGATCATACTCAATTGTTTTAACAACTGCTTCAACGCCATCTTTGTTGCGTTTGAAGTCAATCAAACGGTAGTGACGTTTGTGCCCGCCGCCTTGATGACGAACAGTAATGCGACCGTTATTGTTACGACCAGCCTTGTTTTTTAATGAAACAAGTAATGATTTCTCAGGTGTGCTTGTAGTAATTTCAGCGAAATCCAAAGAAGTCATGTTACGACGGCCATTTGTCGTTGGTTTATAAACTTTAATACCCACGTTAATTTCTCCTTTGATTATTCAGCTTCAGCTGCAAACAAGTCAATTGTCTTAGAATCAGCTGTAAGAGAGTGATGATAGCTTTTTAGTTTTTGAAGTGAAACCAGTGTAACGTCCAACACGTTTTTTTGTTTTGGTTTAACAGTTACAGTGTTCACGCTAGCAACTTTAACACCTTCAAATGCAGCTTCAACTGCTTGTTTGATCAAGAGTTTGTGTGCACGTATCATCAGCTTCGAAAGTGTATTTTCCTGCTTCAAGAGCAATCATAGATTTCTCAGTGATAACAGGTTTTTTGATTACGTCATACAAATTCATTATGCAAGAACCTCCTCGATTGATGAGATAGCTTCTTTAGTAACAAGAAGTTTATCTGCGTTTACGATGTCAAGTACACTTGCAGTTGCAGGAGTTGCAACAGTTACGTTTGCAAGGTTACGTGCTGAAAGTTCAGCGAATTTGTTTCCTTCTTCAACGATAACAAGTACTTTAGAATCGATGCTAAGAGCTGAAAGAACGTTTGCGAATTCAGCAGTTTTGGAGCTGCAAATGAAAGAGCTTCAACCGCTACAAATTTATCTTCTGCAACTTTAGCTGAGTATACAGATTTCAATGCAAGGCGACGAACTTTTGTGGAAGTTTGTATCCGTAAGAACGTGGAGTTGGTCCGAAGACAACACCACCACCACGCCATTGTGGTGAGCGGATAGAACCTTTGACGAGCACGTCCAGTTCCTTTTTGACGCCATGGTTTACGTCCACCACCTGATACTGCTGAACGGTTTTTAACCGCATGAGTACCTTGGCGAAGATTAGCACGTTGGCTAATAATAACATCAAATACTACCGATTCATTTGGTTCGATACCGAAGATAGCGTCGTTAAGTTCAACTGTGCTAACTTCTTTACCAGTTTGGTCAAATAGTTTTACGTTTGCCATTTTTAACTGATTTCCCCTTTCTTATTATTTAGCAGCTTTAACTGCTGATTTGATGATGATAAGAGATTTCTTAGCACCTGGCACATTACCCTTGATAAGGATAACATTTTTTTCTGGGATAACTTGTACAACTTCAAGGTTTTGAATCGTTACACGATTGCCACCCATGCGTCCCTGCCAAGTGTTTGTTTTTTTGAAAACACGGTTAGGCGCAACTGGTCCCATAGAACCAGGACGACGGTGATAACGAGAACCGTGAGCCATAGGTCCGCGTGATTGACCGTGGCGTTTGATAACACCTTGGAAACCTTTACCTTTTTGAAGTACCAGTTACGTCAACAACATCTCCAGCTTCGAATGTGTCAACAGTGATTTCTGATCCAACTTCCAAGCCTTCAATGTTTTTGAATTCACGAATGAAGCGCTTAGGGAGCTGTGTTAGCTTTCGCTACGTGGCCTTTGGCAGGTTTGTTGCTCAATACTTCACGTTTATCATCAAAACCAACTTGAACTGCTTCGTAACCGTCTGTTTCAACAGTCTTAACTTGAAGCACAACATTTGGAGTAGCTTCGATGACAGTAACAGGGATAAATTCACCTGCTTCAGTGAAGATTTGAGTCATTCCCACTTTTTTCCCTAAGATTCCTTTTGTCATGAGAAAATATTTCCCTTTACTTAATTATTATTTAAAAAGTTTTTTATGAGCGTTTTTATGCTCAAAAAAAGTTTTTAACGAGCGTTTTTTATGCTCAATGAATCAAGCTTTTAAATTAAAGTTTGATTTCTACGTTCACACCACTTGGAAGATCAAGTTTCATCAAAGCGTCAACTGTTTTTTGAGTTGGGTTGATGATGTCGATAAGACGTTTGTGTGTACGCATTTCAAATTGTTCGCGAGAATCTTTTTATATTTGTGAGTCGCACGAATAATTGTGTAGAGACTACGTTCAGTTGGAAGTGGAACTGGCCCAGCAACTGTCGCACCTGTGCGAGTTGCAGTTTCTACGATTTTTTCAGCCGCTGTATCAAGCGTACGGTGTTCGTAAGCTTTCAAACGGATACGGATTTTTGTTTGCCATTTTTCTCCTCTTTCGTCTATTTAAGATAATAGGCTAGCTCCTCAAGAAAACCAACACGGATTGCGTGGCAGTGCAACCAGGCGTGTCGCAACCTCTTGTATCATAGCTAAGCGCTGTATTTACAGCACCATAATATAATAACAAAAAGAACCTACTCATTGCAAGGGATTTTTTAAGTTTTTTTCTTTTTCTTTTTCTTTTTTCCTAAACAAAAAATCCACCTTCGATGGATTTTTTTATCAACTTTCTTGAGTGTAGTCGTACCCCATGTGTTCATAGGCTTTAACCGTTGCAACGCGTCCTGTACGTGTACGCATAATGAATCCTTTTGAATTAGGTAGGGTTCATACATATCTTCTACCGTTTCTCGCTCTTCTGCAATATTCACCGACAAGGTACCTAGACCAACTGGTCCCCCACCATACATTTCAATCATGGTTCGAAGAATTTTTGGTCGACATAATCTAGTCCTTCATGGTCCACATCCAACATAGTCAACGCCTTGTCTGCAATCTTATCATCAATGATGCCATCACCCATAATTTGTGCATAGTCTCTCACGCGCTTAAGTAGGCGGTTAGCAATACGAGGCGTCCCACGGCTACGACGTGCTAGCTCTAGAGCAGCTTCAGGTGTTATAGTCATGTCAAAGATTTCTGAAGTACGTTCAATAATTTCCTTCAAATCTGGTAGCTCATAATATTCCATATGACCATTAATCCCAAAGCGAGCCCTCAATGGATTTGACAACATACCTGCTCGAGTAGTTGCACCTACTAATGTGAAAGGTGGTAACTCTAGATGGACACTACGACTTGTTTCGCCTGCACCAATCATGATATCGATGTAGTAATCTTCCATAGCACTATAAAGAACTTCTTCAACTGACATAGGCAAGCGGTGAATCTCATCAATAAATAGGATATCACCTGGCTCCAAGTCATTGAGTATAGCAACTAAATCACCAGCCTTTTCAATTGCTGGCCCAGACGTCTGCTTTAAATTGACGCCCATCTCATTAGCTATCACAAAAGCCATAGTTGTTTTCCCCAAACCTGGAGGACCAAACAAAAGAGTATGATCTAGGGCTTCATCACGAAGTTTAGCTGCCTCTATAAAAATCTTTAATTGGTCTTTAACCTTATCTTGACCAATATATTCCTTAAAGTACTGTGGACGAAGGGTACGCTCAACATACTCTTCATCTCCTAGTAAATCATTATCTAATATTCTTGCCATAGGCTTATTTTAGCACAAAACAAAAAATGCAGTCAAAATTTGTCCATAAAAAAGAAGACAAGACTTGCCTTCTTTTTAATTATTTCTTACCACCCTTAACTGGTGCTCTTATCAGCTTTTCTATAGCTTCTTTAATTGTCTTAGTATAGAGTTTAGCGCCACGGTTAATTGAGTCGCTATCAGATCCAAAGTGAACCCCATCTGTACCATTCCAGATAGAAATATTTTCTTTTTAGCCACTTGATACCAGTCAGCAACTGCCACAAAGTCATATTTCTCAGCCATCTCTAACTCATACTTACGTAACTGAAGCAAAGATTGAGCCTCGTTACCAGATTTACTTCCATTATATGGTGTTACAAAGATAATATGGTGACCCTTAGGTAAATTCTTGATGATTTTATTAATAACGCCTTTATAGTCGTCAATCTCATTAACACCACCAGCAATGACAACATCCTTAGCAAGAGCATTACTATCCGCGTAATCTTTAAGCAAATCGTTGATTGTTGATAGGTTACGACTGACTACTGCATCTATAGCGACATTATCAATACTTGATTCCAGCTGATCTTTTGATCTAAGAGCTACGGAGTCCCCTAAAATTGTCACTCCCTTATTCACACCAAATGAAGTAGCCTGACTGTTCTCCGCATTGGTACGCGTTAATTTCATCTTAGTTTGAGCTTGCGACAACCCATTAGCTTCTAAATCTTTCTCAAAGTTCCCTACAGCCGGCGCAAAGAGAGAAATAAGCACTGTAATTAAGGTAAGACCACTAAATACATAAAGCACAAGATGTCGGTACGGCGTCAAGTCTAGGTCTATTCCAAAGAGACTGGCCTTTCTTCCTGCAATAAATGGCTCTATTATATAGTAGGAAAGTGTCGCAAAAAACAATTGACAGAATCGTTGTCAGAATGACTGCAATAATATTATTGGTCAATTGACTAAAGATAATATATAGTGGCCAGTGAAAAGATAGACACTATAACTGATCTCTGCCAGATAACTAATAAGAGCAGGCTCTGATTTTCCAGGCAATTTCTCATGGAGGACACGGGCAGAGTAAATCATAACAGCCGTGAACAAACTTGCCAAAACAAAACCAAATAGGTAGGTGATGCGTTCCTCAAAATGAAGGACTAAGCCCAACAATACGAGCAAGGCAAAACTTCCTGCCATATAAAGGACTGTCTTTTTCAGAGTCCAAAGACGTATATTTTTTTCTTAAACCTAGCGGTCGTTTCATACACACCTGAAAGTGTCGCAAAGAGCGAGCCTAGGGAAGAATGGATAGGCATGCGTAATTGATGAGAAATATAAGCGAGAAAAACTATCAACAAAGAAAGCACTAATAAACATTGATAGAAAACTCACCATAAAGCAGGCAAGAGATACCATAAAGACTAGGCCTCTAAATTGATTTTTGATGTTTGACACGCTAGCTAGGAACCAAAGCAAGGCACCCCCAGAGAATGTAATAATGGACCTCAATAGCCAAACTCCATGTGTGGAGGTAAATATGCTGGTTAAACTGGTTCTCATAATTACCACCGGTCAAAATCTCATAATAGTTAGTTACAAAAACCGATAACAGAGGTGATTTGACGTCCAATACCTGCAATAAAATCATTTCGCACTAAGAGTGCCAAAGGGGTACAGATAAGCACCATCAACACAAGTGGTGGTACTATCCGGTAAAATCGTCGTCGCATAAAATCCAAGGTAATCAATGCGATGCGTCCTAGATACCTCATCAATCAAAAGCGCTGTAATCAAATACCCTGAAAAGGTAAAAGAAGACATCAACACCAATAAATCCCCCAGGAAGAATACTTGGGAAGAAATGATAGATCAGAACCAAAACAGTAGCCCTGTCACACGAATATAAGAAAACCAGTTAATTCTCATCCTTTAAAAATCCCCTGTTTAAATTTTCCTTTATAGGTAACCTTTTTTTCGGTTGTCAATTTTCCTTGGCCAATGGCTTGGCCAGACTTGAACTCACCTTGATAAATCCAACCCTCATGAGATTTGAAAGTTCCTTGACCATTAAAGGAACCATTCTTAAATTCTCCCGTGTAGGTATCACCATTGTCATAGGTCAGAGTTACGTGACCATTCAAACGGTGGTTCTGCATCTGACCTTTATAGGTAATCTTAGTCCCATCAATCTTGATAGAATGTTGCGTTTTTATAGTCACCAAAAACAAGGACAGGGCGCATAAAATAATAACCCCTACTGTGATACGCTCGAATTGATTACGATCAATCTCAATATTTTTTAAAATCAAAATCCTTTAGTTGTTTAAAATTCATTGTCTATCCTTAATCCACTGTAACCACTCTTGGCAACCTTCCGTTACCAATTTATATGTTTCTTCAAAGTCACCTGTGTACCATGGGTCCGGCACTCCACCAGGTCTGAAAACTTGATTTTATCGTCATAACGCCCCTGCAGATATCTGTAGAAGATTCTCAACATTTGACTCATCCATTCCACAACTAGATCAAAGAACTCAAAAAATCAGCCTGACTAATCTGCTGTGAGCCCTTGGAAGAGTCAAAAGAAATAGCATATTTCCTTAAAAATCTTTTTGGGTACCTTGATGAACTGGATTTCCATGCTCCATGAAGATGTCGCGCGACTTTCGATATGCAAAGACTCTCCTTTGTCCAGCTCTTTCATCACAAATTCTGCCATTGGGCTACGACAAATATTCCCCAGACAAACAAATACAATCTTCTTCATTATTCACCTCTTGCCCAAAAACTATTAAGAGATATGCTCACTTATTTTCTTTGTCAAAATTACGAACACACTTTTAAATCATGAAAGTAGGTTCTCATTAATTTTCATTTAATCAATCCATATTATACCGAAAAAACTAATCAAATAGAAAGGTTTCTTCCTAATCATATCGAAAAATTAGTAACCTTTTTTAATAGTTGCAACATTCATATTAATCCATAAGTTTTAAGGCGTGAAAAAGAGAACCTAGTTTCCTGGATTCTCCTTTTGTTGGCTTTTAGATATTTGACCAAACACTTTCAAGAATGTTTGTTTGTTCACGTCCTGGTCCTACAGAGAAAGTAGAGATACGTACACCTACCAATTCACCAACACGACGAACATAATTACGAGCATTTTCAGGAAGCTCATCTAAACTACGGCAACCTGTGATGTCTTCTTCCCAACCTGGCAATTCTTCATAGATTGGTTTGCAACGTTTCAGTTGCTCAAGACTAGCTGGGTAGTAATCAATACGCTCACCATCAAGATCATAAGCTACACAAATTTTTACAGTGTCAAGACCTGAGAGAACATCGATACAGTTCAAGCTGAGGTTTGTGATACCTGATACACGACGGCTATGGCGCATCACCACTGAGTCAAACCATCCCACACGACGTGGACGTCCAGTTGTTGTTCCATATTCATGACCAACTTCACGGATACGTTCACCTACTTCATCAAATAACTCAGTTGGGAAAAGGACCATCACCAACACGACTCGTATAGGCCTTACATACACCGACGACCTTATTGATTTTAGATGGACCAACACCTGAACCGATTGTAACACCACCCGCAACTGGGTTTGATGACGTTACAAATGGGTAAGTACCTTGGTCAATATCTAGCATAACTCCCTGTGCCCCTTCAAAAAGGACGCGCTTACCGTGATCCAAAGCGTCGTTCAAGATAACCGACGTATCTGTCACGTATTGTTTAATCTGCTGACCATAAGCGTAGTATTCTTCAAAAATATCATCAAATGATAATTCTTCAGCTTCATACATCTTACTGAAAAAGACGGTTTTTCTCTTCTAAGTTTGTTTTCAAACGATCAGCAAAGATTTCTTTGTCCAAAAGGTCTGCAATACGGATACCGACACGAGCCGCCTTATCCATATAAGCAGGGCCAATCCCTTTGTTGGTTGTTCCAATCTTGTTGTCACCTTTAGCTCTTCTTGCAGTTGATCAAGTTTAATATGGTACGGCAAAGGATAACGTGCGCACGGTCAGAAATACGAAGCTCTCTGTTGACACACCTTCGGCATGAAGATATTCCAACTCTTTGACCAAGTGATTTAGGGTTGACCACCACGCCGTTTCCGATGACAGAGATTTTTCAGGGAAGAAGATACCAGAAGGAATCAAGTGCAATTTAAATTTTTACCATCGATAACAATCGTGTGACCTGCATTGTCTCCACCTTGATAACGTGCGATCACTTCGGCATCTTGACTTAGGAAATCTGTAATTTTCCCTTTACCTTCATCACCCATTGGGTTCCTACTACAACAACTGATGTCATATTATTTTGATAACGGACAACTCCACCTTTACGAGGCTGTCCCCACCTTTCTTGAAAAAACTTCACGGTGGGAATTTCACCCACAAGTTTCGCGTTACAGTTTATTATAGCAGAAAAAAAGGCTATTTGTTCAACGTTGAAAGCGCTTCTTACAAAATATTCTGACAGTTATAGCTAAGATTGCAACTCGTTATTTACTATCTCTTTTTTATCCTTACATCTTATATAGAACTATCAGCTATTTTATGACTAAATAATTCTAGTAGCTATTAACCTGCTTCATATAATGATTTAACTGCCTTTGATTCTTTAAAAATAATTGTCTTGTCAGAATAATTTTTAACAACTGTATGATATTGCTCGACATATTTTTTGGAACGTCCGTCTAATAAAATCCATTTCACAAATGCAAAATCAAATTTTTCATTACAGTCTTCTGCCATGCTAGGACGTGTCTTTCCCCTATATGTTAAATAGCGCCTAAATGCCCGATAGAGACAATTAACTCTGTTAAAGTTGAAATAGACAATACAGTCAGCTTCCCTCATCCGTTCTTCATAAAGACAGGCCGAGTAATTCCCTTCAATAATCCAATCACGTTGTAGCATAAATGTTGATATATCGTCAGTCATTTCATCAACTGTTCGCTCTTGCCAATTTGATGTGAAATGAATTTTATCTAAATGAAGTACCTCACAATTGTAGTGTTGACCTAAAAAAATTTGCCAAAGTCGACTTTCCAGAACCACTATAGCCAATGATTGCAATTTTCAATACAGGTCTCCTTTTTCATTTCTGTTTCTTGACTATTATCATAACACAAAGCATATATCTTAGAAGAAATTATCATTGGGAACAACTCTCGTTTAGACAAACAAGCATGTAAAGTTCTGTTTAAAATGAGTTCTTTCTTAGAAA
>VOFI01004337.1_pt1 | contig 28231 bp, 48 predicted proteins | sample 5384131 | NCBI WGS metagenome assembly VOFI01 (sample SAMN12384728, study PRJNA508395) | human gut metagenome | isolation source: healthy gut H | host: Homo sapiens
TAGATTCATATCATCCCTCGTATTCCTTATGTTTTTTATAATCGTTATCAAGTTTCTGATTAATCCCTGTGATAGATGTTTCAATGTTTGTTATTCGCTTTTCAATCTGTTCTATACGGTTGTCCTGTTTTTCTTTTGGTGCTTTCCATGATTTGTACCACCCGGAAAGAACCGCAACAGCACCACCGATAACAGATATAGCACCGCATATAGCAAGTATCTGTGTTATTAGTTCCATATTCACTTTTCCTTTGAATTGATATATCTCTGTTGCTTTTGCTGATCTCACAGCCTGTGACCTATCCCACTGTGCTACCCGTAAACGTTCCGAATATTCTTTAAGGTTATTATCTTTGCAGAACTCACGGTATTGCTTGTTCTGCCGTCTCAGCACCGCTGATTTTCGGTCATACATCTGTTGCAATTCGAATTTAAGCTTATCATCTCCGCTTGTATCTATAGCAGTCTGCAAATTCTGAATCTCTCTCTTGCTGTTGCGAATGCGTCTTTCCATAAGCCGTTGCTTTTTTTGCGCGCTCTTCCGCTTTGATATTTTCTTCGCTTGACAGGTTGATATCTGCATACGGATTGTTTTTCACCGTCACCAGATCCGAAAGAGTGTCGGCAGTTCACGCCACACAACCCTGTCACCGTTCCGTAGCCTGTTGATGTTCGAAAGTCCGGGAACCTCTTGTCTTTGCCTGTCCGGGAATAGAATTTTCCTTGCCACCAAAAGTGGTTCGTTGGATTGTTACCGCCATCACCAATTCGTGCGCCCACATGTGCAGATACTAAGATGGTATCCCATTCCAATTCTTCCATTCGCTTTAGTGCGATTGCTCCGGCACACTGGCTTATCCCTGTGCGGACAGTCATCATTGTAGCTGATTCAATGCTCATTTCTCTACCGGACGGATACGAAACCTTGACACCTTGCTTTACAATCCCTGTCAACAGCATTTCTGACGGCTTGTGTATATGATATGGCACCGCTTGATGTCATGCGGTAAGCATTGTCGACCTCTTTCAGAAACAACTTCTGTGCTTCATCTGCCGTTGTTCGTAAGGTTTCTCCATTCTCCACACGTAACGTTATAATCTCTTTCCAGTATTCTGAGCAATGCCGGAGATTGCAATAAGGGCGTATGTGATAGTCCTACCGCCCTATATATCGCATCGTCTCTCTCGATAGCTTTTATTCCAGCTTCTTCAAATGCGCTTTTCAGCTCGCTCTCTTGCTTTTTTGTTTTGTCAGCAATCTCTTTTTGTATGTCTTCCAGTAAGTACCCGGATTCTTGCAACACCTGTATCTGCCACCTGTCCGTAGCTGTAAGCAGATAATCTTCCCCACGGCCTATACGCACCATTATACGTTCAACGATCATGTCCATGATGTTCTTGTGCATATCCGATGTTATCTTTTCCGCGCCCTCGGTCACATGAAAGAGATATTCTGGTGTAAGCATTATTTGTCCTTTCTGTTTGGAATTATCATCACAAAGCAGAAACACACAGATTACAATAATATTAATTGTACTTGTTGCCATGATTATTCGTCCTTTCCAATCTGCTTAATAATCTGATTAACGTATGTACTCAGTCCGGCTACCATGATGCCTTGTACTATAGACGTGAACAGTGCCATAAAAACGTTTTTCATGCTGTCCAAATCGCAAGTTGCTGTTACATACATTCCGCAAATAATAATTCCAATACCTCCGAGAGAGAGTGGAATGTCTTTATCCTTAATTCTCTTTGAATTTTTCATCCATTTCCCAAGAAAATACAAAGGCAAAAAGAAACCACCATTAACTCCGGCTTTACATAATTAATAATCTGTTCCATTTTTAGTCCTCCTTTACAGACATTATCATTTATCTTTCCGATTGACGTGTCCCCTTATATCTCTTCCCATCCATACACGCCTGGTTCCCAGACGTTGTTATCCGTGGTGCTCTGCCATGTCTTGCCGTTGTGCGTAACCTTGTCGCCCTTGGCATATGGATTCGTGCTGTCTGGTTGTTCCCACTCCGGGATAACATTTTCATCCGGAATAAGTACCTTGGCGAACAAAGACGGCGCATCCGGTGGTATCCAATCTGCCTGACTGGTGTGAGCGGTCAACACCTTGTAAATGGTGCCATTGTACTCCAATCTCTTACCAACTGCATAAGTTTTCCCGGCTTCCCACTTCTCTACAAAGTCTGGATACTTCAATATTTGTTCATCGGTCATTCCGGCTGTCTGGTTTTCCAAGAGTTTCCGAAACTGTTCTGCTTGCTCCCTTGTCAATTACATCACCCCCATGATAATATTTAGTGCTTCATCTGCGCTTAATTCCGGTTCTGGATAGACTGGATCGTCCACAAGTTTCCACGCCTGCGTAATCTCTGTCTCTCCCTCTTCCCACTCCGATTCCCAGTGTTTGCCCTCTTCCGTGTTATCCGGCATATCTGTGTACACCACAGGCTTGTAGCCTATCTGTTCCAATTCTTCCGGCAATGGATTGTTTATTGTCTTGCCATCAAGCACAATCGTTTTGGGTGCACTGCGAAGAAATCCGTTTTGCAATTCTGCATACATTTTTAATCAACTCCTTATCTGTAATAGACCTCTACCCATGAATCTTTTTAAAGTAATTATTTGATACAATACCAATTGAATGTATTGAATCTATATTTGCATCAGTTCCTGAAAAGTTGTACTGTTCCTCCTGTCCATTCATAAGCATTGTTCTCCGGCGGTTCATAATTCCACCGCCCAACTTGACAGGAGCGAATCAGCTAAGCTTATAATCCGCTGACTGACTGACTGACTGACTGACTGACTGACTGACTGACTGACTGACTGACAAGATTGTGTGTTAATTTAAGATTCATGTCAATTACCTCCCGTAAACTTTTATAGTGCCAGATGTTGCATAATATTGTGTTCCACCGTTGTAGATTTTTTTATTTTCCTAAATTTCTCTGCAATCGGCATCAAATTGTAAGGAATCATAGCATTCCCTGCATTGCCACTATACATTGTTTACTACTAGCTCCGGTATGAGATACTGCTATTGTTCCGCACCCGTTCAAACATTTATATAATGTATATCCATTCTTTTTTGTTTCCCTTTCTTAGATGTTCTAGGTGCTCCACAATCCGCCACAATATCATTAATCTTTACCATTACCGTAGAATCTGTATTAGTCGAATTTTCCATGTCTGTCCATATCAACAACAGTTCTGAGCAGTCACAGGCCTTTTCAAACATAACAGAATTTGCAAATGCAAAATTTGACACATCAATTTCGCCTAATAATTCAAACTCTTCATTTATCATACTTTCTTCCACCTCACTTCCTAATGTTCTTCTACGTTCCATCGCTCACACTCCAATTCTGGGACGTCAACAGCCCCTCTAAGATTGACACCTCATATATCTTGTTCACATCGACCGAAAAGCTACCGATATTCACACCGTCTGGATGTACTACCCTTGTAGCCGTTGCTCCGCTTTTTAAAGATAAAATGCACTTCTCCTGTTCCCTCACCGATGGTGTAGGTAAGCGACTCCATCTCTGGAAATACATAGAGCTTGTTAGGCTCTAAAGGTTACTGCAGTGTCTGTAGAAAGTTTTTTCGATACGCTCTATACCACCTGTCTCTATGGTTATGGTAATGGCTTCTGAACCATCATAAGTGTACTCTTTACCGCCATATGTGATGGTTAAGGATTGTGGGTTGGGAAGTTTGGTTGGTACTGTGGGGGATTGTTGGCTTTCCTTGTAAAGTCTTCATAGTTGCCGGAAAAATTGCTCTTGTTGTTCCAACTCTGTTTTTCTGTGTCTGTAACAGTACGGTGTTCAGCATCATCCTGTAGATTGGACAGATTTTTTTCGGGATTTTCGTTGTGTCCGGCAGTGCTCCGACTTCTTCTGCGGTATAAGTAGGCTTTTCTTCCGCTTTTGCCCATTCTGGTACCGTTGATCCGTCTCTTCTATAGGATTCTTTTCCAGATAACTTTTTACAGATTTCTCTATCTTCTCCTCGGAAATAGGTTCTTTCTCCAATGTGTCTACTCTGGATATAAGGTCAGAATGGCATCAGCGTAAGTATCTTCAATCTCTGTATCCGTGTCTATTGTCTCTTTTGGTCTTTCCGGTAGCCGGGCTGGTTCTGAACACTTCTACTTTATCTTTGTTTTTCGCTTCTACTGCAAAATATATAGATGTATCCTCGTTTGCGTCAAAGATGTGTTGCTTTAACTCCCACGAAAAGTGATATTCTCCCCGTCTACCTTCACATCTTTTTACGGTATATTTCCCCGGCAATCCTTTTTGCAGTATAGTAATTTACGAAAATGTAACAGTCAGACAAGTCGACATTATCTCCTACGATCTTAGGACATTTGAAATGTTTTCTCTCTATATTCCCCTCTCTGTACACTCCAAAAAGTTGTTCACTTTTTGGGGATTGTAATTTTTCTTGTTGATGGGTCTATGATAAGATATTCCATTTTGGTTCACCTCTTTCCTATTCTTCGTACAATCCACTGTCCGGCTTATTCTGTTCCTGTGCTTCTTCAATCATTGCTTTTGCTTCGCTTTCGGTCATTCCCTCGAATTTCACAAAATACATCCATGCCGGGACATTGCCCTGTAAAACATAGTTCCACCACCGTGCACGATCATCTTCTAAGTTGTATACAAGGTCTTCAAAATCACATGCAGTTTGGTAGTTCGTTGCCGGGATAGTTCCGTTTTTGCTGCAAGATGTAGATGACTGCATACAAGATGTAGATGATTCTGTGCAGTACTGATTCCATCATGGTATCTTTCCTAATAACGTTGGAACGTGTCCAAAATGAATAAATCTTTTCGGAATGCCTGGATAGTATGCAGTGTACGTCTATCGTCAGATTCTACCTGTGTTGCTGTCTGTATGCCCTGATTCTGATCGAAAGAGAAATATCCATTTGAGAATCCGCATTTATATCCGATGATGGATAGCCGCTAACGCATCCCCGCGTTAAGCTGTCCGCTCTCGCTACGTACTTATTCGCCCAGTTGCTGTTGCTGATCGGTGGATTGAACGATTTAAAACTACGAATTTTTTCGCCACCACGGAGAACAGACTGTTGTGTCATTCGTACCTCTTCCATTCCGGCAAATTCGTCCAATTCCTCAAACCATAGGTACTTAAAATATCCTTTGCTAATCTTTATGGATTTCGTCTTTTTCGCCTTATCCAATCCACGGAAGATTATCTTCTGCCCTGTCGGCTTATACACATATTGCATAGGACTCAAACTTGATGTCCATTCGTCCGATGCTCCAAGTGCATCTATTCCCCATGCGATTTGTTCAAATACCGATTCTCTTAGTGTATTCCCGACTTTTCGGAACACTACCGCATTTGAATGTATGCCATTTACTGCGTCTTGCATCATTCCAAGTGGTATCTCTGTACCGATAAAAGATGATTTAGTCGAACCTCGACCGCCAAACAAATCATAATACGTATGTTTTCCATCTATGATATCCCAATGTACACCGTAAAAAGCCGGAGCTATCACATCGGTAAGCTTAATCTCCCCCATCTGCGCCCTCCGGTTTCGGAATGTTATTTATGATTGTAATTCCACCAGTATCTTTTTCTTCTCCATCGGCTTTCTCATACCAACGCATGAGTTCACGCCCGGCAGACAGGCGGTCGGATATAGTAGCGTCGAGGTCGAACTGGTCTTTTACTTCTCCACGCATGACGGAAGAAAAGAACCGGATCACTTCTTCGAGGTCTGCTGTCTTTTCGTTCTGGATCTCTTTCATTCGTTCAGCAATATAGGCTTTTACTTTAACGTTTTTTAACAATCTCGAAGCTGCTATTAGCTGCTGCTGCTGTCGCATCATTTTTCACATTTTTATAGACTGCTTTATAAGCTCTTGTCCCGTTCAGATCAGTCAGGTATTCATCTGCGAATGCTATCCGCTTCGGAGTGAGTTCTTTTCCTTTCTGCATCTACCCACCCTCTTCCATATATTCATCTACTTTACTAAAACACTTTCTTACCATATCTGCGCTAATCTCTATTGCCTTTTTTACTAACAGGCCACTTTCTGTTCTTTTCCTCTCTCTACTTTTTGCAAGTATAACCGTTCCCTCTCTTGGTATCTCTGCTGGTGCAATATATATATCTCCGTCTCTGCATTCCCATTTTTTTCAGATCTGCTACCATCATTGTTGACACTAGTACATTTTTTAGTATTAGAATGGCATCTTAAAAACTGTACGTCCATGCTACTCACCGCCCTTGTCTGTTCTACACAGTCTCTTTCTAAGGTTACTGTATCTGTCTGTAATGACATCCAGTGCAATGTTAAGTGCCTGTATTGTTCCATTCTGTCTGTTGTGTTCTTCTACCAGTCTCTTATTCTTTTCAATAAGTTCCTGTACTTCGCACAGTGCCCGTCCTCCGACAGCCTTTGCGTCTTCTACCTCTTTTTGCAAATACTCATTCTTTTCTTTCAGCTTTTCATTCTTTGTAATCATGTCAATGAATTTCTTCTGCATTTCTTCCATATCACGTGAGTCTGGTTTGTTTAATTCTACTGGTATCTCTGTATAGTTTTCCATCATTCTTTTTCACCGCCCTCCATATATCATTTAAACAATTTACAATCTCTATCTGCGATGCTGTTCGGAGAATTCCATATTCATAATATTTCCATTCCCCGTTTTTTTTCTTTCGCTCTAACACTCTGGTAGATAGGATGTGCATGGTGATAAGTCTATTTTGCTCCACGGAATAAAACTGACTTGTCCCCATTTTTATAACTAATCCTTTTGCAGTATTGCTTTCTGTAACTTTTTAGCAATGCTATTTAGATTTGCCATACACTCACCTACCTTTTCCACATACAAAAAATAGCACCTCCCACGATAATTACATCTTACCGTCAGAAGTGCTATTTCATTGTCCCCGTTATTTAGTTTTATTTCTATTCTGATACTTATATTTTACCATAAAATGCACATTTTTTTCAATGTTTGGTTGCTCTATGTTCATTTCTTTGATATTGACTTTTTATCTTTTTTAGATTAATATATATCTATCAGCAATCTTTGTTGATTCTCACGGTTCCATGATTTTCGTGAGTGTCGTTTCAGTCAATGGTGGAACGTTGAGTTGAAAAGATGTTAGAATTTAAGAAGAAATTCAGAATTTAGGTATGGCTTTTAGCTATGCCTTTTTTCTTTCATATTGTTTTAAAATTTCGTTCCATTCGCTCATTTTTTCCTTTATACAATTTCAATTACTTCTGCTTCTTCAACAATTACTTCGTTTTCGTCATTCCCATAAGAGTAAGAGTCCCCACCGATTATTACAATGTTGTTTCCATCGTAGATAGATGATTCTTCAATAGCTCTTTCGATTATCTCTTTTGCTTCTTCTACATCATCAGTGTCAATCAGTTCAAACATTGCGTATCCACATACGCCGTCCATTTCCTCTGGTTCTTCTGTGTCATATGAACTGCACTCATATTCTTCATTCCACGCAAAGCTGTTTCTGCAAATGTCACCAATTTTATATTCTTCATCCGGGCAACAATGGCGAATTGCTACCACGCTATAATCATTTTTTTTTTAATTGTTTCTAAGATTTTTTCTACATTCGTCATTGTTTTTACCTCCTATAATGTGTTCCTCTCTTAACTGTCTTTATTATAGCATAGTGGTGTCCACTAGTCAATGGTTTTCATTTTTTTCTTTCTTAATAGTTATCACTCCGTCTTTTTCTTCTAGGACAACACTTCTATCATCTTCCGTAACGCCCAGTGCCTTTATCATTCCTACCGGAACAGAAATACGGTAGTTCTTTGTATTCTTGCCAGATGTTCCTCCGGCTTTATTTATCATGACGTTTCTTTTTTGCTTTCTCCATTACTATCTCCTTTTTATCGCAATATTGCAATCACTTCCGCGTTTCTTATAATGATTTCGTCTTTATCGTTTCCGTATTGCATTACGTTTCCACCGATTAAGTATGTTTTTTCTACGTAAGATTTTACAGCTTCAATCATTTCTTCGATATTGTTTTCAGATACTTTAAGTGCACATGTGCCGTCAAGTTCTCCACCGTCGTAGAATCCGACATAAGGACCGTCTGAAATGCTTTATTAAATCATTATGCATGTTTCGTTTTCGCCCTCGTAATTGTCTTCCGCTTCTTCCGCTTCTTCCAGGCTTGAGCAGATCGCTATTGTTTCATGGCTAGGTATTTCAACGACTTCAATTTTCATCTCTGTGCTTTCTAATGTGTCAATAAAATCTGTCTGTACAAATTTGCTTTCGTCTTCGTCATATTCAAATTCATTTTCTTCAATTACATACTCTTCAACCTTGTAGAATGTCATTGTAAGAAAATTTGCTAACATCTGTTTTACGTTTTGCAAGTTCCTTTTTGCTTCCTCCAGTGTATCGAATGTTTTATATATTCCGGAATCGTCAAAAGCCGTGCATCCTTTTCAATTTCTTTTCTATCTTTTATACTTAATTTCTGCCGTTCTTTTTTACCAAATCATATTTTTTCATTTTTTCTTCCTCCTGTGATGTGTTCCTTTCTTAACTGTCTTTATTATATCACAGTGGTGTAGTAAAAAAAATAAAAGATTTCAATTATTTTCAAAATCTTTTCTTAATCGTTTTCCGGCTCACGTCTTTGCTTTTTTTTAATCATATAATAGAATCTTGGCTTTTCCACTTCCCTTTACTCCACTTCCTACCGCTGTATTAAAATTATTGATTGCTTTAATAAGGCCAATACAGCCAGAACAGATCATCCGGATTCTCTCCACTTGCACCGAACCTCCTTATTACACTTAAGACAAGTCTTAGATTACCTTTGATATATTCTTCTTTCGCTTCCTGATCTCCCGCTTTAATACGCACAAACAAAGCTTCCTTCTCCTTTTCATTCAGGATCGGAAGCTTTGCTGTATTCACACCACATATTTCTACTTTTCCCTGTGCCATTGCGAACCTCCTGTCAGAATCTTCTCTATCAGTTTCTAGTAAAATGATTCTCCATATCGCACAGGCTTATGCGGATTCTTATGAAATTAAAAAACTTTTACTCCTTGACATCCGGTCTGACGTCGGTTATCTGTCCCATTTGTCTGCCAGATTTTGGATCTGTGTTTCAAATTTTGCCATATCTTTATTGGCAATTCCTTCGTTCTTATATACTACATTTAACAGACGTTTGGCTGCTGCCACCAGACGGTTAAATGCAGATGCACTTTTAATCTTATTCGGCTTTTCTTCTGCCTCTTCGGAATCTTCTGACCAATGGTAATGATCTCATTTGTCGCAAGATCTACGGAACCTCCGGAATACGGTGCAAATGCCGGGCAGCCAAATTGCTCTTCTACAAGCGCAGCAAAATGATCCGTCACTGTATCCTCACCATGTACAACCATCACACGGTCCGGTACCTTTTCAAATCCTGCGAGCCAGTCTAACAGTCCATTCATATCTGCATGTCCGCTGATTCCCCTTAACACTTCTATCTTTGCGTTGACCGTGATGTTCTCACCAAATAATTTCACACTCTGTGCACCTTCGATCAGCTTTCTTCCAAGCGTTCCCACTGCCTGATATCCAACAAAACAGATGGTACATTCCGGCCGCCACAGATTATGTTTCAAGTGATGCCTGATACGTCCGGCCTCACACATACCGGATGCAGACAGGATTACTTTAGGTTTCGTATCAAAATTAATCTGTCTGGATTCATCACTGGTAATCGTTGTCTTGAGTCCCTGGAACAACAGTGGGTTAATTCCCTGATTGACAAGCGCCATTGCGTCTTCATCAAAGCATCCTTTGACATTTTTATTAAACACATTGGTCGCTTCAATTGCCAGCGGACTGTCTACATACACTTCAAATCCCGGGAATTCCGGAAGCAGCTTCTTTTCTTTTTATCTCTCTGATAAAATACAGGATTTCCTGCGTACGTCCTACCGCAAACGATGGGATTACTACATTGCCTCCTTTTGGAATGTTTCCCGTAAAATTCTTGTAAATTCGCCGACATAATCCGGAATATCCTCTCCATGTGTCCGGTCTCCATATGTAGATTCAATCACTACATAATCTGCTTCTTTTACCACTTTGCGGATCTTTGATGATCGGTTGATTCTTGTTACCCACATCTCCGGAAAATACGATCTTTTTAGAAACTTCTCCTTCTGTTACCCACACTTCAATACTTGCGGATCCCAGAAGATGCCCTACATCATTAAATCTGACTTCTATTCCGTCACACAATGTAATCTTCTGACCGTAATCCACAGGTGCCAGAAGCTTGGTCGCCGCATCTGCATCTGCAACCGTATAAATCGGTTCGTATTCCGGTTCCCCACTTCGTCTTGCCTTCCGGTTTCTCCATTCCGCCTCAAATTCCTGAATATGGGCACTGTCACGCAACATGATATCGCACAAATCTGCCGTTGCAAATGTTGTAATGATCTCTCCGGAAAATCCCTTTTTAACCAATAACGGAATATTTCCCGAATGATCGATATGTGCATGTGTCAGAAGAATGTAATCTACCTCTCCCGGTGTAACAGGAAGTTCCTGATTCTCATAAAGATCCGGTCCTTGTTCCATTCCACAGTCAATCAGAATATTCTTTCCACACGCTTCAAGAAGATGGCAGCTTCCAGTCACTTCATGGGCTGCTCCAAAAAAGCTAAGTCTCATATGACCAACCCCTTTTTTCTTTTTATTGTATCATATTTTCATGAATACTTCACCATCTCCCGACGCAATCTTTGCATAATCTTTTTCTCCAGTCTGGATATATAGGACTGGGAAATCCCCAGCATATCCGCTACTTCTTTCTGAGTCTTTTCTTCTCCATCCTCCGTTCCAAGTCCAAATCTCATTCTTATGATCATCTGCTCTCTTCCAGACAGACGTCCAATAGCTCTGATGAGCACCTTCTTTTCTGCTTCATTCTCTAAATCCTTATAAATCGCATCTTCTTCCGTCCCCAGGATATCTGATAACAACAGCTCATTACCATCCCAGTCTACATTCAGCGGTTCATCTATCGATACTTCCATTCTCGTTTTATTATTTCTCCGCAAATACATTAATATCTCATTTTCAATACATCTGGATGCATAGGTTGCAAGTTTGATATTTTTATCAGGATTAAATGTATTAATTGCTTTTATAAGACCAATCGTTCCTATGGATATCAGATCCTCTACCCCCACTCCTGTATTGTCAAATTTCTTTTGCTATATATACCACCAGGCGCAAATTATGTTCAATCAGTATTTTCCTTGCATTTTCGTCTTTTTCTGTCCCAAGGTCTTTGATTGCTTTCTTTTCTGCCGCCGCCTCTAAAGGTGCAGGCAGAATATCCGATCCGCCTATGTAATGAATGTCTTTTCTGTCCACAAAAAAAGAGTGTCTTCAAATCCGGAATTACTTTCAATTTAAACTGATGTGGAACTGCTACTTTTATCACCATTTTTCTTTCCTCCTGCCAATATATCTGGATTTATGATCATCTGATAATTTTCTGACCCTAATTCTTCTTCACATACCGCCACTAATGGATGTTCTACATTTATCCTGTATCCATTCCGTATGATCTGTATCTTATCCATGCGAAATGCAGGCATAACTCCCTCTTTTTTCCCGATGGAATGATATGGAATATATCTGAATCGTTCCGGTTGCTTTCCTTCTGTCAATCTCTTTACAGATGCCTGATCCATAACACTGACCGGATCTTTACTCACTGTATCCTTCAATGTATTTCCTGTATCTATAAGGGCTCTCAGTCTACAATTTCGTTCTCCGAAAAACACCACCACTTCACAGTAACGATTTCCTTTCTCCGAAAACAATAAAATGATCTTCCAGATTCCCAACACCACATAATAACTGATGACTGCCAATGCAAAGAATACACTTCCCTGCCGCAGATACTGTCCCGCAAACTGTAATACTCCCCCTAAAAGAAAAGACTCTATATATAAAATTACCCATCCTCTGAACAATTCCCGGCCCCATTTTAATCCCAGACCGGTTCTTAGCATCAATACATTAATGACGCCATGAAATACTATAAATTTCGCCCAAGTTGTCTTACACGGCCATATCACAACAACACAGGTCAATACTGCTCCCAGTACGCCTCCCGCTATTATGCGGCCATATCTCACCGGACATGCCAATGCCTTCTTTAGTAAAGCCAAAAGAATTGTATCCATCGTAAAGTTCATCAAAAAGAACACATCTACATATAATTCATAGTACACATCAGGCCTTCTTTCTCTTTCCGTGCACAGAAATAGATTTGTTGTTTCAAACAAGTATCATTATATAGATTTTATAGAAAGGATTTTTGTCATATGATGTATGATATGCCGGTTTTCGTTCGACTGCTTTCGTAAACAAAAGAGCATTTAAGAAAGAAAAGAAGAAAAAAAGAAAGAACTGTGCACATTTCAAATTCATGTGCATCAGTTCTTCTGTCTTTTTTAAGTAATATAACTCTTTATGTGATTGTTATTTTTTAAAGAAATCCGGAATTTTGATTGACTGCTCTTTCACTTTACTTGTCGGTGTTCTTGGTGTATCCAATGTAGGAGTTGTTCCACCAATCGGTCTTCTTGCAGTTGTTCCACCATTTTCTCTCTGTGTTGTTGTTCCAAAATCAAGTCTTGGTGAAACCGGACGTTCAGCCTGCTGTGTACGTACAGTCTGCTGCTGCGTATACATCGTATTATTCTGACGTGTCGGTCTTTCATATGCGGATGCATGTCCCTGCTGACCATGTGGCATAGCCGAAGATCTGCCCTGATTCTCCAGTCTTGATTTTAACTTTGAAGCACTTCCTCCAACATTGTGAAGTCCTGTAGCAATTACAGTGATTGTTGCTTCATCTGCTCTGGAATCATCATACATTGCACCAAAGATGATATTTGCATCCTCTCCTGTAAGTTCCTGTACATATTCTGCCGCATCAGCTGCATCCATAAGTGTGATATCTCCGGATACATTGATGATAACATGTGATGCTCCTGCAATCGTTGTCTCCAGAAGAGGACTGGCAACCGCCTGTTTCACAGCCTCCAGAGCCTTATCATCACCGCGTCCCTGACCGATACCGATATGGGCAATACCTTTATCTGTCATAACAGTCTGTACATCTGCGAAGTCAAGGTTGATCAGTGAAGGTACATTGATCAGGTCTGTGATTCCCTGAATACCCTGCTGTAATACTTCGTCAGCTTTCTTTAAAGCTTCCGGCATTGTTGTGCGTCTGTCAACAATCTCCAGCAGTTTATCATTTGGAATTACGATCAGCGTATCCACACTTTCTTTTAATTTTTCAATTCCCGCAAGGGCATTGTTCATACGTGTCTTAGACTCAAAACGGAACGGTTTTGTTACAACACCTACGGTTAATGCTCCCTGTTCTTTTTGCAATACGTGCAATCACTGGTGTAGCACCTGTTCCGGTACCACCGCCCATACCGCATGTTACGAATACCATGTCGGCACCTTTCAGTGCTGCTGATATTTCTTCTGCACTTTCTTCTGCTGCTTTTCACCGATCTCCGGTCTTGCACCGGCTCCCCAGACCTTTGGTAATCTTATCACCGATCTGCATCAGTGTCGGAGCTTTACACAGCTGAAGTGCCTGTTTATCTGTATTGACCGCTATAAATTCAACACCGGCAATCTGCTCATCAATCATTCGGTTTACCGCGTTATTACCGCCTCCACCTACTCCAACAACAATAATCTTTGCCGCTGCTTCTGATTCGTTTGTTTTAATTTCTAGCAAGGGTTTCTCCTCCTTTGTTATCCTTATTATATATTATACATCCCATTGATAGAGCAAGTGAGATGAACTCAGTTTGCTATATATAGTATATAATATAGACTTTCGTATAAAATATCAATAGAATTTCTCTAATTTTCTTAATTTTCTTGTGAAATATCTTCCATTTCAAATGTAATCGTAGTGTTATTCTCAGAATACGACTCCAAATGCAAAATTCCCGTTTTATCTCCCAGCTTTTTTTAAGATTGGTCTGATCTGAGCGATCTGTTCTGCGGATACTTGATTTCCAAGGCATGCTCTTACGTTTCCAAAATCCATATAGATCTGCTGATCCTTTACATATATCTTTTCCGGGTATATTCCATACCTCTGGCTTTCCCCACATGCTTCTACTATTTCGGAAAATTTCGTCTGATTTGTCGTTTTAATCTGGCTGTACAGTTTATTTTTCTTTATTTTTAATCCACTGACAACCGGTATCTTGCTGTCTTTCACTTCAGTTTCATTTACTACAAGCTCAGTTTGATCAAAATAACTGTATTTTTTTCCCGATTTCACACAGCCTACCCTTGTCTTTTTTCTTTTACGGTAATTTTTAGTGTCCATGGATTTTTTCATACTGACTTTCAATGTATCCAGGCACTCCGGCTTCTTTCCTTGGCCCAACGAATACTTTGCCAGTACATACAGGGAATTCTTCGACAGTTTATCATTCTGTACACATTCAACTATTTCCTGACTGTCACAGTATTCATTACCGCTTACTTCCACTTCCTGAATATAGAATAGCAAAACAGTTCCAAGGATTATAATGGCAGCCGCCAATATCAAAACAATCAAGGCATATGCATGATGTTTTTCTTTTTATCTTTTCTTTTCTTTTTGTACCTTCTCTTTTCTGATTCTGGTTTCCCATATATCATTCATACTTCCTTTCATTCTTGTGTCTCATCCACATGTATATTATTTTACCAAAGATGACACATTCAGCACAAGCCCCATTTCAAAAAGCAGGAACATAACCGAAGTTCCTCCATAACTGATAAACGGAAGTGTTATTCCTGTATTCGGGATCGTATTCGTCACCACCGCAATGTTCAGGATTACCTGTATCATCATATGTGCCATTGCCCCGGATGCAATCAATGCACCCTCCAGATCCGGTGCATGTGAAGCTATCACAAAAAAACGCCAGATTAAGATTAAAAATAATAATAATACAAAAGATGCGCCTACCAGACCTAATTCCTCACATATGATAGAAAAAATCATATCATTCTGGGCTTCCGGCACAAATCCCAATTTCTGAATACTGCTTCCAAATCCTTTTCCAAACAATCCTCCCGAACCAATTGCATACAGACCTTGCAATGTCTGATAACCCTTTTCATAATTTTCCGGATGCCGCCATATCTGCAGACGTTCCAGACGATAACTTTCCATTGCAAGAAATATTCCCATAAATGCACAGCCAAGAAATATCATCCATGCAAACTGACCATATTTTGGGCTTGCAACAAATACCAATACTACGGCTATTCCAAGAATAATGATTGCTGTACTTAGATTACTTGCCCCTACCAGTCCTACAACCGGCAGAACACTTACAACTATTTTACAGACCGTTGTAAATTTCCCCATGCTTTTTACATTTCGCATAATCACGTACGTCAAAAACAATATAACCGCAACTTTTGCAAATTCCGACGGTTGAAAAGAAAACGGACCCAAAGATAACCATCTTTTGGATCCGTTATATTCATCACCAATCAGAAGAACCGCAATACCCAGCAGAACAGATACCAGATACCCCGGTACTGACCATTTTTCCAGACATGATATTCCACTCTGGCGATGATCCACATACCTGCTATTCCAAGAAGCGTTGCAAATATCTGTTTTTCAGATAGTAAAACGAATCCTGAAATTTGAGTTTCCCATTATATGCACTTGTGCTGTAAAGAATCACAAGCCCTGTTACAATAATAATCCCCAGTACGATGACCAGAGCATAATCATACGCTCTTTGTTTCGATCGTTCCAAGCCATCCTCTCCTTATAAAGGAATTTACAATTTCTTTGAACTTCTCTCCACGTACTTCATAACTCGGGAACATATCCCAGCTTGCACATGCAGGTGAAAGCAGAACTGCCTCTCCTGACTCTGCAATTTTTTTTGCTGCAGTAAGAACTGCTTCCTCAAATGAATCTACAAACATATAGTCTTTAAATCCACATTTTTCTGCATCTGCTGCTATCTTCTCTTTTGTATCCCCAAGAAGGATCAGTTTTTTACTTTACCGTCAAAACTGTTAATCCATTCTGTATACTCAGATCCTTTATCATATCCTCCACCGATCAATACTGTCGGGCGCTTCATTGCCTGAATTGCCTTGATCGCCGCATCCGGATTTGTTCCCTTTGAATCATTGTAATATGTAACACCTTTTTTCTCTGTTACATATTCAATACGATGCTCTACTCCTTTAAATGCCTTGACGCTTTCACGTATCACATCTACCGGCACTCCATAAACTGCTGCCATTGCACATGCTGCCATAACATTCTCATGATTATGCGTTCCCAGGATCTGCAATTCATCCACATGACAGATTGTTTCTTTTACTCTGCCATAATTGTAAATAATATTGCCTTCCTCGAGATAGATTCCCTCTTCTAGTTTACGCTGACTGCTGAAATATAGAACATTTGCTTTGATTTCTTCTCCAAATTCTCTTGTAAGCCTGTCCTCATAATTTAAAATGCAATAATCATCTTCTGTCTGATTCTTTGCAATATTTTTCTTTGCATTGACATATGCTTCCATCGTATGATGGCGATTCAGATGATCCGGTGTGAAATTCAGGATTGCACTTACTCTAGGTCTGAAATCCACAATGCTCTCCAGCTGGAAACTGCTCATCTCGGCAACTGTGATTGTATTGTCTGTCATCTTCTCAACTGCTGTTGTATATGGTGTTCCAATATTTCCCACAACGAAGACATCTTCCTGATAGTTCTTCATAATCTCTCCCAGAAGTGTCGTTGTGGTTGTTTTACCATTTGTACCGGTAATTGCAAGGACATCACCTTTACCGAACTGATATGCAAGCTCGACTTCTCCAATTACCGTAATTCCCTGCTCATGCATTTTTTCAATCACAGGAAGATCCGTCGGCACACCCGGACTTAATACTGTCATATCAAGCTTTTCCAGAACTTCTTCCGGAAAATCTCCGATCACGATCTTGGCACTGCTGTCTTCTCCAAGTTGTTTTTTATCTTTTCCTCTGTCAGTTTCTGGTTTCCATCGTACATTATTACTTCTGCACCATGTCTTTCAAGAATCTGTCCTGCTCCGATTCCACTGATTCCAAGACCAAACACAAGTACTTTCTTACCTTTTACTTCCATGATATCCTCCTACATAGCCATCAGAGCGATCAGACATAAATTGCTGTAATAATAGAAAATACTGCAACAACTCTCGTCTCTGACCATCCGCACAGCTCAAAATGATGATGTATCGGCGCCATTTTGAATATTCTCTTACCGCCGGTCTTTTTTTAAAATATGTTACCTGGATCATAACCGATAATACTTCTATCAGATAGATAAATCCAACAATGATAATAAAGATTGGCATCTGAAGCATGTATGCCGCTGAAGCAACAAATCCTCCAAGTGCCAGCGAACCTGTATCTCCCATAAATACACTGGCTGGATATACATTAAACAGCAGGAACCCAAGAAGTGCTCCTACAACCGCACAGGTAATTGGCTCAATTCCACTTTTGGTACCGATCGCAACCACCGTGAAAAATGTTGCTACAAGTACGGTAACACTTGATGCCAGACCATCCAGACCATCTGTAAAGTTTACACCGTTAACAGTTCCAAGTACAACAAAGAACATCAATGGAATCGCAACCCATCCGATATCCAGATATTTTCCACCTGTAAATGGAATCAGCATCGTAAGCGAAACTCCTGCAAATTTAACCATATAAAATGCAAAGATCGCAGTCACTACGATTTGAAGAGCCATCTTCTGCTTTGGATATAAGCCGTCAGAACGTTTCATCACAACTTTCAGATAATCATCCAGGAATCCGATCAGTCCAAAACCAAGTGTCAGAAACAGAATCGGAATAATCTTTGGATAACGACCAATATAAATAACTGAAGTAATCACAACAGCCAGACAGGATCATTACTCCTCCCATTGTCGGAGTTCCCGTCTTCTTAAGATGAGACTGTACACCGTCCTCTCTCTCCGTCTGGTCCATCTTCAGTCTTCTAAGTACTGGTATTACAAGAGGACCAAGAATCACACTTAATACAAATGAAATCAATACTGGAATAAACACTTTATAATCCATAATCCACCTCTTTAATTCTTTTGTTATTCAGTTAATCTCTAACTTTACCTAGTATACTGCATTTCCTACTGTTTTCAATGCCAAGATACGGGAATATATTTTCAAAAATTTTTCCGATCACCGGTGCCGCAATGGTTCCTCCGTAATAGACTCCCTGTGGATTATATATTACACACATTCCAAGGATCTGCGGATCATCTGCCGGTGCAAACCCTATAAAAGAAGAAATATATTTATTCGCACTTCTTGGAAGTGTCTGGGAAGTTGCCGTCTTTCCCCCGATCCTGTATCCTTCTACATATGCATTCTTTCCGGACCCTTCTGCCACTACACTCTCCAGAAGTTCCCGCATTGTCTGTGATGTTTTTTTCAGACACAATATGCTTTTTTTGCATTATATCGAAATGTTTTCACTTTTTTTCCTTCCTCACTCAATACTTCCATTCCAAAATGCGGAGTCACCCTTCTTCCTCCATTAACCAGTGCACTCACCGTCGTTGCAAGCTGGATCGGTGTAATCTGAAATGACTGTCCGAAACTGATCGTCGCAAGTTCAACCTGCCCTACATTTTCTTTTTTATGCATAATCGTTCCTGCCTCTCCCGGTATATCTACCCCCGGTCAGGTCCATCAGCCCAAACTGTCTGAAATAATCAAAAAAACGATCCACTCCTATCCTTAATCCTACTTCAATAAATACCGGATTACATGAATTTTGTATCCCCTGTACAAAATTTTCCGCCCCATGTCCCCCAACTTTATGGCAGCGGATCCGCCTGTCTTCCACAACTTTATACCCCGGACAGCTAAACTGATCTGTAAGATGCACTGCTCCTTCTTCCAGTCCTGCCGATGCCGTAATAATTTTAAATGTACTTCCCGGTTCATAGGTATCATTAATACAGCCATTTCTCCACATCTGATTTAATGCATCCTGTCTCTGTTCATCCGTCAGGTTTTCACCTGTCTCTTCATTATTCAGCATAAACGGCTGATTCAGATCAAATTCCGGAACGTTCACCATTGCATAGATTTCTCCGTTCTGTGGATTCATAAGTATAATTCCCACTTTGTCAGCCTGCTTCTCCGTTCTCACTTTTTCAGCCATCTGTAGTGCATACTTCTGCATCGTATAATCCAGGCTGATCCTCAACGTATTTCCTGCTTCCGGTTCCAGTCTGTCCTCTGCCACACCATCCAGTTCAATCCCTCTGGCATCCGTTGTTGTCAGAATCTTTCCGTTTATCCCCTTCAGGTACTTTTCATATTTTACTTCCAGTCCTACAATTCCCTGATTATCCCCCTCCTGTAAATCCCAGCACCTTAGATGCCAGCTCATTATACGGATAATAACGTTTAAAGTCCTCGTCTACCTTCACACCGGCCAGGCCAAGATTTCTGATTTTGTCTCCTGTTCTTTTTATCTACATTGGACCGGAGCCTTTCTATCGATGAAATCTTTTCTACTTTTTTTCTAACCTGGTCTGCATCCATTTCCAGAAACTCTGACAATTTTTCGATTACTTTTTTCAGGATTTTCAATCTGGCTGTGGATCACAGAAATCGTACATACCGTCCGATTGGTTGCAAGTACGGTTCCATTTCTGTCAATGATCTCACCTCTTGCTGCCTTAATATCCCGTTCCCTTTCATGCAGATCTTCTGCTTTCTGCTGATAGTACTCTGCATCAAATACCATCAGATATACCAGTCTTCCGATCAGATAGAGAATCAGGATAAACGCCGCCAGAAAAACAACCAGAATTTTCTTTTTATGAAACGTTTTATTTTTCATAACAAAAATCCCCATAAAAATTTTCATAATAATATATGAAAACTTTTATGGGGTTATGAACATATAACTTACTGTTGTGCTGTCTGAGTCGTCTGTGTATCTGTATTGGAAGCACTATCTGTTTTCTTCTCTATACCAAGATACGGGAAAATATCAGTCATGATCTGTGACGCAAGCTGTGTTGCATACCCACTGTTAGCCTGAACAGCCGAATTCGGCTCGTCAATAACTACATACACCATAACCTGCGGATTCTCCTGTGGTGCATATCCGATAAAAGAGACCAGATACTTTCCATTACCACGAGGAAGTTTTTCGGCCGTACCGGTCTTACCGCCAACTGCATATCCTTCTATTGCGGCACTTGCTCCGGTTCCTTCTTCTACTACACCCAGCATATAATCTTTGATAATATCACTTGTTTCTTTTGAAATCGTCTTCTTTACTAGTACTGGATCCTTATTTTCTGTAACGTTTCCATTATCATCCTGAATCTGTTTTACTACATGTGGTTCATAATAGTTACCACCATTGATCAGAGAAGAGAATGACGCCGCCATCTGAGTCATCGTGACATTAAAGTTCTGACCAAATGCGTTCGTCGCAAGACTGGCCGGATCCATCGTCGCCGGTGTATATAACAGCCCGCTGGTTTCTCCTTCTCCTGGCAGATCGATTCCTGTATATTCGCCAAATCCGAACAGCCTCTGATATCTGCAGAATTCCTCGGTTCCTATACTTGCACCAATCTGCATTAACGCCACATTACATGAATTTTGCCTGCTTCAAAGTCTCCGGTCCATGTCCGGAACGGTTGCTGCAATGAATATCATGATCTCCGACATGCATGACACCGCCACAGACATAATTTTCATTTCCTGTAAGAACCCCCGTCTCAAGTCCCGCGGAAATTGTAAATGATTTGAATGTCGAACCCGGCTCATATGTATTGCTGACACAATAGTTATTCCAGAGATCATTCAGTGTATCCAGTTTTTCCTGATCCGTCATTTTCTTCAGCTGTTCTTCTGTATAATATTTTGTCGGATCTCTCGGATTGTTCAGATCGTAATTCGGATATGATGCTTCCGCCAGTATCTCACCATTCTGGGGATTCATAACGATCACACCGGTATTCTTACTTCCTTCACCCTGTGTTGCTTCATTTTTATGCTCTTCATTAAATTCAAGTATATGTTGTTCTACAATACTCTGAACCTGAAGGTCGATCGTTGAGACAACCGTACTTCCATTATCTGGTTCTTTTACCGTTCTTTCATATCCCGAATCTTCATCCAGATATCCATACTCTCTTCCATCCGTACCATTTAAAATCGAATTATAAGAAGCCTCTATTCCGTTGCTTCCTACATTTCCATTTGTTGTAAATCCGATCACGTCACTTGCCAGTGTCTTATATGGATATTTTCTCGTATAATCTTCTTCCATCCAGACTCCCTGTACGTTAGGATTTTTTATCAGTGTCAGATGTAATCTTCTCAAACTTCTGATATGCTTCGTAATTTACTCCCTTTTTCAGTACAAGATATCTGCTGTTCGGATTCTTTTTTGATCTGCTTTCTTACATCTTTTTTTCTTTAAATCAAAACATTTTGATAAGGCTTTTATCGTCGGATTGATATACTTTTTATTACTGGTAATTGTCTTGGCATCTACTACTACATTATATACGCTTTCGCTCGTTGCAAGTTTTGTGCCATTTCTGTCTACGATATCTCCACGCTTAAATGGAATCGTACGATTATTATACTGTGCTGATCTAATACAACCTTCGTATATTTTTCGCCCTTCGAAGCATTAATATACGTAATGCACCTATCAAGAAAAACAAAAGCTAGTATAATCGCTCCAAAGAGCATTACTAGCTTTTTCTGCATAAGGCCTGAAATTTTTTCTTAAAGAAATTTGTCTTCTTTCTTGCCATAATCCCACCTATTTCTTATTCTTGTCTGACTGAGCAAGCACACCATTTTCCGGGATATTCTCATACTGTTTCACATAATCAGACGCCGGATTATCATATTCCACAATCTGATCTGGTGTGGCATATGTCATTCCCAACTGATTAATTGCTTTTTCTCGGATCACATCCAGATTTACGGAATCCACGACCGCATTATACTTTGTCGTATTCTCCTCTTTCAGATCTGCAAGCTCTTCCTGCAATGCAGTTACATTCTTTGAATGCTTTGTTACTTCAGACTGTAATCGTACATAATTAACGCACAATAGCAACACAATTGTTGCTGCATTGCAAGGAACACTACGTACGCTACATTCATATGAAGTGCACGATTTCTATTTTTCTGTACCTGTCTGCTTACCTTTTTTTTCTTCTTTTTACGGATGATCGGTTCTTTTTTGGTTCATATTCCGGTTTTGCAACTACATTGCCATACATATAAGCCTGTCCCGCTTTCGAACGCGCAGAACTATATCCGCCGGACTGGCGTCTATCGCTTGCATAACTTTTCTCTTGCTGCCATTTACGCCACTCCTTTCTAATTGTTCATATATCCTGTCCTATCTCTAACGGCGCTCAAATATTCTGAGCTTTTGCACTTTTAGAACGGCTGTTATATTCTAATTCTTCCTCACTTGGAAGAATCGGCTTTCTGGTAACAACACACCCTTTGGAAACTTTTCCACATACGCACACAGGAAAATCCGGAGGGCACGTACATGGATTTTCATTTTTCTTAAATGCACTCTTTACAATCCGGTCTTCCAGCGAATGGAATGTGATAATACAACCTTCCACCAGGGTTCAATATTTCAATCATGTCATCTAGAGAATTTTTTAATACGTCCAATTCCCTGTTTAATTCAATTCGAATAGCCTGGAACGTCCTTTTTGCAGGATGCCCAGACTTTTTCTGATATTTCATTGGTATCGAGGCTCTGATAATCTCTGTCAACTGCCCCGTAGTCTCGATAGGATTTATACCACGTGCTTTGCTACGATATGTTTTGCAATATTTTTTGCAAACTTGTCCTCCCCGTAGTCTCTGATCACGCGGTACAGATCCATCTCTGAGTAGTCATTGACGATGTCTCTGGCAGTCATCTTCTGACGTCTGTCCATTCTCATATCCAGAGGTGCATCTTCACGATAAGAAAATCCTCGTTCTGCCGTATCTAACTGATAAGATGATACGCCCAGATCAAGAACAATTCCATCGACCTTGTCAATTCCCAGTTCATGAAGCTTTGACTTCATATCACAATAATTGCTTCGGATTATTGTGACTTTCTCCCCGAAGTCTTTTAATCGGACACTGGCAGCTTCTATTGCCGCCTCATCCTGGTCTATTCCTATAATACTCCCTTTTTTTTCACCAAGGCGTCTGCATACTTCATATGCATGTCCGCCTCCACCGAGCGTTCCATCTACATAGATGCCGTCCGGCTTGATGTTTAATCCTTCAATTGTCTCATTTAGTAATACTGATTTGTGTTCGAATTCCATATCTTCTCCCTCTAGATACTGAATCCGCTTTCTTCCATATCAGATGCAATATCTTCAATGTTAAGTTCCACTTCAGCATTCTTTTCATCCCATCTTGCCTTATCCCAGATCTCGGCACGCTTCCCCATGCCTATGAATACAACTTCCTTATCCAGATGTGCAAATGTACGAAGTACAGAAGGGATTAGAGTTCTGCCTTGCTTATCAAGGTCACCGTCCGCTGCGCTTCCCTGAAAGAAATACGCAAACGCACGTGCTTTTTTATCAGTGGTGGTTGGTAATGCGTTAAGTTTTTCTTCGAAAAGCGGTCCATTCTGCTTCCGGTATACATTACAGACAATTCTCCATTCCCTTCGTAATGACGAAATGCTCCCCTAAATCGTCACGAAACTTAGCCGGAATGATCAGACGCCCTTTGGCATCAATATTATGACTGTACTCTCCTTTCAACATAGGACTCTCCTTTTTCCAATGGTATAACACCGGACTTTGCTTTCAGAGCTACGTTTTTAGCTTTCATCCTGCATCATCCACTTTTCTACCACTTTGTTCCACTTTTCACCACTTTCTACCACTTGAACCCATTGTAAACTACTTTTTGCTGTTTTCAACCCTTTTTAAGAAATTAAGATAATTTTAAGGCAAAAAAATAGTGAACAGAAAAATGCTTCTGTTCACTTATTCTTTCTAGGTTTATTTTATACTATTCAGCTGTTGTGTCACTATTTCCAGCTAATGACTGGCTCAAAGTTGTCATTGCCGAATAATCAACCGTTACCTTTTCCGTCGGCTTTTTCGACTCATATATATTATGTACAGAAAGCCTGCACATCCGATCAAAGCAACTGCTATTACACATACTGCACATCTTCTGATAATGTTCTGAACCTTTTCTTTCTTCATGTTCTTTTTACGGTTTTTCTTTTCATCTTTATATCTGTCTACTTTAGCCTGGCTCATAGTTTTTTGCTCCTTTTCCAATCAATGTATTCATTCTATCATATCTGATAAAATTATACAACTACAATCACTCCGCCATCAGCCGCATACATACTACTGATTCCTGCCGTATCCAGAATAATAACATCTTTAAACGATGCACGTTCAAGAAGCATATCTCTTACAGCCTTTGCTCTTTCCTCACAATTGCAATGTGAAATCGCTAAAATCTTTTCCTGTGTATTCTTCATATTGGCTGCTACTTCATCCACCATCTTAGCCAGTCCCTTTTTTATTCCTCTTGCCTGCGAAAGCTGCTGTATACTGCCTTCCGGAGTTGAACCCATAACCGGTTTAATATTAAGTGCCGTTGCGACAACAGCCTTTGGTCCTTTCAATCTTCCATTTTTTTCTTAAGTATATCAAGTGTTTCCAGTACAAAAAAATATGTGTTGTTGCTCTTCAATATAAGATTCAACTGTTTCGATCACTTCCTGAAAACTCATGCCCTTTTCTTCACATTCTGCTATCTTCAGACCGATCAATGTCTCACCTACGGATGCTGATCTTGAATTAAACACGTAAATGTCTTTCTCTCCATACTCTTCTTCATACAGATTCTTTTCCTAAAACAGCACTATTATATGATCCACTAAGTTCTGCCGACAATGTCACTGCATATACATGTTCCGCATCGCAATGATATTCTTCCATATATCTTTCCGGTGACGGACATGATGATTTCGGACATTCACCCGATGCTTTTACTCTTCTTAAAAAGTCCGCCTGGTCAAAACTCTCATCATCAACAATATGATGTCCATCTACATCGATCTGCAGAGACGCCGTCTCAAAATGGCCCGACTTCTTCATTTCTTCTGTTAATTCTCCACAACTATCTATGATAACTTTGTAACTCATGTTCTTCCTCCTAATGTGACCTTACATGAGTGTTTTATATAATTGATACAAAAACTCTTTTTCGGTCGCTTATTTCTATTAGAAATAGTTTTAAATACTACATTATTCATCATAGCATATTTACACAAGAAATGAAAGTCTTTTATTCCGCAATTTTTATCCTTGCTGAAACCCCCAGTGCCAGTCCCATCTCAGCCATCAAAAAAACAACACCGAAGTTCCTCCGTAACTGATAAACGGAAGTGTAATTCCCGTTGTCGGGATACAGTTAATTACTACCATTACATTTAATATTACCTGCAATGCAATATGCGCAAATATTCCGGTTACGATCAATGATCCGTAAAGATCCGGCGCATTCTGTGCAATAAACAAAAGTCTGTACAATAACATACCGAACAATATCAGAACCATAATTGCACCAAACACTCCCAGTTCCTCACATATAATAGAAAGGATCATATCATTCTGTACTTCCGGAATGATCATTTTCTGTGCACTGTTTCCTAGACCTTTACCAAAAAAGCCACCAGATCCTATCGCATACAATGCCTGCATGATCTGATATCCACCTTCCGACGCATATTTTTCCGGATTCAGCCATACAAGAATACGGCGCAGACGGAAGCTTCCGCTCGTTTCCATCATTGTTCCCAGAATTCTTGCACCGGCAATCGCAAGAACAATTCCCACACCTGCTATGCCGACAAATATCTTCGTCTTCGGATGTACTACAAATATCGTGATACAGGTTATTCCCATCACAATAATCGCTGTACTCAAATTGTCTGTGATCAGATAAACAACTGCCGCCGAAAATCCTCCCCATGCCAGTACTCTTATTACTCCCTTCCAGGGTTTAATCTCCTTACCCATCGTACAGATCAGTGCCGGAATAAATAATATAACAGCAATTTTGGTTATTTCTGCAGGTTGAAGCTGCTGTCCAAATGGAAGTTTGATCCACCTTTTTGCGCCATTTACTTCCTTTCCCAGTGGTGTCTTTACTAAAAACATCATAAAAATAGAAAAGAAATAAAATAACTTCGATTTATTTATGTACCAATGGTAGTCAATCTTACTTACCAGCCACATTCCTATAAAACCAACAATGCAAAATAATAATTGTCTTTTTAAAATAAAACAGACTGTCCCCATTCTGTTTCATCATTGCGCTATAAGAACTTGTACTATATAGCATAACCAATCCAAAACATACAAGACAAATCAGTATTGCCAGCAGACTATAATCAAAGTAAACAATTCCACTCCTTTTCTTTTTCCTTGTCATTTTCACATTTTTGTGCTCTTTATTAACTTCTTTTACCATATTTCTACTCTCCAATCGTATCTATTATACTCAGATACGTTCTTAAAAAACAACTGTCTGATTCACAACTTTCATTAATTTTCATACAATATTATTGCATAACATTAACGAAAGGAGTATTTTAAATGCCAAATTATCGTTATAATACACCTGATTATATGCGCCAGAACAATTCTAACGGATGTCATGTAGGCGGGAGCCGAACAATGCCGGCTTCTGTATCGCCATCCACTCCTTCCAGATCGTGCTGCAATATTCATGAACACGACAAATTAAGCGGGCTCCCAATTGCTATGGCCTATGTTCCGTGGCAGGAATGGCGTTCTCTTTATGAAGTCGAAAAAGGATTCCGATGTGGAACTATTTTTGCAGAATTAAATCTCCCATTCTGTTGGAAAGGTGGTGCGGCCAGATGAACGAAAACCGACCTTGTAAAAAAGAGCTCCTGGAATGGATAAATATTGTCAGTTTTGCTGTAGACGATGTAAAATTATTTCTCGACACTCACCCAAATTGTACCGAAGCACTGGATTTTTTTGATGAATTTAAAAAGCAACGCGTGCAGGCCTTAAAAGAATATGCCAAATATTACGGTCCTCTCACGCTTGATACGGCAACTACACAGATGGATTATTGGAAATGGATTAATGATCCGTGGCCATGGCAGGAAGGGGGATGCTAATTTATGTGGAATTATGAGAAACGATTACAATATCCTGTTAAGATTACTCAGACTAACCCGAAAATTGCCCAGATTATCCTTACTCAATTCGGTGGACCAGATGGAGAACTCGCTGCATCTATGAGATATCTGGCCCAGAGATATACTATGCCTTATAAGGAAGTTACCGGAATTCTTACGGATATAGGCACCGAAGAACTGGCTCACCTTGAAATCATCTGTGCCATTGTGCATCAGCTTACCCGTAATCTTACACCAGAACAAATTGAAAAATCCGGCTTCGACAAATATTATGTAGACCACACACTCGCACTCTGGCCTCAGGCTGCCAGCGGAACTCCTTGGAGTGCTACAACATTCCAGTCCAAAGGTGATCCGATTACAGATCTGCATGAAGATATGGCTGCAGAACAAAAAGCCCGCACTACGTATGATAATATTCTGCGTCTGGTAAAAGATCCTGAAGTCTGCGATCCAATCCGCTTCCTCCGTGAACGTGAAATTGTTCATTATCAGCGTTTCGGTGAAAGTCTGAGAATTGTTCAAGATAAACTTGACAGTAAGAACTTCTACGCATTCAATCCTGAATTCGATCGTAAGCCTTGCTGTAACTAAGTCTGCTATATCCAAAACTTGCCATCGGCAACTTTTCTTGTATACTTTGGTATCTAAAGAAGCAATCAACATGTGGCTATTGTTGATTGCTTCTTACTACTTGACTAAAAAAAAAGAAAATTATAAATCTTAATATTATTTTAATTCATAAATTATATTTATATAACAAAAAACAACCAACATATCGTTGATTGTTTCTTATCTTTC
>VOFI01003324.1_pt1 | contig 28200 bp, 26 predicted proteins | sample 5384131 | NCBI WGS metagenome assembly VOFI01 (sample SAMN12384728, study PRJNA508395) | human gut metagenome | isolation source: healthy gut H | host: Homo sapiens
TATATCGAACGAAAATGCAGAAAGAAAAACAAGAAGATAACATGAAAGTATTGACCTTATTTCGTCATAAAGAACACTGTACATAGCCGGAAGCGTATTGCTTCTGGCTATTGCCTTTACTATCGGCTACCGCTATTGGATGGCCCCGACACGGATCCTGATTGTCAATCCGCTACCGGCACAAGCTGCCGACATAGTATTGAACAACGATAGCCGGAATATAGAAGTTACTTGCATACAAACCGAAAATTTGGAGTCCTTTTAAGGGCTATGATGCCGTAGTTCTCTATGGACGCAGCCTCAACCTGAACGATCGACAAATGAAGGAGGCGGAACGTGCCGCATCGGCCGGTATTCCACTTTTCACGATTTCACTGCGTAACTTCAATACAATTATCAACAGGAATATCACCCCTGAGCAGGAAGCCATGCTTATGCAATATTTCGGGGATGCCTGCCGACAGAATTACCGGAACGGATTACGTTATCTCCGACACATTGCCACACCGACACGCTGGAACATTGAAACTTTTGATGCCCCTCTTCGCCTACCCAACAATCTATTTTATCATCAAGAATATGGAAAATACTTCGAGACTCAGAAAGCCCTTGAACAATACCTGCGTCAAAAAGGTATTTTCCATGAAAACGGACCTAAAATCGCTTTCATCTCCGGAGTCAGTTTTCCAATGGAAGGTAACAGAGCACATGTAGACACATTAATATCCAAAATGACACAAGCCGGATTTAATGTTTATCCCATAGCAGGAAAGGAAAAGCGGGAAGAGATGCTACGTTCTCTACATCCGGATGCATTGGTTTACCTTCCCATGGGAAGACTTGGAGATGATTCGCTGATTAACTGGCTGCATACCGAAAATATCCCCATTTTCAATCCTTTCCCCCTTATTCAGTCACGGGAAGAGTGGCTTGATCCGATGAAACCCGTCAGTGGCGGAACCCTTACAGCTCGTGTCCTCGTCCCCGAAATAGACGGAGGAATGACACCTTTGTTAATTGCTACACAGAATTTACACAAAAGCGGATATTATCTGCACGAACCGGAAATGGAAAGAGTGGATAACTTCATCAGCCATGTACACAAATATCTGGATTTACGTACTAAACCCAACTCGGATAAACGCATCGCCATCTGTTACTTCAAGACACCGGGCAAAGATGCATTATTGGCCAGTGGAATGGAAGTGATTCCGTCACTTTACAACTTTCTGAAAAGGCTACGCACCGAAGGTTATGATGTCAGCGGGCTTCCTGCTACTGTCGAGGAGTTCGGCAAACAAATCTACCGGGATGGAGCTGTAATGGGTTCATACGCTACCGGAGCTCAAGAAAAGTTTCTACAGACAGCCCATCCGGTTTGGCTGACTAAAACACAGTATGAAAAGTGGGTACATGAAGCAATCGAACCGGATAAATACAAAGAAGTTACTGAACGTTACGGAGATGCTCCGGGCCATTTACTGACCGGAACAAACCCTCAAGGAGAAGCACAATTAGCCATTGCCTGCCTCCGTTTCGGTAACATCCTGCTTTTCCCTCAGCCCCGTCCTGCATTGGGGGACGATGATTTCAAACTCGTTCATGGCATGCCGGTCGCACCGCCGCACAGTTATCTGGCACCTTACCTATATGTACAAAAAGGGTTTCAGGCAGACGCGTTAATTCATTTCGGCACGCATGGCAACCTTGAATATACTCCGGGGAAAAATGTAGCCCTTTCTCATAATGATTGGGCAGATGCTTTGGTAGGCGACTTACCTCACTTCTATTATTATACTACCGGTAACGTAGGTGAAGGTATCATTGCCAAACGTCGCACTCATGCTGTGCTTGTCACCCACTTGACTCCTCCCTACGTGGAAAGCGGAATGCGTCAACGATACACTTCTTTATTGGAAGACATTCACAAAATACTTTCCGAAGACATAGAGAAAAACCGGACTTTGGGAATCCGCATAAAAAAAGAGGTCATAAAGTTGGGGCTACATCGTGACCTCAAATTAGATTCTGTATCCAGTCGTCCTTATACCGCCGAAGAACTGGAACGTATTGATCTATTTGCCGAAGAGATAGCCAATGAAAAAACGATTGGAGCTTATTATACCCTCGGTGAAACCTATTCTGCGAGAGACCTGCTTACCACCACACTTGCAGTCAGTGCCGATCCTTTAGCCTATCAAATGGCGAAACGTGATCGCGATAAAGGAAAAATTACGACCGAACAGTTACAAGATTTTGGCTACATCACCCATCACTATTTACCCATAGCCAAACAACGGTTAATCCCCTTGTTACAAAATCCGCCTAAGGATACCACAGGGATCGCCCCCGAATTGCAAGAGGCACTCCGTTATCACGCGCTTTTAGTTTCATCCACCGGTAACGAATTGAACGCTATGCTACGCGGATTAAAAGGTGGCACAGTATTTCCGGCTCCCGGTGGAGATCCGGTACTCAATCCGAATGTCCTGCCGACGGGACGGAACATGTATAGTATCAATGTAGAAACAACTCCGGGCATATTGTCATGGGAAGAAGGCAAACGATTGGCAGAAGCCACACTGAAAGCCTATCGTGAGAATCACAACGGAGAGTATCCACGAAAAGTAAGCTACTCTTTTTGGGCCGGTGAATTTATCACGACCGAAGGGGCTACGCTGGCACAAGTATTCTGGATGTTAGGCGTAGAACCTGTACGCGACAAAATGGGACGTGTGGTCGATCTACGCTTAGTGCCTTCCTCAGAGTTAGGCCGGCCCAGAGTCAACGTCGTCGTACAAGTGTCAGGACAACTACGTGACATAGCGGGTTCCCGACTGACTATGCTAACCGATGCCGTTCGCCTTGCTTCGGCCGCAGACGACAAAGCATACCCTAATTATGTCTCTTCCGGTACACGCTTGCAGGAAAAACTGCTGGTAGAAAAAGGAGTATCACCCAAAAGAGCACGTGAGATGTCAGTCATGCGTGTATTTGGTCCTGTCAACAGCGGATATAGTACCGGTATGATGGCATATACGGAAAAGAGTGACCGATGGGATCATGAATCGGAGTTAGTAGACGGATATCTGAACAATATGGGAGCCGCCTATGGTGATGAAGTGAACTGGGGAGGTATGCAAAAAGACCTTTTTGCTTCCGCCCTTTCCGAAACTGATGTAGTGATACAACCCCGGCAAAGTAATACCTGGGGACCACTTTCACTTGACCATGTATACGAATTTATGGGAGGTCTGTCGTTGACAGTGAAGACACTGACCGGTAAAGAACCGGATGCCTTAATGGCTGACTATCGCAATCGAAACAACAAACGGATGCAGAATATCAACGAAGCAATCGCTGTAGAGGCAAGAGCTACCGTGCTCAACCCAACTTTCGTGAAAGAACGGATGAAAGGAGGTGCCACCACCGCGCAGATGTTCGGTGAAATATTCCGTAATATCTTCGGATGGCATGCCACCCGTCCATCGGCAATGGATAAAGAGATCTTCAACGATCTCTATAAAATGTACATTGTAGATGAAAACCATTTGGGTATCGGAACTATTTCCAAAGAATTAATCCGGCTTCTTATCAGGCAATGACCTCAGTCATGCTTGAAAGTGCCCGGAAAGGATACTGGAAAGCGAGCGACGAACAATTGAAAGTAACAGCCCGACTACATGCGCAAATCACCCGCGAAGCCGGTGCCGCCTGTACAGAATTTGTATGCGATAACCGAAAGCTTCAGCAATTTGTAGAAGGTCACTTGGACAACAATGATTCTGAAAGTTATCGTCTGGTTATGCAAGAAGTCCATCAGACAGGAAACGAAAAAGGAAAAGATATCGTATTGAAAGAGGAGAAACTCACGAAAACGGAAAACCGGAAAAAGAATGTGGTAAATGGCATCCTTACCGGCGTTATTGTTCTTTTAGTATTCGGTGGAGTAATATACCTGCTGAAACGTAAAAAATAAGTTTATGGAACATATCATTCATTTACTAATCGGTTTCATCGTTTTAAGTTTCCTTCTCAAAACCGGTTTCTATCCGCGATGGGGAATCTGGTTGTCAGCACTTGTCTATACGGTTTTCCTTATTTGTATAGGTCCATGGGCTACGGAACAATCGCCAACAGAGATAAACTCTCTGCTGGCCTCTGCCCCACACATACTGACCCTTTCAGTATATGTCACGCTCGAAGCCTCAATAATGATCGCTTTTTTGCTTCAACTGTTTTGCAGACACCTCAAAACAGCGGACACTTTTCCAACGGACAGTTACATACATATTGAATTTTTATCCCGGACTGCTAATGGCGGGCATACTAACCTATCTGCTTATACAGTTGTTCTTCGCTTTTCCGGGAGTCAGCTTCGGACTGATCACCGGCATCTCTTCAGTTACTGTTTTTATACTGATATCCGGACTGAGCCTACTCTTGAAAAACATAGTAGGAGAACGGAAATTACGACTTGAAATACTCTTTATCACCAATCTGTTTATCGTACTGCTTAGTGTCGTTAGCACAGGAAACAACTAAAAGAAATAACAATTATAAATATGGAAACAATATCAAATGCGCTTTTCTGGATATCCAACGGCTACTTGTCCCGGTGGTAGTTCTGTTGTTACTATTCTTTGCGCGTGCTGTACTGCTTGCAGGCGGCTTCTTCGGAGAATTTTATCGTAGGGTACATACTCAAAAATCTCTTGCCGAGCAGTTGGAAGAACTGACTCCCGACAATATCGAAGAAAAAGCAAATTCCCTTACCGGAGACAGAAGTACCCCCCTACAACGCTGTGTATACAAGCTTTATACGCATCGGGACAATGCAGCTTATTGTGAGCGATTGCTTGCTAACTTTGAAGTAGATGCCGAACAAGAATTGGGACGTTCACGTACATTTGTCAAGCTGGGTCCCATGCTCGGACTAATGGGTACATTAATCCCAATGGGTCCCGCACTTGTAGGTCTGGCCACAGGAGACATTGCTTCAATGGCCTACAATATGCAAGTAGCATTTGCCACCACTGTAGTAGGTATGGTTATAGCTGCTATCGGAGTGGTCACCCTGCAAATCCGGCAACGTTGGTATGCCCGTGAAATAAACGACCTTGAATTTATCAGTAAAACCCTAATCCATGGCACGAAACAAACTTCTACACAACCAGAATGATACTGACCCGATGGGAACAGTAGCCAACTTATTCGATGTAGCCATGGTTTTTGCTGTGGCATTGATGGTAGCACTCGTCAGCCGATTCAATATGACCGAAATTTTCTCCAAAGAAGATTATGCGATGGTAAAGAATCCCGGACAAGAGAACATGGAGATTATCACAAAAGAAGGTAAAGAGATTAAACGATATACTCCATCCGAACAGAAAGAATCATCCGGTAAACGAGGAAAGAAAGTAGGTGTAGCCTATGAACTCGAGAATGGAAAGATCATTTATGTCCCTGAATAAAAGGGCAGAAAAAGGATTAATCCGTATCTTTGCCGTTCAAGCCGGTATAGGTATAGTTCAAGCCGGAAATGAATCCAAGAATTTCACTATAGATTATCATTATGAAACAATCCAAAATTATCGTAGCCGGCATTGGGCCGGGAAGCGAACAAGATATCACTCCTGCCGTGCTCGCCGCTGTACGCGAAGCAGATGTAGTGGTGGGATATAAATATTATTTCCGTTTTATACATGATTTTGTCCGTCCGGACGCCGAGTGTATCGACACCGGGATGAAACGCGAACGTGCCCGCGCCGAACAGGCTTTCGAATATGCCGAACAAGGAAAGACCGTTTGTGTCATTAGCTCCGGAGATGCCGGTATCTATGGCATGACACCCTTGATTTACGAAATGAAACGCGAACGTCAGAGTAACGTAGAGATCATTGCCTTACCGGGAATCAGCGCTTTCCAGAAAGCGGCCTCACTACTTGGTGCACCGATCGGGCATGACTTCTGTGTCATCTCTCTATCAGACCTGATGACACCATGGGAACGTATCGAGCACCGTATCCTCGCTGCAGCCCAGGCCGACTTTGTGACAGCTGTATACAATCCCAAGAGTGATGGGCGCTATTGGCAAATTTATCGTCTGCGCGAAATCTTTCTGCGCGAAGGACGCTCACCGGAAACCCCTGTAGGCTATGTTCGGCAGGCTGGTCGTGAAGAACAGGAAATACACATCACCACTCTCGCCGCATTCGATCCGGAAACTGTGGATATGTTTACGGTCGTTCTGATTGGTAACTCACAAACATATACATTTAACCAAAACATAATTACTCCACGGGGATACTATCGCGAAACACGCAGTGAAGCAACCGGTATCGGACAAGACATCATGATACGCAGTTTCCGCACCATCGAGACGGAATTGAAGAACCGTGATATTCCACTCGACCGGAAATGGGCCTTATTGCATGCTATCCATACGACAGCCGACTTCGAGATGGAACGTTTGCTTTACACTGATCCCAATGCTGTGGCCTCTCTCTATGACGCTATCCGCACAGGAAATCTGCGGACTATTGTAACAGATGTAACGATGGCAGCTTCCGGCATCCGTAAAGGTGCATTGCAGCGTCTGGGTGTAGAAGTGAAATGTTACTTGAACGATGAAAGAGTAGCCGAAATGGCAACTTCAAAGGGGATCACCCGTACACAAGCGGGCATCCGCCTGGCTGTGGAAGAACATCCTGATGCACTCTTTGTCTTTGGTAATGCCCCCACAGCACTGATGGAACTTTGTGATCTGATCCGGAAAGAGAAAGCGCAACCGGCAGGTATCGTAGCCGCTCCCGTAGGGTTTGTCCATGTAGAAGAGTCAAAACACATGACAAAGCCCTTCACCCGCATCCCCAAACTGATTGTGGAAGGACGCAAGGGCGGAAGTAATCTGGCTGCCACCCTGGTAAATGCCATTCTTTGCTATCCCGATGCGGAACAACTCAGACCCGAAGAGACGTATAGCAGACGACCGGTATACAGACGTTTTATTTATTAGAATCGTTCATTATATAAAAAGAATGAAGACCTCAGAAACAACCCGACCTACTCTTTCTTCTCTCCCTGTCGGGAAGAGAGCGGAAGAGGGTACACCCCATAACCTTTTCACCGTTATAGGTCTCGACGACAGTCCTTCGCCTTACCTCTCACCTTCCGTCAAGGCATTGATAGACCAAGGATGTGTCTTTTCAGGAGGAGCGCGCCATCACGACATTGTTGCCCCACTGCTCCCTGCCGGAGCAAAGTGGATCGACATCACCGTTCCTCTCGACCAGGTATTCGCCCGTTATGCAGGACATCCCCATATCATTGTCTTTGCTTCGGGTGACCCTATCTTTTTCGGCTTTGCCAACACGATCCGCCGACGTCTGCCCGATGCGGAGATTCGGCTCTATCCCTCTTTTAACTCTTTGCAAACGCTGGCACACCGATTAGTGATGCCCTACGATGATATGCGCACCATCTCCCTTACCGGACGTCCATGGCATGGATTTGATCGTGCATTGATAGAACGTACTCCCAAGATGGGAATCCTCACCGATCGCGAACATACGCCTGCTACCATTGCAAGCCGGATGCTGGACTATGGTTACAACGATTATACCATGTACATAGGTGAACATCTGGGACATCCGACAAAAGAACTGATTCGCCGGATGACGCTTGAAGAGGCAGCCGCAGAAACATTTGAATATCCCAATTGCCTGATTTTAACTACAGGTGACGGACTGCAATCTGTAAACGGAGGAATACTCTCCCCTCGTTTCTTCGGCATCCCCGACGAAGCATTCGAACTGCTTGACGGACGTGCCCGGATGATCACCAAAGCCCCTATCCGCCTGCTCACCTTGAGTGCCTTGGAACTAAACCGACGGACTTCTTTCTGGGATATCGGCTTCTGCACCGGCTCCGTCTCTATCGAAGCCCGATTACAATTTCCCCATCTGCATGTCACATCTTTTGAGATCCGCCCCGAAGGCAAGCGACTGATGGAAATCAACAGCCGGCGTTTCGGTATTCCGGGCATTACCACCGTCATCGGTGACTTTCTTGAAACAGATACCGCCATTTATCCCTGTCCCGATGCAGTTTTTATCGGCGGACATGGCGGACGGCTGAAAGAAATCATATCCCGGGTCCGGCATAAGCTTCTTCCCGGAGCACGCATCGTTTTCAACTCCGTATCCGAAGAAAGTAAAACGCATTTCATCGAAGCCGCCAACGAATCCGGACTTTGTTTTCTCGGCGGAACAAGAGTCGCAATAAATGAATATAATCCAATAGAGATCCTGGTGGCTTCAGCTCCGGACTCTCCTTATCTATAAAAATATATGAAAACAGCCATTATTGTCATATCAGAAGCCGGCATAGCACTGGCCAAGACACTGGAACAGGAACTTCCCGAATCAGAGATCTTTTCTACCGGCACAGACACAGATTGCCACTCTATTTCCAATCTTCAGGAGGCCGTTCCTGAGATATTCCATAAATTCGATGCTATTATCTTCATCGGAGCTATGGGAATTTGTATCCGTGCCATTGCTCCCCATATTGAAGACAAGCATAAAGATCCCGCCGTTGTCTGTGTAGACAGCACAGGACGTTATGCTGTCTCTGTCCTGTCCGGACATATTGGTGGAGCCAACGGACTGACCCGGTATGTGGCAAGCATTCTGGGAGCCGAACCTGTGATTACCACCCGGAGTGACCGTACCGGTCTTTGGGCCCTCGATACTCTTGGCAAAAAATACGGTTGGCAAACAGTCCCGGCCGAATCATCGGATATGAATCATCTGATCACACTCTTTGTAGATTGCAAACCAACAGCTCTATTACTCGACATTCGCGACGAAGGCACAACACAGTTGGAACATACCTTGCCTCCTCACGTCGATGTATTCTACAAATTTGAGGATATGGATCTCCGGAAATATGACTTGCTCCTGCTTGTCACTCCATTTATTTACAACACCTCTGACACTCCGGCACTCTACTACGTCCCACCGGTATTGCATATGGGAGTCGGACTGGCCCGCGATGCCCATCCGGTGGATACCGTCATTACCCATCTGATGGATGTTGTGGTGCAAGCCAACATGATCCCTCTTGCCATACGTACCGTATCTTCCATTGAAGAAAAAAAAGACGAACCGGTGCTCAAACTACTTGCAGAGGCTTATCAGACCCGGCTTTACACCGCCAGTCAACTCAGCAAAATAGAGGTGCCCACTCCAAGTGAAGTGGTCAACAAGCACATGGGTACTCCCAGTGTATCCGAAGCCTCTGCCCTACTCTCTTCCGGAGGCGGTCCCTTACTCCTGCCCAAACAAAAAGGCGCTAACTTTACTGTAGCCATCGCCATGGACGCCGCCTCCGTACGTCAGGGGCACATCGAAATTGTCGGAGCCGGTCCCGGCGATCCGGAGCTGATCTCCGTACGCGGACGTCGCTTTCTCGAAGAAGCCGACCTGATACTTTATGCCGGCAGTCTCGTCCCCCGCGAACTGACAGAATGTGCCAAAGCCGGTGCTACCATACGCAGTTCGGCTTCCATGACTCTCGAAGAGCAATTTGCCTTGATGAAAGAGTTTTATGACCGTGGACAGTTGGTAGTCCGTCTGCATACAGGCGACCCTTGTATCTATGGTGCCATCCAGGAGCAAATGAATTTCTTCGACCAATATGGTATGCATTACCACATCACTCCGGGGATCTCTTCATTTCAGGCTGCCGCCGCTGCTCTCCAATCCCAATTCACCATTCCGGAGAGGGTACAGACCATCATCCTCACTCGCGGTGAAGGTCGTACACCGATGCCCGAGAAAGAGAAACTCAGCCTGCTGGCACGTTCGCAAAGCACCATGTGCATCTTCCTCAGCGCAGGCGTAGTCGATCAGGTTCAGCGAGAGCTCCTCGAGCACTATCCGCCCACTACACCTATAGCTGCCTGTTATCATCTGACCTGGAAAGACGAACGCATCTTTCGCGGACAATTACAGGATTTAGCTAAGATCGTAAACGAAAACCATCTGACTCTGACTACCATGATTGTCGTAGGCGATGCCATCGATAATCGGGAAGGACTGTCACGACTATATTCTCACCAATTTAAACACTTATTCCGTAAATAATCATGATACTTATATTTGGAGGAACCACTGAAGGACGGGCTGCCGTCAATGTAATCGAAGAAGCCGGGAAACCTTATTATTACTCAACCAAAGGTGACGAACAGGATATCTACCTGCATCATGGCATACGCCTGAGCGGCGCCATGACCCGGAGAACCCTGAAAGCTTTCTGTCGCCAAAACGACATTCGCCTTTTGATAGATGCCGCCCACCCCTTTGCCGAAAAGCTGCATGATACAGTAACCGATGTTGCGCATGATCTCGGCATTCCCTGCATTCGATACGAACGCATTTACGACCGCTCTTACCTCAACCCGATTTTCGAAGACAACTGCGACCCTGATGATTTGCCTTTTAAATTTGAATATGACAATCGGGATCTGTTGCGCGAGTTGAAGAAAGAAAAAGAGGGTCACAGATTTCTTTTTCCTGACAGGCGTCCAGTCCATCGCCCGATTCAAATCTTTATGGACCAAGAAAAAGTATGAATGTTACTTCCGTATTCTCGACCGTGACAGCTCCCGTGAAATAGCCCGTCAAGCCGGATTCCCGGAAGATCATCTGGTGTACTATCATCCCGAAACGGAGAATCTGCCCCAACTCCTGCAAGAACTGTCTCCCCAAGCAGTCGTCCTGAAAGAGAGTGGGAAGTCCGGAGGATTCACCGAAAAGAAAGACATGATCCTGGAATATGGGGCAACTCCTTACATCCTTCTCCATCCCGAATTAGAATATTACGATATAACAGTAGACGGAGTAAACAGTCTCCGCCGTACCCTTGAGAAAATGCTACCCGATTACTTCCCATTGCGTAGCGGACTCACTACCGGGAGTTGTGCCGCAGCCGCTGCCATAGCTGCTTTTCGAAAACTGAAAAATCCCATACTCGAGGATTTTAACCGGAATATCCATACCGTCCTTCCCAGTGGCGAAACGATTGAAATTCCTTGCCAATCCGTATCCGGTACATTCTCCGACGAGAAAATTGAAGTCAGCGCTACCGTCATCAAAGATGGAGGAGACGACCCCGATGTGACCAGTGGGCTGCCGATTGTAACCACTTTAACCCTGAACCTCGCAGAAGCGAAACAGGCTAATAACGCACCTGTACAAACTCCGGAAACATGGGAGTTCGTCTTCCATGGTGGCCCGGGTGTAGGAACAGTTACCCTGCCGGGACTCGGGCTCGAAGTAGGTGGTCCGGCCATCAACGCTACTCCCAGGCAAATGATTATCGACAATCTGAGGAATTGCATCCGGTACTACTATCGATACCTGCCAAACGTTCCCATCCATGTCACCATCTCAGTTCCCGGAGGTGAAGAAGTCGCCGCACGTACTTTCAACCCCCGGCTGGGTGTCGTAGGCGGAATCTCCATCATCGGTACCAGTGGTATTGTGAAACCCTTTTCTTCCGAAGCTTTCGTCCGTTCCATTCGTAAGGAGATGGAAGTGGCACGTGCTACAGGTGCTTGCCGCATTGTCATCAATTCGGGAGCCAAAAGCGAAAAATATATTCGCAATCTCTATCCGGAACTTCCGCCGCAGGCTTTTGTGCACTATGGCAATTTCATAGGCGAAACGATCGGAATTGCAGCCGAACTCGGCATCTCGCGGCTGACCTTGGGAGTGATGATGGGTAAAGCTGTGAAACTGGCGGAAGGGCACCTCGACACACACAGCAAGAAAGTCACCATGAACAAGGAGTTCCTCAAAGAAATTGCCCGACGGTGTGGATGTACCCCCTCCAGCATAGAGGCAATCGACCATATCATTCTGGCACGTGAACTTTGGAACATCCTTCCTGAAACCGAACTGCAGGCTTTCTGTTCCCTGTTGATCGAACAATGCCACCGCCACTGCGATGTACTGCTCCCCAATGGAGAATTAACCATCCTTCTGATTACCGAAGAAGGAAAAATCATACAGTAAGTTCCTGTCTAAGTTAAATCGGTCATAAAAGATCGATTTAACTTAGACTGACAAACAAACCAAGAGCATACCTTATTTTGAGGTTAATCCACTGAATGTTAGCAATCTCTATTTTTCAATTTCTATTATGATCCTTCCCATTCAATAAAATTTAAACCGAATACAATAAAAAAGCAATATAATCCAAGCAGTAATACAAGGTTTATTGTATTTATAGAATATAATTATCAAAACATGAAGTTTAATAGAAAGGAAAAAACTTTTATTATGAAGAAAACTTATTTATGGACGGCCATGCTTTGCACGGCAATAGCATTTTCGGCATGCAAATCCAATAAAGCCGGACAGGACACCGCAAGCGAAGCAAAGACTGAAGAAGCAGTTATACCGGGAAGTGATAAAGACGAACACGGTTGCGTCGGCTCTGCCGGATACGTATGGAGTGAAGTGAAAAAAAAGATTGTATTCGTCCCTTCGAAGCAGGACTGAAAATCAGCGAAACCCAAAAAAGACAACGCTACTTACGCCACTTACATCGTATTTGCTGCCGACTCTGTGCAAGCAGAACTCTACACACCCGAGTCTGAAGGAAGTATCCTGCTCGAACGTGCGGACAACCAATGGAAAAACGATACGATCAGCGTCAGTTGCAAGAACGGTCAATGGAGCATTTCTAAACAGAAATAAAAAAACACCTCGCCCCGAAAAAGCTGTCTCAAATTAGATAATCGCTAATTTACCGGCCGGTAACATCGTCATCTCAATTTTTCTTTGCAATGTAGAAGCCCGATCCGGGCGCATCCACTCTACGCAAAATAAGTCCATCCCGGTCAGACTAACCTCGACGGGCGAGGTTTACAGTTTGTATTTGCCCCGATGAATATTTCATCAGGACAAATACAAACTGTAAACAATCAGGATAATGCCGCAATCCCCGTTCCTATCAGATTGGCATTATCCATACTATTAATATGAACTTCGACATCTTCCAGTTCAAGCTCACGAAGAAGTTCCTGCAATTTCTCCATTACAAGGATATTATAGTTTTTTATCTTTCCGACTTTCACTCCAGAAAAGACTGCCCTCGGCAATCAGACAAACCCGATGGATATCTCGATTATACGATTTCAGCAATGCGATTAATCCGGCAAGAGAGGCAGCGACGAGCTGGGCCGATCTGTTATAGATCCAATGGGCTACCTGAACATAGATATCTTTGTGTATATCAGGATAATTCATAATAGCAGTCAGTTTCCTTGCATCAAATCTCTCTTCAAATTCTTCCAAAGGGAAAGCTGCTTTCAGGATATCTCCCAGATACATGCCGGATACCGCTTTCTCAAAACGCTGTTTACCCAAACTGTCAGAAGTTGCGTCAACAGTATCGTCCACCGCAGTCAGGAAGGGAGGATAAAAGTTTCCCGATTCCAGATTGACCGGAATCAAGCCTTGTACGTGACATTCCGGGTCCAACTTCGTTATCTTGTCAGACGGAATAAAAGTTGCCATATTTGTACCTGTCCCTACAATCAGGCCAATATAAGCATCATAGCTTTTGTCGGTAAGCCCGGCAAATAAACTGGCAATCGTGTCATTCAGCACTTTAACTCCTGTAAATCTGATTTTATTTTTTTCATTCAGGTAGTCGAGTAAAGGTTTCCCAACAAACTGTCCCACCATTTCCCGAATGTCTACCCCCTTGGTCCAACGAAGCAATCTTGCATCGCCTCCCGGTATCGATTCGGTCGGATAAGAAAAAACAATAACCGATAGGCATTTCACTCTTCACGCTTTATTTCAACAATCAGGTCGGCCAACTCTTTGAACAACTCTTCACGGGTATAACCGGGCGACTTTCATAATCGACATATCCTTCTTCCAACCATTATTGGGATAGATGATTGGCTTTTCGGTTGAGAAATCGACAATTGCCACTCTATAGTTGGTACCTCCCAGGTCCAGAACCAAAGCCTTGCCTTTAACATCAGTCGCCTTAGGTAAAATAAAGGTAGGAATACATTGTATTTCAGCATTATTCTTATTTAATCCCTCTTCCACTTTCTCCCGGAATGCGTGTGCGATTCCTTTCAGTTGTTCATTGTCCAGTTTGAAAATATTCTTCTCCATGATATTAATTTTATGTATGGATTATCTTTGTATCTGTAAATAACAACTGAAGATGAATTTTGCTCAAAAGACAATTTGTTTTAATGCTTTCATCACAGAGTAGCACGGAGTGGACCCTACAAGATCGACTCTGTGTTACTTTGTGGTAATCAGTCTCCGTTCCTATTCCTGTACACAACGAGTGGTGTGTGCATCATAATCTTCAAATGCAGCAACCTCAATTTGATTATTTGAGGGACTGACCTTCAATACACTCTTGGTGTCACACGCACCTGAAACGTGCGCGTCTACCAATTCCGCCACTTGGGCCCTAAACTTAAACCTATCTTGGTTTATTATAAAAAAACAATCGAGCGGAAAACGGGACTCGGACCCGCGACCCCAACCTTGGCAAGGTTGTGCTCTACCAACTGAGCTATTTCCGCATGTAAGATAACAATATCAGTGAAGAGGAGGAGACTCGAACTCCCACGACACAATTATCACTACCCCCTCAAAGTAGCGCGTCTACCAATTCCGCCACCTCTCCGCGAACGGCGGGCTGATAAGGCATTTCAAGACAGTCGGGCATGTGGCAGGTGAAGCTGACGTTGAGAATGGCCGTACGGATGCCGCGGCTTTCGACAATATCCACCACCTCGGAGGTGAGGACTCCGGTTTGCCAGGTGAAAGCCGAACCGGGCTCGAGGATGATACGCAAATGCGGATAGCGCTTTTTCAATCCTTGCAACAAGCCGGTCAGATGCCGGGTATCATAATCCTTGCGGGTCATCAGGTGGCCGCCGCCCAGGTTGAGCCACTTGATTTGAGAAAACCACGGCGAGAACTTCTCTTCAAGATGTTGCAAAGTGCGCTCGAGCTCAAACGAAGATGACTCGCAATGGCAATGACAATGGAAACCTTCGATCCCCTGCGGCAAACGGGCGGGCAACAGATCGGCAGTGATCCCGAAACGGGTGCCGGGAGCGCACGGGTTATAGAGTTCGGTCTCTACCTCCGAATACTCGGGATTAACACGGATGCCGCAAGAAATGCCGCTGCCTTCGGCCACGGTCAGCGGATAGAAGCGACTGAATTGAGACAGGGAATTGAACGTGATGTGGCTGCTGCAACGCATGATCTCCGGGAAGTCCGCCTCGGTATAGGCCGGGGAATAAGTATGTGCCTTACTGCCGAACTCTTCGAGTGCCAAACGGGCTTCGTAGACGGAACTGGCCGTGAAGTGGTCTATATACTCCCTGAAAATGGGAAAGGAACGCCACATGGCAAATGATTTGAAAGCAAGGATGATTTCAACTCCGGCATCATCGGCTACACTCTTTATCAGGCTGAGGTTCTTTCTCAGCAGCTCCTCTTCCATGATATAACACGGAGAGGGGAATTGGGTAAAATCTATCATAGTCAACTACAAGGTTCACCACAGAGTAACACAGAGTCTCACGGGTTTTAAGTTTTTATCAGTGGGATCTTAAGGGAGAAAAATTTCTCTGTGCGGCTCTGTGTTACTCTGTGGTGAGAATAAATTATTCTATTACTTTAAATCTGGCGAAACGCAGCAACAGCTGTTTATCGCCTGCATTACTTGGAAATGAATGGTAGCTTTGGCATTGTCGCCCGTACCTTCTACGCGAATCACCTCACCCAGGCCGAAGCGTTCGTGCTCGATGGTCTGTCCGGGCTGTACGCCGGCGACGCCGGCTCCGGAAGCCGACGATGGGGAGAGCGTAGTCCCACTTACCTTTTTCAAGTTACGGGGACCGTCGGCGCGATGATCTGCGCCTTCGGCCGTTCGCGTTCCGGACGGTCGGCCGACGGACGGGCAGAGAAGCGTTCGGAAGACGAACGGCGCGAATACCCCTCTTCCATCTCGCGGCGGAAGCGGCCGGCCCCTTCGTCGACGCTCCGGCCTAAAGCGGCCTCCTGCGGAAGTTGCAGGAAACGGGTGTCGATGTCCCGCAAGAAACGGCTGGGGCTGCCGAACTCCATCTTACCGTAACGGAAACGGGTTTTGGCAAACGAGAGGAAACAGTGCTCTTCGGCACGGGTAATGGCTACATAGAACAAGCGTCGCTCCTCTTCCATCGCACGGGGTGAATCGCCCGCCATCCCGCTGGGGAAAAGATTCTCTTCCATCCCCACCACGAATACGTTGCGGAACTCCAATCCTTTGGCAGAATGTACCGTCATCAGAGTCACCTTCTCGCCGTCTCCCTCCTTGTCGGAATCCTGATCGGTGAGCAGGGATACTTCGGAGAGAAAGTCGATCAGAGAAACGTTCGTGTTCCCCTCTTCCTGACGCATGGCACAAAAATCATTCATACCGTTCACCAGTTCCTCGATGTTTTCTTTCCGGCTGAGATTTTCGGGCGAATTGTCCTGGCAGACATCGTTGATAATGCCGGACTGACGGATGATATCCGTTCCTATTTCATAAGCGTTCTTTACGGTCACATCTGCCATAAACTGCTCGATCAGCGCACGAAAATCCTGCAATTTGGTATGTGTGCCTTTATTGATGGAAAGCCCGTACGTAATGGGTTCGCAGAGTGCGGTCCAGAGGCTGACATTGTTATCGGTGGCGGCAGTAATAATCTTGCCCACCGTGGTATCGCCGATGCCGCGTGCCGGATAATTGATAATCCGCTTGAACGCCTCTTCGTCATTGGGGTTGACCACCAGGCGGAAGTAGGCTATGATATCTTTGATCTCCTTGCGCTGATAGAAAGAGAGGCCGCCGTAAATCTTATAAGGCATGCCCCGTTTGCGCAAAGCCTCTTCGAAGACACGGCTCTGGGCATTGGTACGATAAAGGATGGCGAAGTCGGAGTATTCATAATCGTGCTCGCGACGCAGTTGCGCTATTTTATTGGTCACAATGTCGCCTTCTTCCACATCACTGTAAGCCTGAAAGACCCCGATGGCCTCACCCCGTTCCTTCTCGGAGAACACCTCTTTGGGTATCTGCCGCTCGTTCTTTTCGATCAGGCTGTTGGCCGCACGGACAATGGTCTGGGTGGAACGGTAGTTCTGCTCCAGCTTGAAGACTTTGGTATCGGGATATATCTTGGTGAAATACAAAATATTGTCAATGTCCGCTCCCCTGAAAGAGTAGATGCTCTGCGCGTCGTCGCCCACCACGCATACACGCTGATTTTCCTTTGTCAGTTGCAGCACGATGCTGTGCTGTGCATAGTTGGTGTCTTGATACTCGTCGACAAGCACATAGCGGAACTGCTCGCGATAGCGTGCCAGCACGTCGGGAAAGTCGCGGAAAAGGATATAGGTATAGACCAGCAGATCATCGAAATCCATTGCTCCGGCCTGCCGGCAACGCTCCCAGTAGCGGCTGTAGATATCCCGTATGGCAGGCATCTTTGCGGCAAGATCGCCCTCGTACGCCTCCTTGTTGGCTGCGTATCCCGAAGGAGACACCAGGTGGTTCTTCGCATTGGAGATGCGTGCCTGCACACTGCCGGGCTTATAGGTCTTCTCGTCAAGCCCCATCTCTTTGATGATGGAACGAATCAGGCTCTTGCTGTCCGCCGAATCGTAGATGGTGAACTGCGACGTAAAGCCGATATGGGACGCCTCGGCACGAAGAATACGGGAAAAAACCGAATGGAACGTACCCATCCAAAGGAATCGTGCACGCTGCTCGCCCACCTGCCGGGCAATACGCTCCTTCATTTCACGGGCAGCTTTGTTGGTGAAAGTCAGTGCCAGGATATTCCAGGGATTGTAACCGTTTTCGAGCAGATAGGCTATCTTATAAGTGAGCACACGCGTCTTTCCGGAACCGGCACCGGCAATGACCAGCGAAGGGCCATCACCGTAGAGCACCGCCGCACGCTGGCTTTCATTAAGTTCTTCGATATAGTCGGGCATAAAATTTATCTGTTAAATCTCTATTCACGGGCAAAGATAGAGGAAAGTTTGGACAACTCCGAACATTTGGGCCCTATATCCTGTTATATATTCAGAGAAATGAAATAAAAGATTTGAATTTATGAATACATTATTAATGTCTTTAATATTTACGACCATGACTTACGAAATGCCTAAACTTCCGTACGCAAACAATGCGCTGGAACCTGTAATCAGTCAGCAAACCATCGATTACCATTATGGTAAACATCTTCAAACATATGTAAACAATCTCAATAGCCTGGTTCCGGGCACCGAATATGAAGGAAAAACAGTAGAAGCCATCGTAGCCTCGGCTCCCGACGGAGCTATCTTCAATAATGCCGGACAGGTGCTGAACCATACTCTGTACTTCCTGCAATTTGCGCCGAAACCGGCAAAGAACGAACCGGCAGGCAAGTTGGGAGAAGCCATCAAACGCGACTTCGGCAGCTTTGAAAACTTCAAGAAAGAGTTCAACGCAGCTTCTGTAGGATTGTTCGGTTCGGGATGGGCCTGGCTGTCCGTTGACAAAGACGGAAAGCTGCACATCACCAAAGAGCCCAACGGAAGCAATCCGGTACGCGCGGGACTGAAACCGTTACTGGGATTTGACGTATGGGAACATGCTTACTACCTCGACTATCAGAACCGTCGTGCCGACCACGTAAACAAACTGTGGGAGATCATCGACTGGGATGTCGTAGAAAAACGGCTGTAACCTAACTCTTTTCACCACGGAGTAACACAGAGTATCACAGAGCTTTTTTTTGTTAATAATCAACAACTTAAAATCGTCTCTGTGTTACTCTGTGTTTTTTATGGTGAGTTTTGAGAAAGGGCGAAAACAAATTCCGCATGACTCCGCGATGAAATAATCCCCGATTTACTTTCTTCTTATTTTCTTTTTCACTTACTTTGCCTCCGTAAAGACAAAGGGGTGCCACCCGGTGGCTGAGATTATACCCTAAGAACCTGATGCAGTTAGTACTGCCGAAGGGATTGTGTATTTCTTCCGTTTTTTCTTTTTCCCGCACGCACCCCTCTTTGTATTTACTTTCATTTATCCCCAAACACACCTATACGAATATGAAAGTACAAGTGAACAACAAAGAAGTGGAAACAACCGCAAGCACACTGGCCCAGCTTGCCACCCAACTGCAACTTCCCGAAAACGGTGTAGCCATCGCCGTCAACAACCGAATGATACCGCGTCCGCAATGGGACGGATTCGGGCTGCAAGAGAATGATAACCTGATTGTGATTAAAGCAGCCTGCGGAGGATAGCCTATGTTAAGCCTACAATTTATCACCCATCAAACAGAGAATTACTCCTATCTGGAATCGGCGCGCATGGCTCTCGAAGGGGGGCTGTAAATGGATCCAACTGCGCATGAAAGAGGCATCGCCGGAAGAGGTGGAGGCAGTGGCACTGCAACTGAAACCTCTCTGTAGAGCTAAAGAAGCGATCCTGATTCTCGACGACCACGTAGAGCTGACCAAAAAGCTGGAAGTGGACGGGGTGCACCTGGGCAAAAAAGACATGCCCATCGGCGAAGCCCGGCAGATACTGGGCGAAGCATTCATCATTGGCGGAACGGCCAACACCTTTGAAGACGTAAAGCTGCATCATGCCGCCGGAGCCGACTATCTGGGCATAGGCCCTTTCCGGTTTACCACCACTAAGAAAAATCTGAGCCCGGTACTGGGACTCGAAGGCTACACTTCCATACTGGCACAGATGAACGAGGCCGGTATCCGGATACCGGTAGTAGCCATCGGAGGATCGTGGCGGAAGACATTCCGGCCATTATGGAAACGGGGGTGAACGGCATCGCCCTCTCCGGAGCAATCCTGCAAGCACCGGACCCGGTAGAAGAAACAAAAAGAATTCTAAACATATAAGGAAATGAACTGAATTCACCACAGAGTAACACAGAGTTCCACAGAGATGGTTTTCTCTTAATACTCCATAAACAAGAAATTTAAAACTCTGTGAGACTCCGTGTTACCCTGTGGTGAAATGAACTCAAAACAAGATCAGAAATGGAAAAGTTAATCATTGCGGGACGTGAATTCAACTCCCGCCTCTTCCTGGGAACAGGTAAATTCAGCTCAAACGAATGGATGGAACAGTCGATACTGGCATCGGGCACCGAAATGGTGACAGTGGCCATGAAACGTGTCGACATGGAGAGCACAGAAGACGACATGCTGAAACATATTGTACATCCGCACATTCAGTTGCTTCCCAACACATCGGGCGTACGCAATGCGGAGGAAGCGGTGTTTGCCGCACAAATGGCACGCGAGGCTTTCGGAACCAACTGGCTGAAACTGGAGATTCATCCCGACCCGCGCTATCTGCTGCCCGACTCGGTGGAGACCCTGAAAGCGACTGAAGAACTGGTGAAACTCGGATTCGTCGTGCTCCCCCTATTGCCAGGCAGATCCGGTGCTCTGCAAACAACTGGAAGAAGCGGGAGCCGCCACGGTAATGCCGCTGGGAGCACCTATCGGAACCAATAAAGGACTGCAAACCAAGGAGTTTCTGCAAATCATTATCGAACAGGCAGGAATCCCGGTAGTGGTGGACGCCGGAATCGGGCACCGAGCCATGCGGCGGAGGCTATGGAAATGGGTGCATCGGCATGCCTGGTAAACACAGCTATCGCGGTAGCCGGCAACCCGATAGAAATGGCAAAAGCCTTCAAGCAAGCAGTAGAAGCCGGACGGACGGCATACGAGGCCGGACTGGGTATGCAGGCCATAGGGTTCGTAGCGGAAGCAAGTTCACCACTGACGGCATTTTTAAACGAATAAAACAATAACCTCGCCTCCGGCCCCTCTCCCGTCGAGCACTCTTCGGGAAAAGAATACGGGGCTGAGAGATCCTAATAACGAATGTATGGAACAAAGAATAAAATTTCCCCGCTCTGAGAAGGTATATCTGTCCGGCAAGCTATTCCCCAAAATCCGTGTAGGTATGCGAAAAGTAGAGCAAGTGCCCAGCACAACTTTCGAAGGAGAAAAGAAGGTGATCACTCCCAATCCGCATGTGTACATCTACGATACCAGCGGTCCTTTCAGTGACCCCGACATAGAAATCGACCTGAAAAAAGGCCTCCCGCGCCTGCGTGAAGAATGGATACTGAACAGAGGAGACGTGGAACAATTGCCCGAGATCAGTTCGGAATACGGACGCATGCGGCGGGATGACGGGAGCCTCGACCACCTCCGTTTTGAACATATCGCACTGCCCTACCGGGCCAAGGCCGGCCGGCATATCACCCAGATGGCGTATGCCAAACAGGGCATTGTCACTCCCGAAATGGAATATGTGGCTATCCGTGAGAATATGAACTGCGAAGAACTGGGCATCGAGACCCATATCACACCCGAATTCGTACGTCAGGAAATAGCCGAAGGACGGGCGGTGCTGCCTGCCAACATCAACCATCCCGAAGCCGAACCTATGATTATAGGCCGCAACTTCCTGGTGAAAATCAATACCAACATCGGCAACTCCGCCACTACCTCGAGCATAGACGAAGAGGTGGAGAAAGCAATGTGGAGCTGTAAATGGGGAGGAGACACATTGATGGATCTTTCGACCGGAGAGAACATACACGAAACGCGGGAATGGATCATCCGCAACTGTCCCGTTCCGGTGGGGACCGTACCTATCTACCAGGCTCTGGAAAAGGTAAACGGAAAGGTAGAGGACCTGACCTGGGAACTGTATCGCGACACGCTGATCGAGCAGTGTGAGCAGGGAGTGGACTACTTCACCATCCATGCGGGCATCCGCCGGCATAATGTGCACCTGGCGGAAAAACGCCTCTGCGGCATCGTATCCCGAGGCGGAAGTATCATGAGCAAATGGTGTCTGGTGCACGACCGGGAAAGCTTCCTTTACGAACACTTCGATGACATCTGCGACATCCTGGCACAATACGATGTCGCAGTATCGCTCGGCGACGGCCTACGGCCCGGATCGACCCACGACGCCAATGATGAAGCGCAATTTGCCGAGCTCGACACAATGGGCGAACTGGTGGTGCGCGCCTGGGAGAAAAACGTACAGGCATTTATCGAAGGACCGGGACATGTGCCGATGCACAAGATACGCGAAAACATGGAACGCCAGATTGAAAAATGCCACAATGCCCCGTTCTATACGCTCGGCCCGCTGGTGACGGACATCGCTCCGGGATACGACCACATCACTTCGGCTATCGGAGCGGCACAAATAGGATGGCTGGGAACAGCTATGCTATGCTATGTGACCCCTAAAGAGCACCTCGCCCTGCCCGATAAAGAAGATGTACGCGTGGGAGTAATCACTTATAAAATAGCCGCCCATGCGGCCGATCTGGCCAAAGGACACCCGGGGGCACAGGTACGCGACAACGCACTGAGCAAAGCCCGGTACGAATTCCGGTGGAAAGACCAGTTCGACCTGTCGCTCGATCCGGAACGTGCATTCTCTTACTTCCATGCCGGACGGCATACCGACGGAGAGTATTGCACCATGTGCGGACCGAATTTCTGCGCGATGCGACTGAGCCGCGATCTGAAGAAAACTCAAAAACAAAAATAGGATGACCGTAACGGAAAGGACAGCGGAATACCGGAAAGCACTCGATGTGCCTATCTCCCAACTGGAGACGGACCGGATTGTAAAAGAAATCCTGGATCGACCGGAGAACTTCGACAACATTTACCGGCTGACGTCGGACGATAAATTATTGGTGTCCTGGCGGGCCTTATGGATATGCGACAAACTGTGCAGGCAGAAGCCGGAGTGGCTGATCCCTTTCAGGGAAGAGCTGACCGGAAGGTTGATGTCCTGCGGGCACGATGGTTCGAAACGACTGCTTCTTTCCATACTCTACCATGCACCCGCAACGAAGGTGCCTTCCGTGGCTCTGCTCAACTTCTGCCTGGACGCCATGCTGTCGCCCCAAGAGAGTATCGGCGTGCAATCGCTCGCCATCCGAATGGCTTACCGCCTGTGCGAGCCCGAGCCGGAGTTGCTGTATGAGCTGCGTACCATACTGGAGAGTACAGAAACGGAAATGTATTCGACCGCCGTAAAATCGGCTGTACGGAACACATTGAAGAAGATTAACCAGAAGAATAAAAAGAAAAAATAAAATGTTTTCAGATGAATTAGAAAAGATTTCCTGGGAAGAGACGACTAAAGCCATCTATTCCAAAACTGACGCTGATGTGCGCCGCGCATTGTCGAAGGAACACTGCGATGTAAATGATTTTATGGCATTGATTTCGCCGGCTGCCGCTCCATATCTGGAGACGATGGCACGTCTCAGCCGGAAGTATACGATGGAACGCTTCGGAAAAACAATCTCGATGTTCGTGCCTCTCTATATTACAAATTCTTGTACAAACTCGTGTGTATACTGCGGCTTTAACCACAACAACCCGATGAAGCGTACCATCCTTACGGAAGAAGAGATGGTGAACGAGTACAAGGCGATCAAGAAGCTGGCCCCCTTTGAGAATCTGTTGCTGGTGACAGGAGAGAATCCTGCCAAAGCCGGAGTGGACTACATCGAACGTGCCCTCTTGCTGGCAAAGCCCTACTTTGCTAACCTTCAGATTGAAGTAATGCCACTTAAAGCAGAAGAATATGAACGACTTACACATGCAGGTCTGAACGGGGTCATCTGCTTTCAGGAGACGTACAACAAAGCCAATTACAACATCTACCACCCCCGCGGCATGAAGTCTAAATTCGAATGGAGGGTCAACGGATTCGACCGCATGGGACAGGCCGGAGTACACAAGATAGGAATGGGCGTACTGATCGGACTGGAGGAATGGAGAACGGATATCACCATGATGGCCTATCATCTCCGCTACTTGCAGAAGCATTATTGGAAAACGAAATATAGTGTCAACTTCCCCCGCATGCGCCCGTCGGAAAACGGAGGCTTCCAGCCCAATGTGGTGATGAACGACCGTGAGTTGGCACAAGTGACTTTGCGATGCGTATCTTCGACCATGATGTAGACATCTCCTACTCTACCCGCGAAAGCGCAGCCTTCCGTAACCACATGGCTACGCTCGGAGTGACCACCATGAGTGCGGAAAGCAAAACGGAACCGGGAGGATACTTTACCTATCCGCAAGCACTGGAACAGTTTCACGTAAGCGACGAGCGGAAAGCCGTGGAGGTGGATGCAGCACTACGGTCGCTGGGGCGGATACCGGTATACAAAGACTGGGACACGGCGCTGACGCTACCCCAATGCTGATAACTGAAATAAAAGGGAATTTATGGAAAGATACAGCAGACAAACCATGCTTCCGGAAATAGGAGAAGCAGGACAGCTAAAGCTAAAAGCTGCCAAAGTACTGATTGTAGGCGTGGGAGGACTCGGTTCTCCCATCGCCCTCTATCTGGCCGGCGCGGGAGTGGGTACCATCGGGTTGGCAGATGACGACGAAGTGAGCCTCAGCAATCTGCAGAGGCAGATACTCTACACGGAGGAGGAAGTGGGCGACCTGAAGGCTATCTGTGCCTCCATGCGGATCAGCGCCCTCAACAGGGAGATAAAAGTGAATGCCTGTCCGGGAAGGCTAAGTAAAGAAAATGCACGTGATCTGATAGGCCAGTATGACATCATCGTGGACGGTTGCGATAACTTTGCAACCCGGTATCTGCTCAGCGATGTCTGTTCGGAGCTCGGGAAACCGTATGTATACGGTGCTATCTGCGGATTTGAAGGACAAGTGTCCGTCTTCAACTACGGAGAAGGAACTCAACGGAAAACTTATCGTGACCTCTACCCGGACGAAGAAGGAATGTTACACATGCCTCCTCCTCCCAAGGGGGTGGTCGGAGTGACACCGGCAGTAACGGGCAGTGTGGAAGCATGCGAAGTTCTCAAAATCATTTGTGGATTCGGAGAGGTCCTGGCAGGCAAACTATGGACAATTGACTTGCGGACATTGCAATCTAACATATTTTCACTATAAAGGTTGGTTTCTGAGTAAGTTAATTAGTAACTTTGCTAAACTTAACAGTTTAACAAAAGAAATGAAACTTATCGTAGTAACGACGCCTACTTTCTTTGTAGAAGAAGATAAGATTATCACTGCTCTTTTTGAAGAGGGACTGGATATTCTGCATCTCAGAAAACCGGAAACACCGGCTATGTATTCAGAGCGCCTGTTGACACTGATTCCGGAGAAATACCACAAACGGATTGTCACGCACGAACACTTCTATCTGAAAGAAGAATTCAACCTGATGGGAATTCATCTGAATGCACGAAATCCCAAAGAACCGCATGACTATTCGGGACATATCAGTTGTTCGTGTCACTCGGTGGAGGAAGTGAAGAATAAAAAGCACTTTTATGATTATGTATTCATGAGCCCGGTTTATGACAGTATCTCGAAAGAGGGATATAACTCACCCTATACAGCCGAAGAACTGCGCCTGGCAGCCAAAGACAAGATCATTGACAACAAGGTGATGGCATTGGGAGGTATTACGCCGGATAACATACTGGAAGTGAAAGATTTCGGATTCGGAGGTGCAGTAGTTTTAGGAGATTTATGGGGCAAATTCGACGCTTGCTCCGACCAGGATTACCTGGCAGTGATAGAACACTTCAAGAAGCTGAAAAAGAATGGCGGACTGAACGAAACGACAACAGACAAAATAAAATAGGGTGATTCTCCTTGCGGAGGTCACCCTATTTCGTTGAAACCTATTTGATTAAAATTCGTAATGGAATCCGAATGTAAGGTCTTCACTGCTTGCGCTAAAGCCAAAACCGTTACCCATATAATCGTCCTTATATCCCAGGAAGCCACATTTGGCAACCAGGCTGAAATGCTGGTTCAACTTGATAGCGATACCCGGTTTCAGACCGATCTCGAAACCGTTTACAGCATCACCGCCATCTTTCACCTTAGTGGTAGCAAAACCAAATCCGCCATCGACAAACAGACGTACGATCTTGTTTTCATAATAAGAAAAACGTGCGTAAGGAGCAATGGCAAATGTGTTTGTCGAGATATGCTCCTTGTATTCATGGTTGAACTGAAGCTCAACGCCCAATGCCCATTGTTCGCTCAGGTTGTATCCGATCTCGGAGCCAGTTTAAAGGAAGTGGTATTGGCATCATCATTACGCCACAAACCTACGGTACCTCCCATGTAAAGGTCTTGTGCCTTAACAGATAAAGTTGCAATAGCAACAAATAAAAAAACAATACAATCTTTTTCATCTTCTTAGTAGTTTTAATTAAATACACCTATTTTGAAAACAAACAAAAGAATAATTTCACTTTTTGTTTCGGGGCGCAAAAAAGTATATCATATTCATTAATTAAACAACTATTTCGATCATTATTAACCGGAGAGCAAAATGAAAAAAAGCCGCTTGTAATTGATTTACAGCGGCTTTTCTATTTAAATATTTACCGGTTTCCCTCAGAACTTATAACCTACGCTAATAGAAAGATTCAGATTCTTACCATTTACGTTGTCCATGACATCGACAAACCCGAACTGACCGTCAAGCCCTGCGATAATCTTGCCAAACTCCGCGGCAACACCGATACCAAGACCTACATCGCCACGTTTCAGCAGACCGTCGTCACCAAAGGTATCGACTTCCAAGCGCCCTTTGCCCAGATCTACTTTAGAATTACCCGCGATGCCGCAAGCAAAATAAGGACCTGCACTCAACACGATATTAGTATTATCGGCTACTTTGAAACGCGCAGCAGCCATAACCGGCAGTTCCAGATAAACAGCATTCACACTCAGTTCGTCCTTCTTGGCACCTTTGGAAGATACAAACAAAGAGGGTTGCAACGACCAGATTTCATTAAATCCATACTCCATGCCACCGCCTATCTTGAATCCTACTTTGGCATTCATGTCAAAATCACCGGTAAAGTTACTGATATTCATTCCCACCTTGGCATTCCAGCTCACTTGAGAAAAGCCCACAACCGAAACGAGGGCAAACAATACAAACACAAGATTTCTTTTCATAATTCTGTAATTTTAGTTTTGTTAAAAATATAATAAGTAAGGTTTCATAAGATAAAGGAAATATTTTTATTTGAATTATACAAATATTTACTCTACATTTTAGGTTTCCGCCGGCTTTTCTCTCCTGTAGGCTCTGTCTGCACCATACAGATATATACAAAAAGTAGCCGGGCACACTTCAATCTAAAGTTATTCTTCGAAGACGTGCTTAAGCACACGGAACGGAGAACAACGCATCAATTCAAACCTACTTTATGGCAGAACTTAACAGATGAAGGCTCACCGCCATGTTCACCACAGATACCGCACTTCAAGTCCGGACGGATGGCACGGCCTTTTTCGGTTGCCATACGTACCAACTGGCCTACACCATTTTGGTCGAGTACCTGGAACGGGTCTACTTTCAGAATCTTCTTCTCCAGATAAACCGGAAGGAAAGAAGCTATATCGTCACGAGAGTAACCGAAAGTCATCTGAGTCAAGTCGTTGGTTCCGAACGAGAAGAACTCGGCAGACGAAGCGATACGGTCGGCAGTCAGAGCTGCACGGGGAATTTCGATCATGGTTCCGACTTTGAAGTCGATGCGGTCTCCCCACCTCTTCAAAAGCTTGTCTGCTTCGGCACGAATCACACTTTCCTGCTGTTGGAACTCGTAAGAATACCTGTCAGCGCACCATAATTTCGGGATGTGTCATCTATTCCTTCTTTCTTCAGTTCAAGAGCGGCACCCAGAATGGCACGAGTCTGCATCTGTGTGATTTCGGGATACGTATTTCCCCAAACGGCAACCACAGTGACCCAACGTCCGGGTTGTGTTCGCAGAGCGATTCGACACGCTGCTGGATATATTGCAGGCTTACTCCCATTGTATCGGCCATCTCCTGCTGTCCTTTCAGATCGTGAGGAACAAATTCATGCAAAAGGAGGATCGAGCAGACGTACAGTCACCGGACAACCGGCCATTGCCTTGAAGATTCCCTTGAAGTCGGCTTGCTGATGGCAAAGATCTTGGCGAGAGCTTTGCGGCGTCCCTCAGCATTT